>Ga0105045_10000461_pt1 | contig 29317 bp, 27 predicted proteins | sample MAT02_FD_78089 | JGI IMG/M metagenome (GOLD analysis project Ga0105045, IMG submission 78089) | Freshwater microbial communities from Lake Fryxell liftoff mats and glacier meltwater in Antarctica - MAT-02 (megahit assembly) | ecosystem: Environmental > Aquatic > Freshwater > Ice > Liftoff... | reverse complement strand
TCGAATTCCTTGTTGCCGCCAAACTCGATATCCGCGACCGTGGGTCGCTCCTCGACGATCACCACCAGTACATCGCCACTGGCTTCGATGCGCACGTCCTTGAACAGTCCCAGCGCAAAGATCGCCTGGATCGCCGCAGCCCCCTTCTGGTCGTCGTAGGTGTCACCCACCCTCACCGGCAGCGATGCGAAGATGGTGCCGGCCTCGACGCGTTGCAAACCCTCGATCCGGATATCGCGCACGGTGAACGGATCCACCGCCCACGCAGAGCCAGCGAACAGGCTGGCGGCAATGGCGATGGTGCCCGAGAGCCTTCGAAATCGGTTGAATTGCATGTTGTCTGTCTATGTCTGCCCGGCATGACGCGCCAGGGCGAAAAGCAAGCTAACCCAGAATGCGGGTTAAATCGTTATACAAGGCGATGCCCATCATGAGCAGCAATACAGCTACCCCGCCGCGTTGCAATCGCCCAAGCCAGGCTTCGGATACGCCGCGCCCCGTCACTGCCTCCCAAAGATAATACATCAGGTGCCCTCCATCGAGCACCGGCAGCGGCAGTAAATTGAGCACACCCAAGCTGACGCTGATGAGAGCGAGAAACAACAGGTATTGGGTCAACCCCAGGTTGGCGGACTTGCCCGCGTATTCAGCGATCGTCAGTGGGCCGTTCAGGTTCTTGAGCGATGCCTCACCCATGATCATGCGACCGATCATGCGCAAAGTCAGGGTCGACACCTCCCAGGTTCGCTTGACGGCCTGGACCACTCCGTCCAACGCACCGTACCGAACCGTCACCTGTTCTGGCGCACCACCCACATACGCGCCAATCCGGCCGATGGTGCGATCGCCTTCGGTGACCGGCAGTGTCGTCACCTGCAACTCGAGCTGCCGACCCGCGCGCTCGATCATCCAGGGCTGCGCGATCCCTACGCCTCCAGGCGCCGACGCACGGATCAGCTCGCGCAGCTGCTGGCCATCGACCACCGCAGTGCCGGCGACACGCAGCACCCGGTCACCCTCGACCAGTCCGGCGGCCTGGGCTGCCCCATCGGGCAGTATCTGGCCCAACTCGGGCCGCGTCATCGGGCCGACGATACCGATACGCCGAAACAGTGCCGCATCCACGTCATTGGCGCGCTCCTGGCCGAATCCCAGCGTGACATCCCGTGTTACCGCACCGGTCGCGTTCCCCAGCACCAGGCGCGCATCGTCACCCTGCAACGCCGCTTGCGCCAGTTGCCAGCGCAGATCGTCGAAAGAAACAACTGCGATCGGCTCCCGCTCCCCGATGGCGATCTGCACCACCCGTTCACCCCCCACGACGCCGGCTCGCTCTGCCATCGACCCGGGAACCGGACTGGCCAGCACAGCGCTGGCCTGCTGTACGCCACTCCAGTTCACGACGGAATACAGCACCACAGCGAGCAGCAGATTGATCAGCGGACCGGCCGCCACGATGGCCGCGCGCGCGGCCAGCGGCTGGTTGTTGAAGGCCCGATGGCGCTGCTCGGGTGGCACCGGTGCCTCGCGCTCATCGAGCATGCGCACATAGCCACCGAGAGGAAAAGCAGCCAAAACAAATTCGGTGGGGGAGCCTTTGGGCTGCCATCGCCAAACGGTCTTGCCAAAGCCGACCGAAAAACGCAGCACTGTCACACCGCACGCCACGGCAACCCGGTAGTGGCCGTATTCGTGCACGGCAATGAGCAGCGCCAATGCCACCACAAACGCAACGATCGTCAACATGACTGGTTCTTCCTCGCAGTTCAGCGGGACAGCGACTGGACCGACTGTCCGGCGCAATCCCGGGCCTGGGCATCGATTGCCAGCACAGCCTCCAGCGAGTCTGCATCAAGCGCGTGAATCGCGCCTAGCGTATGGTCATTGACGGCATGGATCTGGTCGAAGCGGATGCGACCGTCCAGGAACGCGGCAACTGCCACTTCGTTCGCAGCATTGAGCGCCGCCGGAGCGCCACACGGCGCAGCAAGGACCTGCCAGGCCAGTTTCAGTCCTGCAAAGCGCTGTCGATGCTCCGGGTCATCCACCGCCTCGAAGGTCAAGGCCGCCAGCGTGTGGAAGTCCAACGCCTGCGCACCCGAAGCCATGCGATCGGGCCAGCACAGGCCATAGGCTATCGGCACGCGCATGTCCGGCGTTCCCAACTGTGCCACGATCGAGTGGTCACGGAACTGCACCATCGAGTGGATCACGCTTTGCGGATGGATCACCACTTCGATCCGGTCGGCCGGCATGTCAAAGAGAAAGCGCGCTTCGATCACCTCGAGCGCCTTGTTCATCATGGTGGCCGAGTCGACCGAAATCTTGCGCCCCATGACCCAGGTCGGATGCGCACAGGCTTGTGCGGGTGTCACCGTGTCCAAGGTCAAAGGATCGCGGGTTCGAAACGGTCCACCCGATGCGGTGAGGATCAGTTTATCGACCTGATCGCCCCAAGTATTGGCGTCGGCTGGCAACGACTGGAAAATCGCGGAATGTTCGCTGTCGATCGGCAGCAACCGGGCACCGCCTGCGCGGACGGCCTGCATGAACACGGCTCCACCGACGACCAATGCCTCCTTGTTGGCTAACAGCAGCCTTTTGCCCGCGTGCGCCGCCCGCATGCAGGCGGGCAGTCCCGCAGCGCCCACAATGGCCGCCATGACGATCTGCACCCGTTCATCCGCTGCCACATCGGCGATCGCTTCTGCCCCTGAACGTACACGCGTCGGCAGCCCCAAGTCGTGGCAGCGGCGTTGCAGTTCCGTGGCGCTGCCGGCATCCGCCATCACCGCATAACGCGGCTTGAAGGCCACGCACTGGGCCAGCATCGCATCGACCCGGGTCGATGCGGTCAATGCAACCACCTCGAACCGGTCAGGGTGTCGCGCGATTACGTCCAGCGTGTTGATTCCCACCGAACCGGTGGAGCCCAGGATGGCGACACCTTGGCGCGCAGTATCTTTATGTGCGGTCACAACGAATGCATCCAAAGGGCCAATGGCAAGGTCGGCAACAACGCGTCAATGCGGTCGAGCACGCCCCCGTGGCCAGGTAAGAGGTGGCTGCTGTCTTTCTTTCCGGCAGAACGTTTGAGCAGGGATTCCGCCAGGTCACCCACGACGCTCATCGCCGCCAGACCCAGGATGGCTGGCAACAGGAACCAGCGTTCGCCAGCCAGAAGATGGCTGAACAGACTGGGCGATGCGGCTTGCATGCGGGTGTCCAGCCAAGCCCAGCCGATGGCCAACACCAGCACACCTACCATGCCGCCGCAGAACCCTTCCCACGTCTTGCCTGGACTGATGCTCGGCGCGAGCTTGCGGCGCACGAAACGTCCGCCCAACGAACGGCCGACAAAATAAGCGCAAATGTCGGCGGCCCAGACCAGGGCCAGAATCGACAGCAGGAAATTGACACCCATCAGGCGCGCTTGCGCCACCGCCAGCCACGCGGCAAATAGAATGAGAAAGCCCAGTGCCAAACGGGCAGCGGGCCACAGTGCCGACCAAAGGGCAGTGCCACCGCGCAACAGCACAGTACCGCCGATCACCCAGAGAAAACCGACGGCGGCCCACCATGGCTGCAGCGACTGCTGCAGCCATCCGGCAGTCCACGCGAACACGCAAACCAGCACCATGAAGGCCGCACTGGTCAGCGCAGGCAAGTGACCGTAGCCTGTCAGGCGAGTCCACTCCCAGGCAGCGGCTGCAATGAAAAGCAGCGCCAGCGCCGTGAACGGCTCTGGCGACGGATAAAACAGGGCCGGTAGCAGTACCAGCAACAGCACTACAGCCGTGACGACGCGCTGCCAGAGCATGGCGTGCAATCAGGCTGCGTGCTGGCGCGGCTCGCCAGCGGCCAGCTGCGCGGACGTCTTGCCAAAACGGCGTTCACGCCCGGCAAACGCGGCAATGGCCTGATCAAGGCTGGCCTCGTCGAATTCGGGCCAGAGTGTGTCGGTGAAATAGAGCTCGGAATATGCGGATTGCCACAACATGAAGTTGCTGATGCGTTGTTCCCCGCCAGTGCGGATGACCAAGTCGGGGTCCGATACATGACCCATGGCCATCGCGGCGGCGAGGCTGTCTTCGTTGATGTCGTCGCCAGCAGCGGCCAGGCGGCGGGCCGCCTGCGCAATATCCCAGCGTCCACCATAGTTGAAACAGACGTTGAGCACCAGGCCCTTGTTGTGCGCCGTCGCCTGCTCGCCATGCTCGAGCCCGCTGCGCACCTTGGGAGACAGACGGCTGCGCTCACCGACAAAATGCAGCCTCACACCATCGCGCACGAGTTCTGGAACCTCGCGCGCCAGCGCCATCGCCAACAGGTCCATCAACCCGGTGACCTCGTCGCGGGGACGACTCCAGTTCTCGGAAGAAAACGCAAACACGGTCAAAATGGCGATGCCGCGTTCTGCGCTCGCGCGCACGCAGCGGCGCAACGCATCGACGCCGGCCTTATGACCGGCCACGCGCGGCAGCAGGCGCCGTGACGCCCAGCGGCCATTTCCATCCATCACGATTGCAATGTGATCAGGAATCAAGCCCGTGCTATGCATACGCTTCCATCGTGAATGGCGCAGACGATCACACCGCCATGATGTCGTTTTCCTTTGACCCCACCAGCTGGTCGATCGCGCCGACATGGCGGTCGGTGACCTTCTGAATGTCTGTCTCGGCGCGCTTGAGGTCGTCTTCGGTCGCCAGCTTGTCCTTGACCAGTTTCTTGACCGCCTCATTGGCGTCGCGACGCAGGTTGCGCACCGCAATCTTCGCGGTCTCGCCTTCACCGCGAACGACCTTGGTGAGCTCCTTGCGTCGCTCTTCGGTCATCGGCGGCATCGGTACCCGGATCAGGTCACCCATCGAAGCCGGATTCAAACCGAGGTCGCTCTCGCGGATCGCTTTTTCGATTTTCGCGCCCATACCCTTTTCCCACGGCTGGATGCCGATGGTGCGCGCATCAAGCAAGGACACGTTGGCTACCTGGCTGATCGGCACTTGCGAGCCGTAGTAATCCACCTGTACCGAGTCGAGCAGACCCGGATTCGCGCGGCCGGTACGAATCTTGGTCAGATTGGCCTTGAAGACCTCGATCGATTGGTCCATCCGGCTTTCGGCCGTACTCTTGATTTCTGCAAGCTCCATCATCTACTCCTGCATGCGCCGGGATCTTCCCGCCCGGCAACGGTTGCCAGATGCCGATTGTCAGGCATAGACGAGGGTGCCTTCATCTTCGCCCAGAATCACGCGCCGCAACGCACCATGCTTGACGATCGAAAAGACCCTGATCGGCAGCTTCTGATCGCGGCACAAGGCAAACGCAGTTGCATCCATGATGCCCAGGTTCTTCGCCATGGCTTCATCGAACGAGATCCGGTTGTATCGCGTTGCCGCGGGATCCGTCTTCGGATCAGCACTGTAAACACCGTCCACCTTCGTGGCTTTGAGCACCACCTGGGCACCGATTTCCGCCCCCCGCAGCGCGGCGGCAGTGTCGGTGGTGAAAAATGGATTGCCGGTGCCGGCCGCAAAAATGACGACCTTGCCCTCTTCCAGGTATTGCAGTGCCTTGGGCCGCACATACGGCTCCACCACCTGCTCGATCGAGATAGCCGACATCACCCTGGCAGTAAGACCCGCCTTGTTCATGGTGTCGCCCAGAGCCAGCGCATTCATCACAGTAGCCAACATACCCATGTAGTCAGCCGTGGCACGATCCATGCCGACAGAACCGCCAGCGACGCCGCGAAAGATGTTGCCACCGCCAATGACGACTGCCAATTCGACGCCCATGCGCGTCACCTCGGCAATTTCGTCAACCATCCGCACGATCGTGTCCCGGTTGATACCAAAGGCGTCATCACCCATCAGAGCCTCACCCGACAACTTGAGCAAGACGCGTCGGTGGGCGGGTGTGGCGTCAGTCATGAAAATCTCCTGAGGGTCCATCAGCAATCGGGCCAGCCCACTGGGCCGGGCAAGCGCGCACGAGGGTCAAGCGCCTTGTTTGGCCGAAGCCACCTGTGCGGCCACTTCAGCCGCGAAGTCATCCACCTTCTTCTCGATGCCTTCGCCCACCACGTACAAGGTGAAAGCTTTCACCGTAGTGCCGGTGGCCTTGAGCATCTGCGCAACTGTCTGCTTGTCGCTCTTGACAAAAGGCTGGTCGAACAGAGAGACCTCCTTGAGGTATTTCTGAACACCACCCTCGATGCGTTTGGTCAGGATTTCCGCCGACTGTACCGGTTTACCGGCGGCTACCGCTGCGGCCGCATCTTCTGCCGCCTTGGCAGCCGCGACCGAACGCTCGCGCTCGACCAATTCGGCCGGCACGTCGGCGCTGGACAAGGCCACCGGCTTCATCGCAGCCACATGCATGGCGACGTCCTTGGCTGCACCGGCGTCACCATCGAACGCAACCACGACACCGATCCGGGTTCCATGCAGGTAGCTGGCCAACTGGTTGCCGCCACCGAAACGCTGGAAGCGGCGAAAGCTCATGTTCTCGCCAATCTTGCCGATCAACCCCCTGCGCACGTCTTCGAGCGTGGGACCAAAACCGTCCTGCGTGTAGGCCAGGGCACCCAACGCTGCGACATCGGCCGGATTCTGGCTGGCCACCAAACCCGCTGCCGCATCGGCCAAAGCCAAAAAGCTGTCGTTCTTGGTCACGAAATCGGTTTCGCAATTGACTTCGATCATTGCGCCAGAGTCGCCGGCCAAGGCGATGGCCACCACGCCTTCAGCAGTGATACGGCCAGCCGCCTTGCCGGCCTTGGTACCTAACCTGACGCGAAGCAGTTCCTCGGCCTTGGACATGTCGCCTTCGGCTTCCGTCAACGCACGTTTGCACTCCATCATGGGTGCGTCGGTCTTGCCGCGCAATTGCGCCACCATGCTTGCAGTAATTGCTGCCATCATTCTTCTCCGTAGGGGTTACGACACTATCTCGATCGAGACTAAAAAAAAGGGGCCCGGAGCCCCTTTATGCGGGCCACGAACCATCAGGCCCCGGTCTCGCTCACTTCCACGAATTCATCGGAACCCTCGCCGACGACGGCCTTGACCACATCGTCTTGGGCGTTGGCGCGTCCTTCAAGCACCGCATCGGCAATGCCTCGGGCATACAAGGTCACGGCCTTGGCAGAATCGTCATTGCCCGGGATGACGTAGTCGATACCTTCGGGCGAGTGATTGGAGTCCACCACGCCGATCAGCGGAATGCCGAGCTTCTTCGCCTCGGCGATGGCGATCTTGTGGTAACCCACATCGATCACGAAAATCGCGTCCGGCAACGCACCCATGTCCTGGATGCCGCCGATGTCTTTCTCCAGCTTGGCGATCTCACGGGCAAACATCAGCTGCTCTTTCTTGCTCATGCTGTCCAGGCCTGCCTCTTGCTGCACCTTCATTTCCTTGAGACGCTTGATCGAGGTCTTGACCGTCTTGAAGTTGGTCAGCATTCCGCCCAGCCAACGCTGATCGACATACGGAACACCGGCGCGCTGCGCCTCGGCGGCCACCGTCTCGCGGGCCTGGCGCTTGGTGCCGACCATCAGCACGGTACCGCGGCGGGCGGTCAACTGACGCACGAACTTCGCGGCGTCCTGGAACATCGGAAGCGATTTTTCCAGGTTGATGATGTGAATCTTGTTGCGATGGCCAAAAATGAAGGGGGCCATCTTGGGGTTCCAGAAGCGGGTCTGGTGTCCGAAATGGACGCCGGCTTCCAGCATTTCACGCATGGTGACAGACATAGTTTGCTCCAAAGGTTGGGTCTAAAATCCGGTCCTTGATCCAACGCCGCGCTTCAGGCCGACCCAAGGGGCCAACTCGCTTGCAAGCGTTGGACACCTTGACGGGTCCGGATTTGCGATTTGTCAGACTGGAAAAGCCATCGGATGGCACCCAGCAAAACCCGCGGACTATAACACAGGCCAGCTGTCAGAACGATGCAAAACCACCCTCTTGACGACCTGATCCAGACCCGCGAACGTATCCGCAACCATCCCGTCAGCGCCGGTGAGGCGATGTGCACATGCATCGCAGCGGCGCAGTCATCGAAGTGCGACAAGGTATTCCTGCAGACGACGTTCGACCAGGCGCTGGCGCAGGCGAACGATCCGCGGCAGCACCAACGGCCGCTGGCTGGCCTTGCGGTGTCGGTCAAGGACCTGTTCGATGTCCAGGGCCAGGTGACTGGTGCCGGATCGCTGACCCGTGCCACCGAAGCGGCAGCCGTTGCCGATTGCCCGGCCGTGGCACGGCTGCGCGTAGCGGGTGGCTCGATCATCGGCCGCACCAACATGACGGAATTCGCTTTCTCGGGGATTGGCATCAATCCCCACTTCGGCACTCCTGCCAACGCGGCAAGCCGCACCGAGGCGCTGATCCCGGGCGGGTCGTCGTCGGGTGCCGCAGTATCGGTGGCCACCGGTGCCGCGTTTGTCGGCCTGGGGTCGGATACGGCGGGTTCGATCCGCATTCCGGCCGCGCTCAACGGTGTTGTCGGCTTCAAGAACACGGCGCGACTTGTCCCTGCCGATGGCGCTGTGCCGCTTTCGACCACACTGGACACGGTCTGCGCGATGACGCGTTCGGTTGCCGATGCGATCGTGGTGCACGAAGTACTGGCCGTTCGGGCGATCACGCGCAGCCACGCACCGCTGTCTTGCTATCGGCTGGCGATGGTCCGCAATCTGATGCAGGACGACCTGGACACCACCGTTTCACGCTGTTTTGAAAGGGCGCTGAGCCGACTTCGCGCAGCCGGTGCCCATGTGGTCGAGATCGATCTGCCCGAATTCGATGATCTTCCAGCCCTGATGGCGCATGGAGGCTTTGCAGGTGCCCAGAGCTATGCCTTGCACCGCGCAGCGATCGCGCGCTCTGGCGCGCAGTTTGACCCGCGGGTCCTGGCGCGGATACAGCGAGGTGCAGCCATGAGCGCGGCCGACTACATCGACCTGCTGCAACTGCGCTCCCGCTGGGTCGAACGCATCGCACGCCGGCTGCAGTCCTGTGACGCTGTGGTGTCGCCCACCGTGCCGATGGTTGCGCCAACGATCGCGTCGGTCGCACCGGGCCAGGAACGCGACGAAGCGTTTTTCCGCAGCAACAGCCTCTTGCTGCGCAACACCGGAATCGTCAATGTATTCGACGGTTGCGCCCTGTCGATACCCTGCCACCAACACGACGATCTTCCGGTTGGCTTGATGGTCTGGCATGGTGCCCTGCGCGACGACACCGTGCTCAATATCGGGCTTCAGATCGAACAGGTATTGCGGGCCGGATAATTCCATCCTGCGCGCCCGCGCTGGCCTGACGACCACTGGCACGGCTGCATCAAAGGGAGACATGAAAATAGCAATCATTGGTGCTGGCATCGTCGGCATCACCACCGCGTACGAACTGGGCCTGGACGGCCATGACGTCACGGTGTTCGAACGCCGTGGCGCGGCGGCCGAGGAAGCCAGCTTCGCCAACGGCGGCATCGTCGCGCCGGGTTACGTCACGCCCTGGGCCGCGCCAGGCATACCGCGCAAGATGCTTGAGCAGATGCTGCAACGTCATGCTGGCAACCGCCTGAGCTGGCCACTGGGTGCCGCCGAACTCGCATGGATGTGGCGCTGGTATCGCGCCTGCAACCTGGAGCAATACCTGTCTGGCCGCACCCACATGCGCCGCCTGGCCTTGTACAGCCGCGCGCGCCTGCACGCGATTCGGTCCGATTTACGGCTCGAATACGACCGCAGTGACGGCTTCCTGGTACTGCTGCGCACCGAACGCGACCGCCACCGGATGCAGCCCAGCCTGCAAGTGCTGCGTGACGCCGGCGTCGCGTTCCGCCAGCTCGAACCCGCGCAGGCCCGGACGATCGAGCCGGCACTCCATACCGAGACGCCGTTTGCTGCGGCGATTCAGCTGCCAGGCGACGAAGTGGGCAACTGCCGCCAGTTTGCCTTGTTGCTCAAAAATGAGGCGCAGCGCCTGGGGGTGCAATTTCGTTTCAACTGCGCCATCGATGGCATCGACAGCCACACGCTGCCTGCGCTACCCACGCTCCGTATTCGCGGTGAAACAACGCCGTTGGCGTTCGATGCGATGGTCGTGTGCGCCGGGGTCGCGTCGTTAGCGCTGCTTCGTGGCATCGGCATTCGATTGCCGCTCTTGCCCGTACACGGTTATTCGCTGAGCGCCACCATCAAGGAGCCGCTAAATGCACCCCGAAGTGCGGTCATGGACGAACACTACAAGGTAGCGATATCGCGGCTGGGCAACCGCGTGCGGGTTGCCGGTGGCGCGGAGATCGGAGGGCGCCCCGATGTCAAGAACGCAGCATCCCTGCGTACCCTTTACAAGGTCTTGCAGGACTGGTTCCCCGGCGCGACCAGCACCCGCAACGGCGTTCAGGAATGGAAAGGTGCCCGCCCGATGTTGCCCGATGGCCTGCCCATCGTGAGTGCCAGCGGGAAGACAGGCGTATGGCTCAACCTGGGACACGGCTTCAGCGGCTGGGCCTTGTCGTGCGGCTCAGCCCGCGGACTTGCCGACGCGATCGCGGGCAAGTCGCCCGAGATCGACCTGCAGGGCTTTGCGTTGACGCGCCTGACGCTCTGATGCCGCTGGCGTAACCGCCAGGTTCTCGGCGCAGGATGCTATCGTTCGATCAGGGCGCGTCGGGCATCGGCTTGCGCGCCACTAGTCAGACCATGAAAGGTATGTCATGAAGATCCGATTCTGGGGTGTCCGGGGCTCGATCGCATCGCCAGGGCCCAAGACCGTGCGCTATGGCGGCAACACCACCTGCATTGAAGTGCGCACCGATGCCAACGAGCTGATCATCATCGATGCGGGCACTGGTATCTTTGCGCTGTCGCAAGTGCTGCTCGCCGAGATGCCGTTGACCGCCAACGTGCTGATCACCCACTCGCACTGGGACCATATCCAGGGGCTGCCACTGTTCGTGCCGAACTTCATTCCCGGCAATACTTTGCGACTGCACGGCGCGTTCGATCCGGTATCGGGCAACGGTGTCGAACAGGTGATGGCGGTGCAACTGCAATACAGTTACTTCCCGATCCGGGAGGCCGAGCTCAAGGCACGCATGGAATACGTGACGCTCACACCGGGGGGATCGATACAGATCGGTAGCGCCACGGTCACACCCGTTCTGCTCAACCACCCGGTCATCAACCTCGGCTATCGGATCGAGAGCTGCGGCAAATCGATGTTCTTCACCGGCGACCATGAGCCGCCCTACAACATCTACGACCCGGCCGATGCCGAGTTCGCGGAGTATCAACAGTTCGTCGATGAGAAGGCACAAGGGATTCTGCGCGCCATTCACGGGGTTGACGTTCTGATCGCGGACACCTCCTACACCCGACAGGAATTTCCGTCCAAGCGCGGCTGGGGACACGGCAGTTTCGATACCAGCATCGCCTACGCGCGACAAGCCCAGGTGGGTGTGCTGTACTGCACCCATCATGAACCAACCCGCAGCGACGATGCGCTGGAGGCTGCGTTCGCGCAGGCCTTGCTCGATAACGACGAGCCGACGCAAGGTCCGGACATCCGGCTGGCCCGCGAGGGTGACAGCATCGATTTTTGAAAACGATGGTCGCAATGGCGCCTTCCTTGCAACGTATCGGCGCCGGCCCTGCCTGGCCGTTGTTCGACGTGACCGCCACCCGCGCACTGGAGGCGGCCGGCCTGGCTGCCACTGCGCAGCATGTCCTGATGCAACGCGCCGGTCTTGCCACGGCGCGGCTCGCCCTGGCCTTGTACCCCCACGCAGGGCGCATCTGGATCGCGGCGGGCCCGGGCAACAATGGCGGTGATGGCATGGAAGCAGCGATATACCTGCATGCCTGGGGCAAACAGCTGGTGGTGACCTGGCTGGGTGACCCGACGCTCGCCCCTGCCGATGCCGCCTTGTCTTACCAAAGGGCGCGATCCGCAGGCGTGTCATTCGCCGATCAACCGCCGGCCGCGTGGGACTTGTGCATCGACGCCATGCTGGGCATCGGTGCACGCAAGGCACCCGGTGGCATCCTGGCTCAATGGATCGCAAAGATGTGCGGGTCCAAAGCACCGGTGCTGTCGATCGATGTGCCCACCGGACTGGACGCCGATACCGGCGTGGCCGCTCTGTGCCACGTGAAGGCTGCGGCGACCCTGTGCCTGCTGACACTCAAGCCTGGCCTATTTACCGCCGACGGACGCGACGCCACGCGCGCAGTGTGGTTCGATGACCTCCAGTTGGATGCCGATGCGCTGGCCCCAGCGGTCAAGCCGATCGCGCGCCTGATTTCCGCTGCACCGCCAACGGTACGCCGACATGCCTCCCACAAAGGCAGCTTCGGAGATGTCGCAGTCGTTGGCGGCGCGCCCGGGATGGCTGGCGCCGCCGTCCTGGCCGCGCTGGCAGCATTGCACCACGGTGCCGGGCGTGTCTTTCTGTGCCCGCTGGACGACGGCGTGTCCGCTGCAAGTGCCATGGCATGTGCACCCGAGCTGATGCAGCGCGACCCGCACACCCTCGACACCCGCCGGTTGACCGTCGTAGGTGGATGCGGCGGCGGTGACCGGATAGGGTCGGTATTGCCACGGCTGATCACGACCGCCAGTCAACTGGTGCTCGATGCCGATGCACTCAACGCCATTGCTGCAGATACCGCACTGCAAACACTGCTGAGGGCGCGATCGCATCGCAATGGGTCCACGGTACTCACACCCCACCCCTTGGAAGCCGCGCGCCTGCTGGGCCGCACGACCGCGCTGGTGCAATCGGACCGGCTGCAGGCGGCCGCTCAGCTGGCAAAAGCCTATGGATGCACAGTGATACTCAAGGGCTCCGGCACGATCGTCGCCGCCCCGAACTCAGTGGCCGGCATCAACCCGACTGGTAACTCGCAACTGGCCACGCCCGGCAGTGGAGATGTCTTGGCCGGCATGGTTGGCGCGGGAATGGCGGCGGGCGCGACGCCCTTTGACGCCGCCTGCCATGCCGTCTACCGACATGGCCTGGCCGCCGACCGGTGGCCTGCCGACGCGGCGCTGACCGCGTCTGCCCTGGCTCGCCGCGCCTAAGTACCCTTTCCCTGACCCAAAACGCATCGATTTCATTTGTGGCCGTATTTGTGAAAGAGGGTACTAAGCCATCCGGCGGCAAGACACCGACAAACAGGACGTCAGCCGCGCCCGACAAAAGGCATCTTGGTGGCCATCACCGTGTGGAACATCACGTTGGCCTGCAGCGGCAGGCTTGCCATGTACAACACCGACTGCCCGACGATATGCACGTCCATCAAGGGCTCGACCGCAATCTCGCCGCTGGCCTGCACAACACCGGTGGCCATCCGCTGCGCCATCTCGGTGGCGGCATTGCCGATATCGATCTGGCCCACCGCGATGTCGTACTTGCGACCATCGAGCGACGCGGTCTTGGTCAGCCCCATCACCGCGTGTTTGGTGGCGGTGTAGGCGATGGAATTGGGTCGCGGCGTATGCGCGGAAATCGACCCGTTGTTGATGATGCGCCCCCCCCTTGGCTGCTGCGCCTTCATCACGCGAAACGCCTGCTGGATGCACAGGAACATGCCGGTCAGATTGATGTCCACTACGTTGCGCCATTGATCGAGCGTCAGATCTTCGAGCGGCACCGCAGGTGCATTGACGCCGGCATTGTTGAACAGCACATCGACCCGGCCATGCGCCGCGAGCGCGGCATCGAACAATGCCCGCACCGAATCTGATCGGGCCACGTCCGTTGGCACCACCAGCGCACGATCGGACGCACCGCTCTCCTGCGCGACCGCCTGCAGTGGCTCCTGGCGCCGCCCGGCCAGAACCACCCAATAACCTGCGCTGAGCATCGCCAGGGCGGCGGCCCTGCCAACGCCACTGCCCGCGCCCGTCACGATGACCACTTTCGAATCTGATGACATGATGTTCACACTCCTTGCTTGCAGGGGAAACGGAGCAACTTCAGCATGGTACCGAACCCGGCGGGCAACACAACGCTCACGGTTCAGGTCAAGGCTGTCGCTACACCTCGATCTCGATCGTATTTCAGCGCCGGGGCGCGCGCGCGCGGTTGCTGGCCGCGCCATTGCGCGGCGAAGCCTTGCTGGAAGAGCCGGCGAACTTGCGACCACGGCTGCCTGCATCGACAGCTTTGCCCGCCTTGAGCCGGGGCGCGATTTCGGTGCCAGCGTCGTCACGGCCCTGGCGTGCATGGGATTCAGGCGCAACACCCTTGTCCTTGAGCGCACGCTGGGTCAGGTCATCGCCGTCGCGCACCAACCGGAAATCGATGCGTCTGCCATCCAGATCGACCCGGCTCACCTGCACACGCACCCGGGTGCCGATGGCATAACGCAACCCGGTGCGCTCGCCGCGCAATTCCTGCCGCATTTCGTCGAACCGGAAATACTCGCCTCCGAGTTCGGTGATGTGCACCAGACCTTCCACGTACATCGCATCGAGTGTTACGAAGATGCCGAAACTGGTGGCCGCCGACACCACGCCTCCATATTCCTCGCCCAGATGCTCCCGCATGTATTTGCATTTGAGCCAGGCCTCCACATCGCGGCTGGCCTCGTCCGCCCGCCGTTCATTGGCACTGCAATGCAATCCGGCCGCCTGCCAGGCCAGCGTATCGGCCGAGAGCTTGCGCGGTTTGTCACCTGCGGTCTTGGCACGCACTGCGGCGCCTTTCTCCAGGCGCCGCGAAAGCTTGGCATGGGCCTCGCCCGGCGTTGGCAACTCGGGCAGCGTATACCGTTGTTTACCCAGAATCGACTTGATCACCCGATGCACCAGCAGATCCGGATAGCGCCGTATCGGGCTGGTGAAATGGGTATAGGCTTCGAAGGCCAGTCCGAAATGGCCGCTGTTGCTCGGTGTGTAAATCGCCTGCTGCATCGAGCGCAGCAACATGGCATGGATCTGCTGTGCGTCCGGTCGGTCCTTGGTCGCCAGGGCAATCGCCTGAAAATCGCCAGGCTTGGGGTCGTCGCCGATCGACATGCCAACCCCCATCGCTTTGAGGTAGCCCGATAAAATCTCGCGCTTTTCCGGTGTCGGCCCCTCGTGCACGCGATACAGGCCGGGCTGTTTGCTTTGCAAGATGAAATCGGCACTGCACACATTGGCCGCCAGCATGGCTTCTTCGATCAACTTGTGCGCATCGTTACGGGTGCGCGGCACAATCTTCTCGATCCGCCCACTGTCGTCGCACACGATCTGCGTCTCGACGGTCTCGAAATCGACCGCGCCACGGCGATTGCGTGCCGTCAGCAACGCGCGGTAGACATCATGCAGATGCATCAGGTCGCCCACCCGTTCCTTGCGCTTGTGTGCCTCCGGGCCACGGGTGTTGGCCAGGATGGCGGCTACTTCGGTGTAAGTGAATCGCGCATGACTCCACATGACCGCAGGATAAAACTGGTAGGCGCTGACCTCGCCCGTGGCATCGACGAACATGTCGCAGACCATGCACAGGCGCTCGACCTCCGGGTTGAGTGAACACAGGCCGTTGGAGAGCTTCTCCGGCAGCATCGGTATGACCCGGCGCGGGAAGTACACACTGGTGGCACGGTCGTAAGCATCAACATCGATCGCCGAGCCCGTTTCCACATAATGGCTCACATCGGCGATTGCGACCAACAGGCGCCAGCCCTTGGCGGCTGACTTGCCGCGGCCCATGGTGGTGGGCTCGCAATACACCGCATCGTCGAAATCGCGTGCATCTTCGCCGTCGATCGTGACCAGCGGCACATCGGTCAGATCGATGCGATGTTTCTTGTCTTGTTCCCTGACCTTTTCCGGCAGACCGCGGGCCAGCGCAATACAGGGATCGGAGAAGACATATGGCACGCTGTACTTGCGCACCGCAATCTCGATCTCCATGCCCGGATCGTCGACTTCGCCGAGCACCTCCTTGACGCGCCCCACCGGCTGGCCATACAGTGCCGGTGGCTCGACCAGATCGACGACGACGACCTGACCCGCCTTGGCGGTGCCGGTAGCGCTTTTGGGAATCAGGACATCCTGCCCGTAGCGCTTGTCTTCGGGCGCAACCAGCCAGACCCCGCCCTCCTGCAACAGCCGACCGATGATGGGCTGCGGCGGACGTTCGACAATTTCCACCACCCGACCCTCTGGCCGCCCCTTGCGGTCGCTGCGCACGATTCGGACCTTGACCCGGTCCTTGTGCAACACGGCCCGCATCTCGTTGGGCGGCAGATAAATGTCCGCCTCGCCGTCGTCACGGGTGACAAAACCATGACCATCGCGGTGACCCTGGATGGTTCCTTCCACTTCGTCCAGCAATGCGCTGGAGGCACTAGTATTTTTGATACACTCTCTCTCTTTCCTGAAATGCCCAGGTGGCGGAATTGGTAGACGCACTAGTTTCAGGTACTAGCGAGTAACATCGTGGGGGTTCGAGTCCCTTCCTGGGCACCAAGTTGGTTGTGAATAAAAGCCGCTGCAAATGCAGCGGTCTTCGTTGGTAGCCGCTGCAATTGCAGCGGCTTTTTGTTTTGGGCCACTGCAATTGCAGAAGCGCCTGCATGCGACCGACTTTGGCTGCCACGCTGGGGGTTCGCCAACCCTGCCATCATATCGGCACGGCGACCAGGTCATGGCCCTGCGTGCCAACCACCCGGGCGCGTGTGAACTCTCCGACCTTGAGCGTCTTGCTCGCTTTCTCTGGCGGAAGCAATCGCACCACACCATCGATCTCCGGCGCATCCGCGTAACTGCGACCGGTGCCGCCCTTGCGCCCCAGCGCCGGAGCAGCATCCACCAGCACCTGCATCGTTGCGCCAATGCGCCGCTTGAGCCGCTCGATCGACACATGCTCTGCCACCGCCATGAAACGCGCACGGCGCTCCTCGCGCAACTCTGCGGGCAACATGCCGTCGAGCTGATTGGCAGCAGCACCGTCAACCGGGCTGTAGGCAAAACAGCCCGCGCGGTCGATTTGTGCTTCCTGCAAGAAATCGAGCAGATGGTCGAATTCCGCTTCGGTTTCGCCGGGAAACCCGGCGATGAAAGTGCTGCGAACCACAATCTGCGGGCACACCGAACGCCAATGCGCGATGCGATCGAGGTTTTTTTCCCCGCTGGCCGGTCGCTTCATGCGCCTGAGCACATCCGGATGGCTGTGTTGCAAGGGCACGTCCAGGTAAGGCAGGATCTTGCCAGTGGCCATCAGCGGCAGCACGCCATCGACACTGGGATACGGATACACGTAATGCAATCGCACCCAGGCACCATACGGCTCGGCCAAATCGCCCAGTGCCTGCACCAGATCGAGCATGCGCGTCTTCAGCGGCTTGCCATCCCAGAAGCCGGTACGGTACTTGACATCGACGCCATAGGCCGAGGTATCCTGGCTGATCACCAGCAACTCCTTGACGCCGCCTTCGAACAATGCGCGCGCTTCGTTCAGGATGTCACCCACCGGCCTGGACACCAGATCGCCGCGCATCGACGGAATGATGCAAAAGGTGCAGCGATGGTTGCAACCCTCGCTGATCTTGAGGTAGGCATAGTGCCGTGGCGTGAGCTTGATGCCCGCCACGCCGAACGCATTGGGAATCAGATCGACGAACGGATCGTGCGGTTTGGGCAGATTCCGATGCACCGCATCCATGACTTCCTGCGTCGCGTGCGGGCCGGTCACCGCCAGCACCTTGGGATGCACCTGCCGCACCAGGTTGCCGCCATCAAGCCCCGACTTGGCACCCAGACAACCCGTCACGATGACGCGGCCGTTTTCGTTGAGCGCCTCACCAATCGTGTCCAAACTTTCGCGCACAGCGTCGTCGATAAAGCCGCAGGTGTTCACGATCACCAAATCCGCACCGACCAGCGACTTGGAGGTCTGGTAACCCTCTGCGCTGAGTTGGGTGAGGATCAATTCAGAATCGGTCAGCGCCTTCGGGCATCCGAGACTGATAAAACCCACGGTCGGCGTCTTGGTTGGGGAGGGTCTATCGGGGGTCATCGTGTCTTGCATGCGTCTATTGTCGTTTCCCGCTCGCCCCTTGGTACCCTCTTTCACCCATACGACCCCATGAAATCGCGCCTTTAGGGCCATGGCCGTGTTGCAAATCCGCGCGAACACCTCGGGTATCACTGTGCATCGATTTCATTTGTGGCCGTTTTTGTGAAAGGGGTACTTAGCGTTTGAGGCCAAAACTGGCCAGTACCTGTTCACTCTGCTTTTGCATCTGTTCCTGCAATTGCGTCAGCAAGCTCTTGGACTGGTCCAGGTTGGAGCCCATCATGCCCTGCACCATCGGCAGCTGCATGTTCATGAACTGTTTCCACATATCGGGCGTCAGCGACTGCGATTGCTCGCTCAGGCGCGACTGCACGTCCGCCAGGGTCTGCATGTTTTTCTCCAGATAGCCGCCCATGAACCCTTGCATGGTGTGGCCATAGAAACGGATGATGTTGGACAGCACGGGAGCCGTGAACATGGGCGACCCATTGGCTTCCTGCTCCAGAATGATTTGCAGCAAGATGCTGCGGGTGAGATCTTCACCGGTCTTGGCATCCTGTACCAAAAATGGCTCACAGGCCATCACCAATTGCCTGACCTCGGCCAAGGTGATATAGGCCGAACTGGCCGTGTCGTACAGGCGACGATTAGGGTACTTCTTGATGACCCTTTTGTCTTTGGTCGGAGTCTGCGCGTCTTTGCTGCTCATGGGGGGTTTCCTTCGGACCTGACTGCGGCTCGCACCACCGCGACGTCTGGCACAACCAACTGGACGGCGCGTCACCAGGCCAGTGACACACGTTGCGCCTTGTGCGGCATCCTGATACCGGACGGAGCCGCCGACAACCGCCCATCAGAATTGTAGTGGCGCATGTCGCCGCCAGAGAAAAGACAGGGACCCAGTGAAAAAGGCCTACCAATTTCTTTTTCTTTGTATCCACTGAAATCACGGGCTGATTGGCCTGAGGAGCGGCCGCCGGCGGACCTGTCAAAGTCAAGGTTCACGACTTCATCGACAGGGAACTCGAGCGGGCCAATCCGTATGGTGTCTATGACATCGGTGCTGATGAAGCTTGGGTCGGCGTTGGCACTGACCATGACACCTCGGCCTTCGCCGTGCAAACCATCCGGCGCTGGTGGTTCAGCATGGGGCTTCAGCGCTATCCGCAGGCGAAACTATTGGTCATAACTGCCGCCGGTGGTGGCAGTAACGGGCATCGCGTGCGCTTGTGGAAACTGGAACTCAGTTGTTTGGCCCAAGAAGTTGGGCCGGACATTCAGGTCCATCACTTTCCACCATGCACCAGCAAGTGGAACAAGATTGAGTACCGTTTGTTCTCGTTCATCACGGTGAATTGGCGAGGGCAGCCGCTGGTCAGTCACGAGATCATCGTCAACCTTATCGCCAGCACCAAGACGCGCAGCGGATTGAGAGTACGAGCTGGACCAGACACGCCGAAAACCCCAAGGAGTTGGTCGTCTCCGATGCAACTCTATCGACAATCAACATCGAACGCGCCACCTTCCACAGTGACTGGAACTATTGCATTCGCTCGGGATGATTTGTTTAACTTAAAAATTAACAATTCCTAAGACCTTTTTCCTGGTGTGGTTAACCTTCAACGTGACGAGAGGCTTCCGGCGGGTTGCCCCCACGGTGCTTGAATGCGTCGCTCTAGCCGGACTGGTTTCACCGACGACAACCTGTAGTCTTACCCACCGCAGTCAAGGCCCGGCTGCCACAGGCCGATCGACGTCGACAAGGCAGCAACAAAAGCGTCAAAGGTCGGTCGCCGCATACCCGCAGTTGCCATCCTTGCCTGCGGCCGACTTGCTGCCGCTCGACAGTTTGTCCTTGGCGGCAACCGTCATTCGCGCCTTAGACGCTGTCATCTCGCACTGCTTGATGAATTCGGTTTTGGCCGCGCCGGTCAGTTTCTTCTCGACGGCACTGGTGTTGCAACTGGTGCCCTGGGCGAAAACTGGGAGGCCGAAACCGATGGATAACAGGATCGCGAGGGACTTGCGCATGATGTGCTCCGGAAGTTAAAGAAGAAGGTATGTAGCGCAGTCTACAGCGATTCGCGACGGCTGTCAGTACTGCGCTTTTCAGGGTTGCCACGGCCCCGTTGACTGCGCACCTGGGCCGGGGAGCACCGCAGGCCCTGTGGGCAGAGCCGTGCTCAATTCAAATCGCATTTAACACGCTCCGCCGGTTCGCGAGCAACTTTGATTTTCCGAGGAGTGAGAAAATTTAGCCAAATCAGATTGCATTGGGCGCAACAGAACCCGCATGGCCACCAGATATCTCCCCCTTTTTCTAAGACATTCCGCCTCCCCTCGGCTTGAGAATTTCGCCCTTCTTGCGGGGATAGAAGCAGCGGTGCGGGGCATGGTTATCTCTGTCATGCCGCTTGCCGCTTATGATGCGCTGGGCAACGCGGGAGCAGTGTCGCGCGTCTATTTCATTGCAGGCATCGTGTCGCTGATCTGGGGCCTGATGGTGCCCTGGGCCACGCGCTACGTGCCACGGCGCTGGATGTATTCGGTGGGGGCGTTGCTGTATCTGGTGGCGATGGCGCTAGCGGCCACAGGTGGGAAAATCGCGATTCCGTTGGCGCTGATGTCGATTGCGATGGCAACGGCGACAACCTTCGTCTGCTTCAACGCCTATGTGCTGGATTATGTGCAACGCGCCGATCTCGGCCGTAGCCAGACGATGATCATGGTCTACGCCGGTGCCCCCTGGGCCATCGGCCCGGTGATGGGGGTCTGGCTGCGCCACATCTGGGAACCCCTGCCGTTTGTAGTGGCCTCAAGCCTTGCGCTGGCTTTGCTGATCACGTTCTGGATCCTGCGGCTTGGCAATGGCAAGCAGATCACCCGCGCCAAAGGGCCGGCGCTGAACCCGCTGGCGTATTTGGGACGGTTCTTTGCGCAGCCCCGTTTAATTGCGGGTTGGTTGTTTGCGGTGATCCGGTCCTGTGCCTGGTGGGTCTATGTCGTCTATCTGCCGATCTTCTGCATCGAATCGGGTCTGGGCGACAATGTCGCTGGCGTGGCTCTGTCCGTCTCCAACGCTTTGCTATTCACTTCGCCGCTGATGTTGCGTCAGGTGCGCCGGTATTCTGTACGGCTGTCGTTGCGTGTGGCATTTGCCTATTCCGCCATCCTCTTCATTGTGGCGACGCTGCTATCACCCTGGCCATGGCTGGTTGTGTCCTGCCTGATGGCGGCGGGTATTGGCCTTGTGCTGCTGGATCTGATCGGCGGACTGCCCTTCATGATGGCGGTAAAGCCATCCGAGCGCACCGAAATGGCGGCCGTTTATTCCAGCTTTCGCGATGTCTCCAGTGTGGTTACGCCCGGCGCGGTTTACCTTTTGTTGCTGGTGGCCCCACTTGCCAGCATCTTTGCCGCCAGCGGAATAGGTATGGCCATGGGCTGGACTATCGCCGGGCAATTGCACAAACGTCTCGGGGGCCGTCAAACGTGAAGTGCAGTAACGTTGGCACAAATGCAGACTGTACTTTGCCTGACGTGCGCGCTACAAGGCCTGCAAGGCAACACTGGTGATGATCTGCGCCCGGTAGGCGAAACATCCGGCGTGAATCCTTTTGGCCGTCGACTTTCGCAGCATAGTTGACTGCCACTGGTTGGCTAACGATCTGGCTGGTCATGGCAGGAAGCCCCTGATCAGTCCGGCTGCACCCGCTTCCGACCCATGCCGGAAGTTGACTGATCGAAATTGCAAGCCAGAGACGAGTCAAACGTGATCCCGGCCGGTTCGCGACCACTGCTTCGTCGGAATTTTCGTGCGCAAACGGCATCCGCAACGGCGATGCCGACGTGGCGTCTGATCTAGGCCGATTCGCTCCATCGAAGGGCGAACAGCAAATATGGATCGCGAATATCGAGTAAGTCGTTCTCGCCGCCCCATTCCATAACAGATTCGCCAGCCGCATCATTGGCGAGCGTTGACATATGCGCGCAGGCTCCGGTAACACTTGATCCCTGCGGATGATCCTTGACGCAGATCGATGCAACACGGGACAACAGCACAGGGGTAAGTGAACGTCAATTCGGGCGGCGCTTGCGCGATCGCACTCACCAGAATGGGATAAACGTCGCTGGCACTTCCATCTATCAGCGAGTACGGATTGCGAGGCATGCCCCGGACCTTTGGCCCCTCCCTCATGATCCGGATTACGGAGCTGTAGTCGTTCGGCTGCGCAGTACGCCTGCATACCTTCTGGATCAATTCCTGATTCGGTGCGGACTATCATTGAGGCGTGCACTTGCCCTTTCTTGATGAGTGCGCGTCGCTGCTCTGGTCCGTGCGCGACTGCACAGCCTTGCGCCTGCGGCTAAGCGGCAGAAGCTACCACCAGCGGCAACCTTTAGCTTTCACAACTGGAGACATCGCCATGCCACAGAACCCGCAATCCCACTTTGCAAACCAGCCGCGCAGCAATGATGAGCCCGGCATGTCACACGAAGAAGACGTGTCCAGCGACCGAAAGGAATGACCATGGCCACTATGCCACCCGGACCGCCGCCCGAACCCATGCAGCCGATCGAAACGCCGCCTGGACGTCCGCCCGAACCTGTTCAACCGATCGAAACGCCACCCGGTGGACCGACCGGGCCGATGCCGACGCCGTTGCCCATGTAGGCCATCGCTGCTCGGCCAGCGATGGCGATATAGAGCGCGGGCCGGTTTCCCCAGTCGCAGGAACAAGGATAGTTGCCAGACATCCGCCTTGCGCAACGTGGCCAGGTCCTAGAAGCGGCGCGTCAACGCCTGCCCAGCGTGAACGCAATGCGCCTCCCCCCGAACCCTCGCCTTCCTGCGAAAACTGCGCGGCAACAGGCCCGTACAGCGCGCCAAAGACCTGATCGCCGCCATCGACTCGGGGTGGCCTGATCCCGGAGGATGAACTGAAGGCTTCTAATGCTGCCGGGCACACAATCGGCGGGATGATGGTCTTTCCTGGAAACCGGGTCGGCGGCAAGTGGACGATCAACCACGCCCGAGGCTGCACAGGGCGCTGAACGACCTTGTCTCGGCCGACTTTTCTTTTGTGGAGATATCCGCGCCGTTCGACGATTTCAGCGGGTCTCCAATTCCGAATGACGTTGTTGAGTACAAAGCGTACGAGGGCGCTGCACGCGCGGTTATCAACGCGCGTAACCAAAGAATCCTTTGTTCCACATGAGGACGTCGCTCAGTTACACGACCGGAAAAAACTCCACAGGCGCGTCATTGATCATCGACGCCATGGACATTTTGCGCGATAGCAAGGTTGACGGCTTTTCGCCCGGTGTCATCCGACAGCGACTTCACGCGACTGGCAACCTGGATTCGAGAGGCTGGACTCGTCGTCTACGGCTTCGGTGAACGCAAGACTCCAGAACCCTTCGTGGCCACGTGTGACAAGTTCATCTTCACCGGGATACTGTGCCCAAGTACCGCGCCAGAGACAGCTACCAAAGGAACCGCACTCGCACCACTTCGGCCGATGGTGGTTGCCGCAATCGAGGCAGCGGCGCGCGAGGACGGATGGGCAGCACTGCCAGGGGTGGGCAGCCAAATTACAAAAAAACCATCCATCCTTCGATCCGCGCAACTAAGGATTCTCCAAATTCGGTGAATTGGTGCGAAAACAGAGCTCCTTAACCGCCGAACCCCCGATGGATTGATTGACGCGGTTGGGTCTGTCGATTTGATTAAGGGTTGCGGTCTGACGCCCAGTCATTACGGCAAGGCATTCGGGCAGGCCGTCGCGCTCCTGGATGCCGCCTGTGTCACGGCAGAGCTACCATGGCTGGGGAGACTGGTGATCTTCCAGACACCAGTCAATGATTTCCAGGGCATCTGGGCACCACACAGGCAGGAAATTGTGAATGCGCCGTCGACCTTGCGGTGGACGAACAACGACCTTGACCGAATACGCGAGAAGATCCCGGGGATCGGTCCCAACAGATGGTGGGCCACTGCCATGAAGACGAAAGACGAGTTGTCGGAACGGGCGTTAGCCGTCGCACGCAAGGACCGCCGGTGATGCTTGGGGGCGAAGAGGTCCTTGCTGGTCAAAGATGGTTATTCCAGCACCGTCGGCGTCAAGTCAAACGCCTCCTGCAACACTTCTTGCGTCGCTACCAGACACCCTTCGTTGCCGAAAAAGGAATCCTGCGCATGGCCCCGCTAGCGACTATTGCACCCCGCGCAAACGCCGACAAAGCCTGATGACCCGTCACCCAGCCGTCACAATCGGTCGAAATAATATACAGGGTTTCTCCGGTTGCAATGTAGCCCTGGACCTATACATTAGGCTTTTCGCCAATGCGACTGACGATCAAATTTTGTTTTATTCAAAAAGGAGTTTTTATGCTTTCGAAGCGCGGTACCTTAAAAAAATCTTTTCTCAGCCTTTCAGCCGTTTTCCTCTTGGGCTCTGCTGCCGTATCACCAGCGACTGCCCAGCAGCGCACTGAGATCCAAATGTGGATGGGGCTGACTGGCCAAGCCGGTGAGTTGCTGACCAAATACACCAGCGAATTCAATGCATCTCAAACCGAATACCGTGTGGTGACGTCGTTCAAAGGTCAGTACCCTGAACAACGTGCAGCAGCGGTAGCCGCGTACCGCGCAGGCGCTCCCCCGCACATCATGCAGATGTTTGATGCGGGTTCAGGCGATATGACTGCGGCCAAAGGCGCCATCATTCCGGTAAGTGAAGTCTTCAAAAAGGCCAATTTACAGTTCAACCCAGCTGACTTTATTCCCCCAGCACGGGCCTACTACAGCCTGCCCAATGGCGACATGCTGTCGATGCCATTCAACGTATCGACAGCGGTGATGTTCTACAACAAAGACATCTTCAAAAAAGCGGGCCTGGATGCCGAAAAGCCGCCCACTACCTGGCCTGAAGTGATCAAAGCCGCAAAAACAATTCGTGAAAAGAACGCTTCGGCGTGCGGCTTTACCACTACGTGGCTGGCCTGGATCATGTTGGAGCAGCACGGTGCCAGGCATAACATTGCGCTAGGCGACAAAAACAATGGCAAAGACGGAAGCGGTGCTTCGCTTGACTTGAACAACAAGGCCAATCAGCGTATGGTCCAAACGCTGGTAGACATGCAGAAAGACAAAAGCTTTGATTACGGCGGTCGCTCAAACGACGCTGCGGCAAAGTTCATCAGTGGGGAGTGCGGCATTCTGATGCAGTCCTCGGGCGGCTTGGGTGCCATCGCCCGCGACGCCAAGTTCCAGTTTGGCGTGGGTCAGCTGCCTTACTGGCCCGACATGGTCACGGCAGGCAAGCCTTATGCCACCACCATTGGCGGGGCATCGTTATGGGTCTTCAATGCCCCGAACCGCACCGCGAACGAGTACCGGGGGGTGGCGCAGTTCTTCAATTACCTCAAATCAACGCCCGTGATGACTGATTGGGCCAAAGCTACCGGATTTTTGCCAGCTACGAACGCAGCATTTAAATCCATGCAAGACGAAGGCTTCTTCACCAAAAATCCTGGGCGCGACGTGCCGGTGGTGCAGCTCATCAACGGTCGGCAGGGTCCCAATACCGGCGGCTATCGTTTTGGACGCTGGGTTGAGATTCGGGACGTATACCATGAAGAGGTAGAAAAAGCCCTGCAAGGGAAGCAAAACGCAGCCGAGGCGCTTCACAACACGCAGCGTCGTGGTACCGCTTTGCTGCGTGCTTTTGATGCGCAAAATCGCAGTTAATTTCCAGTTCTAGACGCGTTAACGGAAGAAGACCCGGATGGATCGCAAAGTCTTCTTTCCGCAAAAAATACTGCCCTACTGGTTGCTCGCCCCACAGCTGATCATTACGCTGGTGTTCTTCATTTGGCCGGCGGGGCAAGCGGCTTACATGTCTGTGTTGCAACAAGATGCATTTGGCGCATCAGTGCAATTTGTAGGGCTGGAGAACTTCACTGCACTGTTTGACGAGAGCGACTATCTGGAGTCAATGTGGCGTACAGCCTATTTCTCCATAGCCGTGACTACGTTGGCTATGGCACCGGCCCTCCTACTGGCGGTCATGGCTGACCGCGTGGTGCGAGCGGCCACTTTTTACAAGACCTCGCTCGTCATCCCTTACGCGATAGCGCCCGCCGTGGCAGGGGTGTTGTGGCTGTTCATGTTCAACCCAGCGGTTGGGATTCTGGCCTGGGTACTCAAAGAATGGGGCGTGGACTGGAACCCGGCACTCAATGGCGGTCAAGCCATGACCCTTGTCATTTTTGCCGCAGCATGGAAACAGATTGCCTATAACTTCTTGTTTTTTCTAGCAGGCCTGCAATCGATCCCAAAATCCTTGTTAGAAGCTGCCTCCATTGACGGCGCAAGCAACGCCACCAAGTTCTGGACGATTGTGTTGCCGCTGCTATCGCCCGTCACATTTTTTCTGCTCGTGGTCAATATGGTCTATGCATTTTTTGACACCTTCTCGGTGGTTCACGCCATGACTGGCGGCGGTCCTGCCAAGGCGACTGAAATCTTGGTATATAAAGTCTATAACGACGGAGTTATTGCACTAAATTTGGGTTCTTCGAGCGCCCAATCAGTCATTTTGATGCTGATTGTCATTGCGCTGACCTTTATTCAATTTCGGTACGTCGAGAAGAAGGTTCACTACTGATGATTTGCCTTACATGAACAGCGACGACTACCGCGATCCGTGGGCTTGGTTGCCGCACGCCGTGCTGTGGTTGGGCGTTGCGGTGATTGCATTTCCACTTTACCTCACGCTGGTGGCCTCAACACTCACAGCGCAAGAAATTGCCCAGGCGCCCATGCCAATTTTGCCGGGCTCACAGGGCTTGGCGAACTATCAAGCAGCTCTTCAGACGGGTAGCACATTTCGCATGTCGCCACCGGTGAGCAGCATGATGTGGAACAGCTTTGTCATGGCGCTGGTGATCACTTTTGGCAAAATAACCATCAGCATTATTTCTGCATACGCAGTGGTGTTTTTTCGCTTTCCTGGCCGTATGGCGGCCTTTTGGTTGATATTCATCACACTGATGCTCCCAGTGGAGGTGCGCATCATCCCGACTTATGAAGTCGTCTCTGACCTTGGAATGATCAACAGCTTTGCAGGCTTGACAGTTCCCCTCATTGCCTCGGCAACCGCCACCCTGTTGTTTCGACAGTTCTTTCTCACCATTCCCGACGAATACGTAGAAGCCGCGAAGATAGACGGCGCCGGGCCGCTGCGGTTTTTTTGGGATATCTTGCTGCCGCTGTCACGCACCAACATTGCCGCACTGTTTGTGATTTTGTTCATTTACGGTTGGAACCAATATCTCTGGCCGTTGCTCATCACAACAGACCAAAACATGGACACCATCGTCCTGGGAATAAAAAAAATGATCGGTACTGGCGACTCGCAAACTGAATGGCATCTTGTGATGGCCACCACGGTCTTGGCCATCCTGCCCCCGGTGCTGGTCGTGGTATTAATGCAAAAGTGGTTTGTCAAGGGTTTGGTGGAGACAGAGAAATAGCAACTTTGCGGAACATGGCAACACGAATTCTTGCTCGATCCTCAACTTACCAAATATGGCCTCAATTACTCTGACCAATATCATCAAACGTTATGGCTCTGGTGCCGCAGCCAATCAAGTGGTTCACGGCGTGAGTGCTGACGTAATGGACAGCGAATTTATCGTGATCGTTGGCCCGTCAGGCTGCGGTAAAAGTACGCTGCTGCGTATGGTGGCTGGCTTGGAAGACATCACTAGCGGCACTATTGCGATTGGTGGAAAGGTGGTCAATGGCATTGATCCTTCACAGCGCGACATCGCGATGGTATTTCAAAACTACGCGCTCTACCCCCACATGAACGTGTTTGGCAATATGGCGTATGGCCTGAAGATTGCCAAAGTGCCAGTGGAAGAAATCAAAGCTCGGGTCGATAAAGTCGCAAAGATACTGGATTTGTCGCACTTGCTAAACCGCAAGCCGCGCGAACTATCGGGCGGCCAGCGTCAGCGGGTGGCTATGGGCCGCGCCATCGTGCGACAGCCCCAGGTATTTTTGTTTGACGAACCTCTGTCCAACCTGGATGCCAAGCTGCGCGTGCAAACCCGGCTGGAGATTCAAAAACTGCACCGCGAGCTGGGCATCACTTCTCTTTTCGTGACGCATGACCAAGTGGAAGCCATGACACTGGCTCAGCGCATGATGGTGATGAATGCTGGCCGGATGGAGCAATTTGGCACGCCTGAAGAGGTGTACCACCGCCCAGCCACTACGTTTGTAGCCAGCTTTATCGGTTCACCACCTATGAACCTGTTGAAAAACGCCACCGGCGCCAAGCCGGGCCATATTCTGGGCATTCGGCCCGAGCATCTGGACATCGGCACGGGTGCCTGGCGGGCCGTGGTTGAATCGGTAGAAATGCTGGGCGCTGAACGCCTGCTGTATTGCCGCTTGGGCGACGAGCAATTGGTCGTACGTGCGGAAGAAGCCACCGCCGCACCCGCATTGGGCCAAACCATTGGCTTGCAGCCGCGCGCCGACAGGGTGCATCACTTTCATGCCGCCACCGGAATGCGTGCCAGCGCCTGACTGACAATTTGCTGATAATTTGCGAATGACACGTCGCCAGCAATCCCGAAGTTTTTTGCTGATTCTGCTGACCAGCGCGCTGACCGCCTGTGGCTTTTCAGACGGTAAATTCGCGCCTGATCTTTCCGCCCGGTAGATTCAAGGCCTTTCGCGCCACGGTGCGCCGCTTCGTGCAGGACGAAGTGCTGCCACACCACGCCCAAGGGGAACGCGATGGACAAGTGCCGCGTGCACTGCGGCGGCGTGCCGGCGAACTGGGACTACTGTGTTTGACGATGCCCGAAGCCTGGGGTGGCGCTGGCGTGGACTTCAGCTACCGCGCCATCGTCGTCGAAGAGCGAGATCATCTCGGCTATTGGCATGACCGAGCCGGGCGCCGGAAGCGACCTGGCCGGCATCCGCACGCGGGCTGTACCGCACGGCCAGGGCTGGCGCATCAACGGCCAGAAGATCCTCATCTCAAACGGCCAGCTTGCCGACCTGGTGCTGCTGGCTGCCAAAACCGACCCCAAGCAGGGTGCAAGGGGCGTGAGCCTTCTGCTGGTGGATACGCAACCTCCAGGCTACAGCCGCGGGCGGCGGCTGGAAAAACTGGGAATGCTTGCCCAGGACACGAGCGACCTGTTCTTCACCGACGTGGATGTTGGCCCCGACGCGCTGCTGGGCCCTGCGGGAAGCGGC
>Ga0105045_10000460_pt1 | contig 29330 bp, 22 predicted proteins | sample MAT02_FD_78089 | JGI IMG/M metagenome (GOLD analysis project Ga0105045, IMG submission 78089) | Freshwater microbial communities from Lake Fryxell liftoff mats and glacier meltwater in Antarctica - MAT-02 (megahit assembly) | ecosystem: Environmental > Aquatic > Freshwater > Ice > Liftoff... | reverse complement strand
TTACCCGGCAGGTAGCCGATGAATTGCGGATGACCCTGATGAAATGCTATTATCAGGATATGAAACTCTTGGAACGCAAACTCACTTTTAAGGGGGTTGAAGAGCTCATCGCCGATTTGCGAGCCAAGCTGTACAAAGCCATGTTCGATCCGGAAGTCATTGTGCCTTCCGCATTTCTTCGCCAACAATTGGAAGAAGCCCGCCGTAAATTAATGCTCGATTACAATGGATTGTTCAAGGAAGAACTCGATTTAGTACTCACCAAGGTGATCATGTTTCGCGATCATTTTGCAACGCTCGATATCCGACAGGATCACAGCGTGCACAGCGAAGTGGTGCGGGAAATTCTCATCGCCAAGGGCAAGATAAAGAGTGAAGTCGATGAATTGGATTCAAAAGAATTGGTGGCTTGCCTTTTTGATGATAATTGGGCAATAGAACCGGAAATTTGTAAATCAGATTTAACGCGCGATACGCTGCACAACATTCGCAACCTGGCGGCTATTCAAAAGAAGAATGGCGAATCGGGCTGCAACCGCTATATCATCAGCAATTCCGAAGATGTTTTTTCGGTGCTTTACGTTTTGGCAATGTTTAAGTGGAGCGGATACGCTGACGAAGAAATTGCCTTCGACATTGTACCACTTTTCGAGTCGATGCAAGCCATGGAGCATTGCGAAGAGATCATGGAAGGGCTGTTTGCGAATCCAAACTATCGGGCGCATTTAACCCGCCGTGAAAATATCCAGACTATCATGTTGGGCTTTTCTGACGGAACCAAGGATGGTGGCTATCTCAAAGCCAATTGGTCGATATTTAAAACCAAGGAAAGGCTATCGGCCTTATGTGCAGCACATGGGGTAGAGACGATATTCTTTGATGGAAGGGGAGGGCCACCCGCACGCGGGGGCGGAAAAACCCACAGCTTTTATGCCGCCCAGAGCGGAAAGATTTCAAATAAAGAAATCCAGTTGACCATTCAAGGTCAAACAATTACCAGCATGTACGGCACCTGCGAGCAGTTTCGCCACAATATGGAGCAATTGCTCACCGCCGGACTAAGTCAGAATTTCAACGCGGATCGAAATGATTTGAATACCCATCAACGTGAATTGATGGAGCAATTGGCCGAGATTAGTTTTAAGAAATACGGCGATCTTAAAGCCCATCCCAAGTTTTTGCCTTATTTGGAGAATCGAAGTACCCTCAAATATTACAGCGAAGCAAATATTGGGAGCAGGCCAGCTAAGCGAGGGAAGTCAAAAAAGCTAGAGTTAAAAGACCTTCGAGCCATATCTTTTGTGGGTTGCTGGAGCCAAGCCAAGCAGAACGTCCCTGGATATTTTGGACTGGGCACGGCACTTAAAACACTGGAGAAGGAACAGGGTTTGCCCAATTTGAAAGCACTTTACATCGAAGTTCCGTATTTCAAGGCTTTGGTGCACAATAGCATGATGTCGCTTTCGAAGACCAATTTTGATCTCACGCGTTACATGGAAAAAGATCCCGAATACGGCGAATTCTGGAAGGTGCTTTTTGCAGAATATGAGCTTAGTAAACAAATGTTAATGGCTATCGCCGGGTATGAAGTCCTAATGCAGGAAGAACCTGTGTCGAAAAAATCGATCGAAATCCGCGAGCGAATTGTACTCCCCTTATTGCTGATACAGCAATATGCGCTACAGCAAGTAGAGCGCAATAATACCCACCGCGATGCCTACCACCGATTGGTGAGCAGAACGCTGTATGGGAATATTAATGCGAGTAGGAATTCGGTGTGAAGTGGCGGGCTAATCTGTTTGCCTAAACTGCGTTTGAATGCAGTTGAAGCTTGGTTCAGGGGCAGTCAAATATTCTTTTTTTTAGTTTCGGCATTGGCAATTCCTTGACTGGAATTCTAATCAATTCACTTTACCATTCCCTATTCTCAAGTTCTTCTTCAATTGGAAAGCTTGGTTTTTCACCAGCATATGGCAGCACTTCAACTATTTCGCCAATAAAGTCCCGTCCTGACTTTGTAGGTTTTACAAATAGTTTATTGGCGCAAATTAGTCTGGATAGTTTTCCAATGGCGGAAATCCCAGATTCACCAAACGTTTTTCAGGCTTTTACTATTCCTACTTTTTTAATTTGATCTGGGGTAAAATCCACAAACTTTTGGCCGGACGGGAGATATTTAAAATTTTATTTTAAGATTAGGTATGTAATTTAGACAGAGATTTGTTTGCACCGTGTTCATAATAAGAACTTACAACATTTCCTTTCTTCACCATGGTTTCATCCATGCTGTAGTTGGAATGAATGGCCGTAGAATCTGACGACGATTTAAAAATTACTGTCCGGTGCTCAGAATATGGCTCTTTCCTTCATTTGTTCACAGCCTGTCTATTTCAATTCCGGCGCTTTCAACGATTCAATTACAATCTCTTCGAATCCGGGCAGGGTTCGGTAGGCGTAATCTACTTTCCATTTGGAGGAATATTCAAATCCAACTTCCAGAAAATGTTTCTGGTCGGGGCGGTTACGGCCCAAGGTGGCATCGTTTTCCCGGAAATTAATTACCGCCGGAATATCGCGGTGGATCAGGAAATAATTGGGATGGGTAATGTATCCAAGTGGGGTTACGTCATAAGGGATAAAACCTGCAATCCCAAACAATTCTTTTGCCCGATTTGTCCAGGGCATCAACATGCCGTGCAGCCATCGATCGGCTTCATTTCCATTGGCTAAAAATTGAGTATCGACAGCACCAAGGAGCACGTATTCGCTGCATTCGTAACCGCTAAGCACCACCTTAATACCAGAATCTAGAACGACCCGAAATGCTTCGACGTCTTTCTCAAAGTTGTAATCGCCTACGGTGTTTTGACGCAAACCAGGTTGGAAAGGATAGCCGGTCCTGCGTCCGGCGCAGAATACGATTTCCGTTATTTGAGGAATTAATTCAGGATGATTTTGAATGACCGTTGCCACATTGGTAGCCGGCCCCAAGGCCAGAATAGTGAGTTTCTCTTTTCGTAAGGCGTCGGCTAAAGCGCGCGAGCCGTCTGTCTCAACACCCAAATCTTTGCATTCGGGCGAACCTTTGGAAATCGGAATTTGCCTCGAAGGGGCGTAGTATTTCAAAATCTGCTTGGTAATCTCCATACCGTAATCTACCTCGGTGATCAAACTGATGCCCGCGATGGAAATACTCGGCTGAGCAAGAGCCATAATTAAGGTCACACCGTCATCTACTTCACGTGGCGCGCGTTCGGGAAGTCCCATCATGATGTCGGTGTCGAACCAGATTCGTATAGGCGCTTCTTGTGCAGATGCCGTTAGCCAGGTGCAGAATAGCGCAGTTGCTAAAACATATTTCATAAGTCGAGAGATTTAAGCGTTTCTACCGTCAATGCTTTACGGCTTGTAAGATCGTGCGTAAGCGGCAGTTGGGCTACTCCAAACAGCCGCCGCAGCGTTTCGATTCCGGAAAAGGCTTCCACAGCTTTATGATCGTAAGCACCATAGACTTTAAAGGCTTCATCAATCTGAAGGGCAGTAGCGCCAGCAAATTTGAGATGCGCGTGCATTACGCCTAAATCGAAAGCCGCTGGACCCGTAAATCCAAATTCGGGATCGATGATTTTAAGTCCTTTGGCTGTATGCAACCAGCTACCCGGGTAATAGTCGCCATGGAGAAGAGCGCCATCTTTTGCAGTCAAATAAATCTGGCCCCAATGCGCAGCAAAATCAGCCAGGGCTCGATTTGGGTAGATCAATTCTGCTGCAAGGTTTTGAAGGCCATCGTGCATGGCGTTTAGTTCAAAACCGCAGTCTGCCCGAAAAGGCAGATCGAAAATATGGGCGTGATTTAATCTCCGCATGGCTCCGTTGATCAGCGGTTCGCCTTCGGTAGCACCTTGATGCAGGAAGGACAAAAAGTCAAGGAGATGACCGACCGTTTCCCAATCGATATTTTGATTGGCTTGGTACCAAAAGGTAAAATCGGAACCAACTCCAAGATCTTCCATCACCAAAATGTGGTTGGCCTTGTCGAAAGCGTAAATCTCTGGCAACCATTGAGCCACTCCTTTTATCATCTTGGTTTCGGCGTAAAACGCAGCCTCCATTTCGCCGCGCTCTATGGGCGCGGCGATGGATGGATATTTCTGCACGTAAGGTTTCGCTTGCTTTACTATCAGGCTTCCTTCTTGAAATACGGCTCGAAGCACTACATTCATGTTGCCTTCTCCGGCTTTTTCCAGGTGGCTTACGGGGCCTAAATCGAAGCTTGGAACTTGGGTAATTAGGTATTCCGTGAGCTCATTTTCCGTAAGGCGCTCTATTTCCAAAAGTTGAACCATAATTAAAAGATAAAGCGTGTACCGAATTGGAATTGACGCGGCGGCGAAGCATTGATAATGCGGTAATTATTAGATTCAGGCGGCCCCACTTGGACTTGATTGCTCGTGCTACGCGTGGAGCTGAAACCCGACCAGTTTTGGGCATCGAAAATGTTAAACACGTCGGCACTGAATTCAAATCCATGCTTTGAATTATTCAATTTCAAGAAGTACTTAATTGAAAGGTCAAAGGTGGCAGACCAGGGCAAACGGCCGGCAGCTTCTTCTTCGCCTGGCCATCGGTCGGCGGTTAGGCCGAAGCTCTCGCCGTCGCCATTGAGATCTGTAGTGCCAAACACGGTGGCGTCGGCTACACGGGTCACAGGCTGTCCGCTTTGAAGTAGTGCTGTAGGCGCAATCGATAAGCCTTTCAAGGGTTGGTAAAGTACCACAGCGCTCATCACGTGGCGGCGGTCATTCTCATCCCACACAAATTCGGCGTCGAAGTCATTATTGTCCTGTGCACGGGTATTAATTGAGCTGGTATTGCTCTTGGTCCAGCTGAGGGTATAGAGCAGGCGGTATCCCAATTTGCCATCGGCCAGCTCGCGTTGAAGCATAAAATTTAAAGCGGTATAGTTTGCTCTTCCCGCCGTTTCGGTCATAAATATATTGCGGGCTCCACCGCGCAGGGTATCACCATTTATTACATTGAAAAAGCGACCACCTGCATTGTACACTGGTATAGGCCGACTCAAATCGCCTTCTGCCCGCGTGCGCGCCACTACATCGGCAGCATCTACACCTGGCTCAAATAAGTAAGGAGAAGCGACATTCAAATTCCTAATGATGTATAGCCCTTCTGTGCGCGTATGTACTGCGTCGAAAATGAAAATGGTTTCATTGTCTGGCTTGTATTGATAGCCCAATGTGAACTGATGGCTGTACGGATTGTCCCAGCCATTGGGATTAAGAATTCGGGCGTTGTTTGTGAAAATATTCTCGCGTGCATCGCTTAGCTCCGCTCCCGAAGGACCGTTTAGATAGGTTACTCCTGGTAAATTTGCCCGCTGATTTCCATTGAAGGTGATCTGGTTTAAATCAGCATCGGCATCGAGCAATCCCAATCGTTGAAGCTCTTCCAATTGCTTGAAATAATCGCCGGAAGTGGTGCTGAATTGAAGCGCATCGCTGTAAACGGAGTATTTAATTTTATCGTAGAATATTCCATAACCACCGCGAATGACGCTGCGCTCATTGAGCTTGTAATTTGCACTCAAACGCGGGGCTATATTGTTCCAGTCGCCCTGATCGCCACCCGATTTCGAGAGATTGTCATAATCCCATCGCAGACCGGCATTTACATTTAATCGATCGTTTACTGCATACGTTTCTTCGATGTAAAGGCTGGTTACATTTTGGGTCTTTCCGAATGATTTGGTTTGAAGTTCTACTTCGTATAGCAGTACTTCCACATCCGATGGGATATCTTCCACATCAAGGGTTGAACCCAGATTCTGGTTTTGAAGATCGGCCAATTGGGCGGAGTCTAGCCGCACCCTATATTGCCCGAAGGGATTACCTCCACCTAAAAGCGCGAAATCAGAAGAAATAAATTCCACACCCGCTTTCACGTGGTGAGCTCCTTCGTTGTAGAACCATTTGTTTTGGAATTGTTGGGTATATTCTTTGTCATCGAAAATGGCGCCCGATTGGCCGAGAACGGCGATATCTTGTCCGGCAGGATTGCGCACGGTAACAGATGGCGAAGTGGGGTTAACCGGTTGGCGGAAATTCCAGCGGAAGTAGCTGGTTTGAAAGTTCAATTCCGTAGCCAAACGATTATTGATACTCATTTGGTTGCGCAGAGCGATGAGATACGTATCATTTTGCTGTGCCGACGCTGAAGATGGAAAGTTATTGCCGCCTTCAAGGCCACCGCCTTGCCGATCGATGTAAATTTCGCCAAGTTGTGTACGAAGGGATGAACGGATTTTTTTATTCCAGAGATGATCGACTTTAAGTGAATGATAGGTGAAACGATTGTAACCCCGCACCGTTTCGTTCACATTTAGATCGGGTACATTGAGCAAGTTATCCTTGATATCTGTGGTGTGCTCTACGTTCCAGTACAAAAAGGTCTTGTCTTTTTGCAAAGGCGCACCAATCGACCAGCCACCTTGGTAGCGTTGAAATCCGTCCTTCACCTGGTTTCCTGAAAGGTCGAGTGTGGCGAAGTCGCTGGGTGCATCTACCACAGCTCCCGGACGCGTTAGAAAGAACACTTCACCGGTTACTTCGTTGGTTCCAGAGCGCGACAATACATTCACTATACCGTTGCTCGTATTACCCCACTCGGCAGAGTAGTTGTTGGTAAGCACGGTTACGTTCTCCACAAAACCCACAGGTGTATTGAGCTTCATATTTCCAAGGAAACGCTCATTGTTATCCATCCCATCGATGAGATAATTGGTGAAAATCCCGTTTAAGCCATTTATGCTCACATTAGGCCCTTCGGCATAGCCCAGTACTGCGATTGTGACGTTTGGAAGGCGGTAAAGACTGCGGGTAATATCGCGCCCTTCGATGGGCATTTTCATAAGCTCTTCTTTTTTGATTTGCCCGGATACAGTCGCGTTCTGGGTGTTCATTTTCGCAAGTGGCGAGCTCGAGATCAACACTTCGCCGAGTACGGCCGTAACCCTGCTTGGAACATAAAGTCGAAAACTGATTGTCTGCCCCGCTTGCGGCTTCAATGGAGTAGAAGATGCAAACTGGTAGTCTTCGTTATCCAGTGTGTAGGCGATGTAATTTTCGCCCGGACGTAGGTTTTCGAATAACGCAACCCCGGAAGCATTTGTCGCTTGACTGGTTTCAGTTTTATCGATTTCGTTTTTCAGGAATACTTGCATGCCGGCGATCGGTTTTTCATCGCGCAAGCCCTGCAAAGATATTTCAATAGATTGAGCACGTATAAAGTTGCTAATAAGCGCGAACGCGCCAAAGAGTAAAAGATTTTTCACTTCAGTTTGGTTATATTGGATTAAGTGGGAAGAATGTGGGAGCCTATTGGGCTCGCAGAAACACTAAATCCAAACGGGTGGCCCGCGCCGAGATAATCCTGAAAGAAACTGATATTGTGGGAGGTAGGAATCGACTTTGGAATCCCAGCTTCGATTTTCTTCGATGCGCAGAAGCAATAAACCTATCTGTACGAGTGCATTCTTACGTAAGGGTCGTTCTTTCAACCATTGCTGCAGCGAGCGCAAGTTGTCGATATCGCGCAGCGTGGGCAGCACGCGGCAGGACGACTCTTCCGACTGAAATTTGGAAAGCAAGGAAACATGCACCTTTTCCTTATCGGCAAGTGCTGCCAACATATCCATACGCGCGTAGTGCGATTCGCTAATCCCTATCAGGTAATCGCCACCATCGAAAGTAGGGCCAAGTACCGCAGTGTTTGTCTGCAGCGCATCTACAGCAGCCGCAATGTGCGCTTTTGATAATTCTGGAACATCGCTGGCAAGGGCTATCACAGCTTTAAATCCAAGCGCGAAATATTCTTCAAATGCATTGCACAAGCGTTGGGGTAAACCCTCACCAATTTGATCATTTTCTGAAAGCAGAAAATTATAAACGCCCGAAGAACTGGCAACTCGTGCCGCTCGCCTGTGGAGCGATTCCGCCCACTCCAAACCCCGATGATTCGCAGGCAACGATTTAGCAAGCAACTCTTTTTTTGCACGGCGGGAAAACACCAAAATAGCGATTTCGCTGTGCTTAAGATGATTTTTTGACAGGTTGGACAATGGCATTGGGAGCGCAAAGATGATCAATTTATCAACTTACTCCCTGTAAGGCCAAACAGATTTTAAGATGAATTCAAAAAATGTCGGCCACAGAACGCATTGATTTTATTTCGACATCTTCGCTCTCCCGATTCCACCCCGTTGCCAGGCTACTCCTTATTTATTAATCATAAAAGTGAAGCAATTGAGCTTGCCGTGGATGCGTATTCAGCGCCACTGGCTTGGTCAGCAAAGGATTGCCATCGCTCCGATAGCACCATACTCTTGGGAATGGGATATAGCGCCTACCCTTTTGCTAAGCATAGCATCGGATATGTTGACTTTTATTTTGAAGGCTATGTGTACAATAAAGCCTACAAGGAGCTCGGTGAAGTCTGTGTTAAGCTTTTGTTGGCTAAAAACTGGCCCGCTTTGGCTACCCTCGTCAAGGAATGCGACGGAGAGTTTCTGATGCTCTTTTATAACAGCCAGCTCCAAAAGTGGTTTGTGATTAACGATTCCTGGGGAAGGCTGCCGGTGTACTGTTCGTTTTCCGATTCCAAAGTTGCGGTTTCGCGCGATATGCAAATATTGAAGGGGATAGGACTTACTGATGTCCCGAGCAGAATAGCTATGGCAGAGTACATGCTGTTTGGATTCAACCTGGGTACCCGGACCTTTTGGCCTGGCATCAACAAGTTAAAACCACATAGCATTGTGGAGATCGATGAAAAAACGGGTTTTGCAAACGAAATGCACTTTTTCCAAATGCCGGTAATGAGTACTTCTGAAAAGTCGGCAGATCGAATCCTAGATGCTCTTTCGCAAGCCATGAACGATAGACTGAATGCTTTGCCTTCCCTTTGTTTGTCGCTGAGCGGCGGCCTCGATTCTCGTTTAATAGCTGGGGTGCTGACTAAAGCGGGTCACCAAATTCCGGCACGAACATTTGTGCGAGCGGGAAATAAATCGAACCAGGATAAGATTGGTGCGCTTGCCATCGCCAAGTCGCTCGGCTGGCGAGATTATAAGCTATATCATGTTGCTGAGCAGAGCATCGAAGATATCCAAGGCTTAGCTCTACTTAAACCGGGTTTGAATAACCTGTGCATGTCGTGGATTTTGCCCTACTTGCGTGATATTGCCCAAAATAATTTCTCGCTAATAACCGGAGATGGCGGCGATAAGTTTTTAGTAGATACGCGCCCTCTTCGCAAGCTTTCGAGTCAGAATAAATTCGTTGCTTACTTAATAAGGTATCATGGGCGGTCAACTTTAAAGCAAGTATCACAACTTTCTGAATTTTCCGAAATGGAGCTTCAGAATCATCTCACCGCGTACTTCAAATCTTACGCTACCAAAGATTTTAAGCTCGCGCACCGTCATTTTATGTTTCGCGAAAGAGCCATGAATTGGCTTTTTGAAGGCGAAGACCGGAATAGATGCTTCGCTTGGAGCACTACCCCTTATTACAATCCAGCCTTTATTGCAGAAGCCATGCTTTTCGAAGATGGCGATAAAGCTTACGGCAGACTCTTTCGATTGCTCTTCGACAAATTGCCGGGCGATTTGAACGCCATTTCAAACCCAAACTGGAATAGCTCCTTGAAGCAGAGAAATAAAATAAGATTCCTCATGTGGAGGCAAGCGGTGAAATCTTATTTGCCCCTGAGAAGGCGGAGTGTTGTGTTAAAAAATTTTCGTTTTCATCAGTTGATCCAGACGCCCCAAGCACAAACTGACATGCCGTATCTTTCACAAGATCAATCGGATCGGTATAGCGAGATACAATGGTATGATTTGCTTACCCTTCTTTTCGCTACCAAGCAAGGTGTTCTGCCGGATTGATGTCCCAAATCGATTACTTTTGCAGTCCAAAAAACAATACATGTACAAGCAAATATTTCTCTGCGCACTTTTGATTTCTATGGCGTCCATTGCCCAGGCCCAAAGCCCCATTGGCGAAGGCGGAAAACAAATCAACTTTGGTCTTGGTTTGAACAACGACGGATTTCCGGTCTATTTCGGAATGGACTTTGGCGTGCATCCAGATATCACGGTTGGTGGGCAAATCGGACTTGACTTGGGTCTTGATTACATAGCCCTGAGCGGACGAGGCGATTACCATTTTAATACTATCATGAATATCCCCCAAGATTGGGATTTCTACGCAGGGCTTAGCTTAGGTTTTGTGGCGGGTATCGATAATGATTATGACAGTGATCTCGATCTCGGTCTCCAGATAGGTGGTCGGTATTATTGGAATTCCGATTGGGGCGTAAACTTAGAATTTGGCGGTGGAAATAACCTGAGCGGAGGTCGTATCGGGGTTTCAAAGCGATTTTAAGATAATTTAAGGATAACTAGGAAGCCATTTGAAGCATTTGACTTAGAATGGCTTTTTCTTTGCATTTTTATATACATGACTACCACATACCATCGCCACCTAGCTGTGGCTCTTCTCTTTTTTTTACAGATCGCTGCATCCGCTCAAGATGTCGACCAATGGCATCTCCTCGATCCACAGGTCGATGGAATAGAAGGTGTTTCGGTCGATAAAGGCCATGCCCTGCTCGGCAATAAGAAGCTTGAGCCTGTAATAGTTGCTGTAATCGACGACGGTGTCGATATCTCGCACCCTGCTTTTCGGGGTAAAATTTATGTAAATAAGGCCGAAATAGCTGGAAACGGCAAGGATGACGACGGAAATAACTACGTAGACGATCGAGAAGGCTGGAATTATTTAGGGAATCCTTTAGGAGAGCATATCTCGGCGGCCAACATGGAAGTAACCAGGCTCTACCGAGCTTATAAGCAAACGTATGAAACGGTAAATCCCGAAGAGCTCGATAAAAAGGCAAAGGTCGAATACCAGAAGTATGCAAATTATAAAGCGCTGTATGAAGCGCAGCTTGAAGAAGCCAACGGGCAATTTGAAGAGTGGGCGCAGATTGCTGCGCTCTACCAGGGAGCCTACTCCTACATGGCCGAAAAACTGGGCGAAGAAACCATCACCTTAGATGCTTTGATGGCATTTGAAACCAAGGATGAAGGCGATATGGAGCTACGCAATTTTCTGATGATGGCCGAAGCTGAAGGCCTCCGACAGGAATTGGGCGAAGCGGGCGAAGAGCTCCAGGAAGCGTTTAAGTACCATTTAAATCTTGATTTTGATCCACGCCAGATCGTCAATGAAGCGCAAGCACAGCAATTGGGTATTGCATACGGAAATCCTATCGTAAACGCGGCAAATCCCAAACACGGCACCCACGTAGCCGGAATCATCGCCGCCGATCGACGACCTGAATCCTCCATCCGGGGCATTGCCAAAAATGCAATACTCCTTCCACTGCGTGCTGTGCCCAATGGCGATGAACGCGATGAAGATGTGGCGTTGGCCATTAGGTACGCGGTAGATCAAGGCGCACGGGTAATTAATATGAGTTTCGGCAAGTCGCTTTCGCCAAATCGCGAATTAGTGGATGAAGCCATACAATATGCAGCCAGTAAAGATGTGTTGTTGATTCACGCTGCGGGTAACGATGGTGAAAATATCGACCGCGTCCCGAATTTTCCAAATGGTTCGCTCGGCAAAAAACATGCTTTACCAAATTGGATCACCGTAGGGGCGGCCGGTCAGATAGCCGACTCTTTGTACTTAGCCGATTTCTCGAATTACGGACGCAAACAAGTGGACATAGTGGCACCTGGAATAGATATTTGGAGCCTGGCACCCGATAGCGCCTTTGTAAAATATTCGGGCACGAGCATGGCAGCACCCGTGGTGTCGGGGATAGCTGTAGTGCTGAGGGGTGCTTATCCAACATTAAGTGCGAGTGAAATAAAAAAAATCATTTGTTTATCGGTTTCAGACCTAGGTAATTTAAAGGTTATTTATGCAGATGGTTTCGAGCCGCTCAAAAAAATAGTGCGCTGTCCGGGTACTCCATCGCTTTACAGAGCATTGGAAATCGCTGAGCAGCGACATGGAAAGAAATAACGCTGTGCCACTTTTTGCAAATTCAGACGTCAAGATAGCGGAAGTCACAAAACAGGTTTACTAAAGGTTATTGGTAAATTAAGTTATTGTTCCTTACCTTGTAGCGGTGTTTCAATCTATCTCAAATAAGAGTTTTGAAGTTCTCATGGTGGTCTTCGGATTGCAGATAGGAGCCATAGCCACTGTTTCAGCTCAAACTGGCAACGAATCGGAGCTTACTAATTTCTCTTTGTCGGGTCTTTCAAATCACCGCTTTGTCGCTCCAGAGACCATCGTTTCATCTCAGTTTCTAAAGGATTCTACCTTAGTTCACGTATTCCATGAGTCAGCAAATAGTTGGGAGCTTTCAGAGCGCTTCATCTACGAGCACGATAACGCTGGGCGACAAGTGGAGTCGAGAAGGAGTATGCTGGCGGGGAGCGAATGGAAATTAAAATCCCGATGTACCCACGCTTATGGAAACGGTTCGAACCCGGCTTATGAAAAACATCAGCTGTGGCTCCAGAACGAAGAACGCTGGCAAGATAGCCTACAAAGAAATTTTTCGTTCGATGGAAGAGATAGAATTGAAGAAGAATCCAACCATATATTTCAAAATGGCCAATGGAAACCACAAATTCTCACCACGTATAGTTACAATTTAGAATCCCTACTCATCAGCGAATTGACTGCTTATTGGGATCAATCCCATAGTCATTGGTTCAATCACCGTATCGTAAATTTTGAGTACAATGCCCAAAACGTCATCACCCGCGAAGTGTCGCAATTATGGGACCAACTAACGCTCGAATGGGTCAATGAATCGAGCAGAGCTTATATTTATAACGACGACGATATGCTGGTGTCTAGTGAGCGTCGAAATTGGGATAAATCACTCCTGACATGGGTATTGGTTAGCGTCATTTCCTTAGAATACAATGATGACGGTCAGATTAAAAACACAGAACATACGGCATTCTTTTCAAATGCCGGGCCGCTTTCTTCGGAGAACAACCTGACGAACTACGACGAATTTGGAAACGTCGATGAACTGGTTCAAGGATTTTGGAATAGCTCAGACGGAGACTGGGATTTCTATCAAAAGCAGAATCATTATTGGTCCATGCATACCATTGGCCGCAACTTGGATGGAGCAGAAGGCATCCACTGCACTTTCAACAATCCATATTCGGCAGGTTTGCCTTGGTATTGCTCTTCCCTGAAGGAAAATGTGACCTATAACCTACGAGTTTTTGACCTACTCGGCAGAGCCTTTTTTGAAGATGCCTTCTTGGGGCAGCATACTTTTAACATTTCTAGGCAGTTACCATCAGGTGTGTACATCGTACTAATTCAAGGCGGTTTCGATTACCACACCGAGAAGATCGTGATTCGATAGATAGCGGCTCCACACTTTTTCCCTAACTTTCGGACAAACTCTTTGCTATGAAACCTATCGAAGCAAATCCGGAAGCTTCGCAGCTTGTTTACACATCCTTGTCGGATAAATATACGTCCTTCCGAAAGCGAACAGAAGAGATCTGTGCGCCACTTTCTATTGAAGACCATGTGGTTCAACCCATAATCGATGTATCGCCGCCCAAGTGGCATCTGGCGCATAGTACATGGTTTTTCGAGACATTTATTTTGAAAGAATTCTTTCCCGATTACCAATCGTACAATCCCGACTTTGATTTTCTTTTCAATAGCTACTATGAATCGTTGGGAGCGAAGATGATGCGCACGGATCGGGGAAACATTACAAGACCATCGGTATTAGAAGTAATGGCCTACCGATCCTATGTAGATCAGCACGTGGTCGAATTACTTGAGCTGCACGATGATCAAGCCATCCACAATCTGGTTGAAATGGGTTTGCAACACGAGATGCAACACCAAGAGCTACTGTATTCTGATATCAAATACATCCTTGGGCATAATCCCACTTTCCCGGTTTATGATCAGGCTTGTAGGGTCGATAAGCAAATGGTTAGTGCCGAACCTGACTGGAAAGCAGTAAACGAAGGCATTTATCAAATCGGTTTTCAGGGCGATGGTTTTAGCTTCGATAATGAACATGGTCGGCACAAAGTATATCTCAATGCTTATGCCTTAGCCAATCGGCTCGTAACCTATGGCGAGTTTCTTGATTTTCTAGATTCAGGAGCCTACGAGCGATTTGAATACTGGCACGCCGAGGCTTGGAATTGGATCAAGGAGCAAGGAATTAAAGCGCCGCTATACATGCACCGTATAAATGGAGCTTGGCATCGATATACCTTGTCGGGTTTGAAAAAAGTCGATCCAAACGATGCCTTGATCCACATGAGTTTCTATGAAGCTTCAGCCTACGCGTCATGGGCTGGTTACCGACTTCCAACTGAAGCTGAGTGGGAGGTAGCCGCCGGGCAATTTGAATGGGGAAAGGCTTGGGAATGGACCAATAGCGCTTACTTGGCCTATCCTGGCTTCAAAGCTCCAGAAGGCGCTCTTGGGGAGTACAACGGAAAATTTATGATCAACCAAATGGTACTCCGCGGAGCATCAGCTGCTACTAGCCCGAATCACAGCCGAGCCACTTATCGCAATTTTTTCCATCCCCATCTTCAATGGCAATTCACCGGTATTAGGCTAGCGAAAGACTTATGAGTTTTAAAGACGATGTTCGAACAGGTCTTACAGCTCCGAACAAACAAATTTCTTCTCGTTATTTTTATGATGCTGCTGGCGACAAGCTTTTTCAAGCCATCATGCATCTCCCAGAGTATTACCTCACGCGTAGCGAAATGGAGATTATGCAAAACAACGCGCTGAATATGATCCACGCTTTGGGCTGGGGCGAAGTGGAATTTGACTTAGTAGAGTTTGGTGCTGGCGATGGTTTAAAGTCCAAGGTTTTCATGAAAAGCCTATTGCAAAACACTTCTAAATTCCGGTATATCCCAATTGATATTTCGGCAGATGTCCTGGTCGGTTTAAAGGCATCGTGCGAAGAAGAGCTTCCTGGTGTCGAAGTGGAACCTATCCACGCAGAGTATTTTCAAGCCCTGGATCAACTTCGTTCCAATAGCCACCGACCCAAATTAGTATTGTTTTTGGGTTCAAGTATTGGGAATTTTCTGCACGATCGCAGTGTGCTATTTCTGAGCAACTTGCATAAACATCTCACCACCGACGACCGGATATTGATTGGTTTTGATCTCAAGAAAAATCCGAACACGATTTTGGCTGCTTATAACGATAGCCAAGGGGTAACCCGAGCTTTTAACGTCAATGTTCTCAAACGGATAAATCGCGAGTTGGAAGCAGATTTTGACCTGAATGCTTTTTCGCATTATCCTTTTTACGACCCTGAAACTGGGCTGGCGAAAAGCTATTTAGTGAGCGAAAAATCGCAGACTGTTGTCATCAAATCGCTTAATTTGGTAGTTGAGTTTAAGCCAGGCGAAATAATTCATACAGAGATCAGTCGGAAATACGACGAAGGGTCAATTCATCAAATTTTTAAAGAAGCATCGTTCGAAGTGGTTAAACATTTCTACGATTGCCGACATTACTTTGTAGACACTTTAGCTAAACCGAAATGAAAAAACAAGCCATTTGGAACGGAGCCGTAATTGCTGAAAGCGACCGCACCACATTAATTGAAAACAATCATTACTTCCCTGCCGATTCTATAAGCAAGGCGCACTTCTCACCGAGCGAGCTTCATACTACTTGCCCCTGGAAGGGGGTAGCTTCGTATTACCACTTGGAAGTGGATGGTAAGCGCAATGAAAATGCGGCATGGTTCTATCCTGAAACGAAGCCTGCCGCCGATGCTATAGAAGGCTATGTTGCCTTTTGGCGTGGTGTGGAAGTGGTAGACGCGGAATGATCAACTCGGGTCAAACCCAGTTTTTCTCCTTCCGTGACCATTAGCAAGTAGGCTTCTTCGTAATTATTATGGATAGTGCCTTCTAATATGGCCTCACGGATGGTATTCTTTATCTGGCCAACCTCCCGCGATGGGTTTATGCCGAATGTACGCATGATGAGTTCGCCGCTAATGGGCGGCTGCCAATTGCGTACTCGATCCTTTTCTTCAATCTCAACGAGCTTTACTTTAACCTTCTCATAATTCTGCAAGTAACGTGTTACTTTTTCAGGGTTTTTAGAAGTAATATCGCATTTACAGAGCAACATCAAGTCGTCGATGTCATCGCCAGCATCGAAGAGCAACCGACGGATGGCTGAATCTGTGGCAATCTCCTTAGTTAGAGCAATAGGTCGAAGATGCAGTGCCACTAACTTTTGGACGTATTTCATTTTGCCATCCAAGGGCAATTTCAGTCGGGCGAAAAGTTTGGGGATCATTCGCGCTCCCTTGTCTTCATGCCCGTGAAAAGTCCACCCTTGATCGGGGTAAAACTTCTTGGTCTCAGGCTTGGCAATATCGTGGAGAATAGCAGCCCAACGAAGCCATAAATCGTCGCTGAGTCGAGCTACATTATCGAGTACTTCTAGTGTGTGGTAAAAATTGTCTTTATGACCCTTGCCACCCACATATTCCACTCCTTGCAGGGCGGTCATCTCTGGAAGAATACTCTGCAAAAGACCCGTATTAAAAAGATGGATGAATCCCACAGAGGGCTGCGGTGAACATATAATTTTATTCAATTCCACGCTGATTCGTTCCATGCTTACTATGGCGATTCGGTCTTTTTGCGAACGAATGGCATCCAACGATTGAGCTTCGATTGAAAAATTCAGTTGGGTTGCAAAGCGCACGGCTCGCATCATCCGAAGCGGGTCGTCGCTGTAAGTTATAATCGGATCGGTGGGCGTTCGGATTAACTTCCGTGCTAGGTCTCCCAATCCATCAAAAGGGTCAATCAATGCTCCAAAGTCAGAGCGGTTAAGAGAAAAAGCCATCGCGTTGATAGTGAAATCCCTCCGTAGTTGATCTTCTTGTAACGTTCCAGGACTCACAGAGGGCTTCCGGGAATCGGCACTGTAGCTTTCTTTTCTAGCACCAACAAATTCTAACTCCCAACCACCTGCGCGCAGCATGGCTGTGCCGAAGGTTTTGAAAACTTTTACTGTTCCGCTCTTGGTGGCTATGCTTACCGCTTCAGCAAAGGCAATTCCATCGCCAAGCACCACAATATCTACATCTTTGCTCGACTTGTTGAGCACTTGGTCGCGCACAAAACCTCCTACTACATAGGCTTCCGCCCCCGTTTGCTCAGCCACTTCGGCTAAAGTTTGGAAAATGCGGTGATCGGGTAAGGCGGGTAGGGTACGGACGGGCATAAGCTAAAAGCCCGAAATCAGGAACGGACAATTTTTACTTCATTCTCAGCACCTAAGGAGATGATGGGAATGGTTTTGGTAACGTAGGTCCTGTTTGGGTCGGGCAAATTTAAGATATAATCTACCGCTTCCAAAACGACCGGCTCGCCTTCTTCGACAAGTCCTGCGGGGAAACCATCTTCGTCGATTAATGGCATAGCAGCCAATGGTATAGGCCATCGCCGCATCCATTGTACAGTGGTATCGTCTATCACTTTTCTTATCGCAAGTTGCCCCGCGTGGTTGAGCAATGATTTTGATATTTGCTGGCCACCACTGAGAAGCAGAATCAAAGGCTTGGTGGCGGTATCCATGAGATCCCACGCGATGGAAGGCACCGTCGAAACGACTTTATTTAGACGCGCATCAGAATCGATGAGCACGCTGTATTCCAATTCGTCAATTTCCGATTTCAAATTTATGAAACGCTTTGCCGCTTCTTCGTTTCTCCCGTCGAAGATTACGCAAAGCACATCGTCTATTGCCGTCAAAATCCATGCGCCGTCCTTCAATTTAGCAAGACATTCGGCAGGTTGAATTACGGGCGTGCTCATAGCAATTCTTCAACTTTAATGGTGTGCGCACAGTCGAAATGGCCTTTCGGGCACAATTTCTTGCCGTGAATTCCGCAAGGCCTGCACGCCATGATTTCTTTGGTTTGCACAATCTTCGAATTGGAACTCAGTGGGCCAAATCCAAACTCGGGTATGGTGCTACAGTACACCGCCGTAGTAGGGGCGTTCACTGCCGAAGCCATGTGCATCGGCGCCGAGTCGTTCACATAATTCATCTTAGCGCCCTGCATTAAAGCAGCCGATTGAAGTAGGTTGAGCTCTCCGGCTAAGACACGTGTTTTCGCATGGTGACCCGTATCTTTAATTCGGCTGCAAAGCTGCACATCGCCGGGAGCACCAATCAAATACACCTGCCTGTCGGGATGAAGCCGATCTATAAGTTCGACCCATTTTTCTTCCGGATATTGCTTGGTAAACCACACGGAAGCTGGCGCAATACAGACATAAGGCCCTTGTTGCAATGGTGCCACATGTAAAAAGTCATCGGCGGTAGGATAAAGCGCTGGCGCTTGGAAACTATCGTCGGTAAACCGCTCTATAAGTTTAAGATTGCGGTTCACCTCATGCACATTTTGATCAACCACATGCGGATACTTGAATGTAAATCCGAAGGAAAAAGGATTCTGACTAAAACCAACCTTAATCTTGGCCTTGCTAGAAGTGGTAAGCAATCCCGATGAAGCAAAGCGTTGGAGATTTACCAGGAGATCGTAATTTTCTCGTCGCAGTTCGCGGGAGAGCTTGGCTAGTCCGTTGTACTTAGCATTCTCTTTGTCCCAAATAAGCACTTTATTGAGTTTCGGGTGCTCGCGCAAGAGGCCTTCATTGCCTTCACGCAGCAAGAAATCAATTTTCGAAGACGGAAAAAAGCGCTTGAGCTTTTCAATTAATGGCGTAGCCAAGATTACATCCCCTATAAATGCCGTTTGAATGATGAGAATTTTTTCCATTGATTATACGGCCACCTGATGAGCCCGTAGCGCATCATTGAGCGATGTTTTTAAATCTGTACTTGGCTTGCGTTCACCGATAATGAGCGCGCAGGGTACCTGATAATTTCCAGCAGGAAAAGACTTTGTGTAGCTCCCCGGTATCACCACCGCCCGTTCGGGCACGTAGCCACGGTATACCGTTTCTTCGGGTTTGGTAACGTCTATAATCCGAGTCGATTGGGTTAGAACTACATTTGCTCCAAGTACGGCTTCTTTGCCCACCCGAACACCTTCTACCACAATACACCGACTTCCGATAAATGCTCCGTCTTCCACAATAACGGGTGCGGCCTGAAGTGGCTCCAACACCCCGCCGATGCCAACACCTCCGCTCAGGTGAACGTTTTTGCCAATTTGGGCACAGCTTCCTACAGTTGCCCAAGTATCTACCATGGTACCACTGTCTACATATGCACCAATGTTCACATAACTCGGCATCATAATTACACCGCTGGCCAGATAAGCGCCATAACGGGCTGTGGCAGGAGGCACCACGCGGACGCCTTTTTCGGCATAACCTGTTTTCAAAGCCATTTTATCATGATATTCGAAAGGATCGTGCTTTATAGTTTCCATTTTTCGCATGGGGAAATAGAGCACTACGGCTTGCTTCACCCAAGCGTTTACTTTCCAACCATCGCCATCTGGCTCTGCACATCGCAATTTGCCTTGATCTAATAATTCGATAACTTGCTCTATATGCTTGCGGTAGCCTTCATCTTTCAATAGAGATCGATCGTTCCAAACGGCTTCAATAGCTTCTTGGTGGTTCATTCCTAGATTTTTTTGCAAAGTTACACTTCAGCTTGAGACCCACAGTAGGCAAGAATCGACGGAACAAAGCTATTGAATTACGGTAAGTTTGGATTGATGAACAGCTGTGCCATCCCACAGGGATACGATGTACTGGCCTGGAGCTAAGCTATTCAACGAAAGATTGGACTGCCCAGCAGGAACTATTTTAGTAATCAATATCCGCCCAGCCATATCTTGCACGTATGCTTGGGCTTGCCGAGAGAGCGCCTCGAAACGTATTTCCCCACGGGTAGGATTGGGGTAAACCCTGAGATTAATTCGTGCAATATCCTGAAGGCCGGTGGTATTCGAACAGGCCTGATCGATGCTTGCAAAAAATTCAAATACTTCTTGAAGTGCTGGTGTTACGCAGGCTACGTGCGTTGCTCCCGGCACTACGTTTACCGCATCCACGTTGGCGCTGCCGTTTGCCTGCATAGTAGTCACTGCGGTAATACTATTACCGAAGGCTACCTGCTCGTCTCCATCGCAATAATACATCCGTAAGGGAAAGGATGGATTCCAATCAAAATTATCATTGTCGGCCAAAGCCAATCTCAATGGGTGATTTAAATTATTTGTAAAGTTTTCTAGAACAGTATCCACCATTAATTCACTGATCGTACTGGGCAATAGCGCATTAACAATTCCCATATCGCTGGTAGTTTGATCGGTGGTGAAATAAGACTCTACCAGCGATGCATAAGGCTCCTGAATTACGTCGCTCAGATTGGTATAGAGATTTCCATAAACATATTGGTAGCCAATAAGGAGATAGACCACATAGCCAGGATTCGTGTAGGGTTCTTCACTCAGCAAAGTTTCAGTTTGCGATTCCGAAAGGGCATATGGGCCGCTGCATGGAGCGCCAGCTACAATATTCAATTCATCAAGCAAATTATTGTCTTGTGCATATTTCAGAGTAGCCATCGCTGCATGCCCTCCTTGCGAGTAGCCGGTAACGAAAACTTGTCCGTTTCCGGATACACCGTCGGAGAGTGTGGCTAAAAATTCGTGAACGGCAGGAATCATATCAAGCGTTGCTGTAGCTTGAGTTTCGGAATGGATATAAGGATGTATACCGAGGTTATCGCCCAGGCCTAAATAATCGGGAGCAAAAACCACGTAGCCCGTGCTCGCCGCAACTTTGGTAATCAAGCCTTCAAAATTTTCTTCAGAAGGCACATCGTTTTGCCTTAGCACGGTGCCATGACAATAAGCCGCAATGGGATAGGAATTGCAAGTTGCGTTGGCCACAGGGAGTCCAACAGCCCCGGATGCTATGGTGGGTTGTCCGAAAGGATCTACCGTGTTATAGGTTATTTTGTAGTACCGTACATCGTATAGCACAGGCAAGTTGGTGAAAGCACCAAGAAGAAACACGGGCGTAGTGCTTAGAAGTTCGCTTTCTACCAGCGATTGGCTTTGTGCCTGAAAGTGCAAGGTGGTTGTCAAAAGGCAAAAAGAAGCAATGATTGTAAATTTTCGCATGATTTTTAGTAAAGTTTTTGATCGGTTAAGTTACGTAAAGAAAGGCTGCATATATTTGGCCATGGCGAGAATTCTTTCTTTAGATTTTGGCTCAAAACGTTGTGGACTCGCAGAAACCGATGATTTACAGATTCTTGCAAGTCCACTTGACGCGGTACCTACCAAGGAACTTTTGACTTATTTGGAGCGTTACTTCCAGAAATATCTGGTCGAATTATTAGTCATCGGTTTACCGGTACGCGCAGATGGTAGCCTTTCGGAGATCGAAAGCGAAATCCAAAAATGCATTAAACAGTTGGAAAGAAAGTTTCCTCAACTACCTTTGGCGCGGCTTAACGAGCGCTACACTTCCAAATTGGCGCTCGATGCCATGATCCAAATGGGATCGACTAAAAAAGATCGACGCGTTAAGGGTAACATCGATAAAATCAGTGCCGCTTTGATCTTACAACAATACTTGGAAATTCAACGAAATACGCCTAAAACATGAGTGAAGAAAAAGACGACGACAAGAAGAAAGACAAGGAAGGTTCCTTGGGTCAACAGATAGAAAAACAATACGTAAAGGACCGGAAGGTTTTCCTTTGGGGTACTGTAAACGACGATAGCGCAAAATACGTTATCGATCGATTGCTCTACCTCGACCAAAAAGATCCAGGCAAAGACATCACGTTGATCATCAACAGCCCAGGCGGCTATGTCACTTCTGGATTTGCGGTTTACGATGCCATGAAGAGTCTGAAGAGCGAAGTTTCCACTGTTTGCATGGGCTTAGCCGCATCTATGGGAAGCATCTTGCTATCTGGAGGAGCCAAAGGAAAGCGTTTTATTTATCCCTTGGCCAAAGTGATGATTCACCAGCCGAGCGGTGGTTCTCGCGGTACCTCGGCTGATATCGAAATTCAAGCCTTGGAAATACTCAAAACGAAAGAAATCGGAGCGCGTTTGTTAGCTGAAAATTGCGGCCAGGAATATGAGCGGGTTATGAAAGATTTCAACCGCGACTACTGGATGGACGCAGAAGAGAGCTTGGCATACGGAATTATAGATGGCATAATGAAGTAGGGGCAAGTGTCCCTAATTGGCCAGGTTTGATTCAAGCATATCGATTAAGCGAAATTCGATCCGGCGATTAATAGCGTGATCAAATTCGTCGCAATCATACTCGTTTGGGCATGCTGTAAGAGGTCGAGATTCCCCGTATCCTTTACCCGATAAACGATTGGCGGAAATGCCGTGGCTCCTCAAATAGGTGATGGCCGATGCAATCCGCTTTTGCGAAAGTTCCAGATTGAAAAGGTCTGAACCTTTGGAGTCGGTATGCCCTTCCAGCTCTATGCGCACTTGCGGGTTGGCCTGTAGGATTTCCGCCAGTCCATCAAGTATTTCTGCTCCACTTTTAGGAATCTCTGCGCTGTTGAATTCATAGTTTACCACACCCAGCGCGAAAAGGTCTTTTTGCGATATACGCACACGCTTCTTGTATTCGTTGGTCAAGGTTATCACCCCGTCGTTGGCGCTGAGACGCACATAGGCATAACCGCCGTCTGCGCCTGGTTCGATGGTTTGAATTATTTCTCCCTTTTCGTTTAAGATGTAAACCGGGCTATTCCCATCGGCTACTTCCGATTTAAAGGTATACCTATCGTCAGCACTTACAGACGTAAACTTAAACTGACCAGACATTGAAGTGTAGGTAGTGGCAATCTCTTCGCCATCACTATTGAGCAATACTATTTTGAAACCACCGCCTTTATCTACCTTTCCCAATATATCGAGCGAGAGGATACTCTCATCTACGTTGGCCATTTCCGTGATATAGTAATCTTGAGGGGTTAATAGTTCGAAAACAAAACCATTGTCCGATGTTGCCGCTATTTCGCTGATCATCTTATCTTCGGAGTCGAATAGCTGGAGGCTGCTGGATGCATCTAATTTAGCATCTGAAATTTCGATACGGTAAGTGTCATTTCCTTTAATATGCTTGAATTCGAAATTGTTCTTCGCGTCCACCAAAACCCGGTCTATAACATCACCAAAATCGTTCAGCAGTAATACTTCTTTTCCTGATAAAGAAGAAGTACTCTTAACATGTCCTTTTAACTTATCAAAGAAATTTTCGGGTGCGGTCCAGCTTGCGCGAAATATCTGATTACTCACGTGTTCGCTGTTTCGGTTGGTCAACCAGATGGCTTCTCCCGGTCGAATTACATGAAAACCAAAGTCGTCGTAAGGACCGTTAATGGGTAGTCCTAAATTTTTCTTGGTCTCTTGGCTTATATCATATGCGTAAAGGTCAAAAGCCCCGAAACCAGCATATGGAACGTTCGATGAAAAGAAAAGGGTATCGCCCGAGCAGGTAGGCATAAGCTCGTGTGCAGAAGTGTTCACCACCATACCCAGATTTACTGGCGCTGACCAATCATCCCCGTTTAGCTTCATTTTCCAAATATCCATGCCTCCGAGTCCTCCTTCGCGATCGCTAGAAAAGTACAGCGTTTGATCGGTACTGTTGTAACTCGGAAATGCGTTATTGCAAGCACAGTCCATAAAAGACAATTTACCCTTAAGTTTTCCATCCGTATTGAAGTATACCAACTCATCGCGGTACGCCACATCCTTATTGGAATATGGTTGAGTTTTAACCACCGATATTATCATGCTCCCATCTGCCAAAGCCACCATACCATGGATATCTTCATATCCCGATTCTTCCAATTTCTTCTTTATTCCAGCCAGTACAGGTTTGGCAAGCAAGTCTTCTTGCTGAAAAGTGGTGTAAGATCGACCTTGTCGCTTGATAGGGTAGTAGGTCGTAGGTCCTGGCTGTTCGGTAACTATTTTTGGGATGCTATCTTCCATCCAGGCGATCTTGATATTTTGTTTTTCGCCATTATTTTTCAACGGACTTATCGCTACTGGTTGAAATGCCCCCAAATCAGTTTTCAGGTTTACCATGTGGTTCCATTCTTGCTGTATCTCTTCATTATTAGGATACTTTTCGGCAAGCGGAAGCAGGATTTTCTCCGCTTCAGCAAATTCGAAAAATGCTGCTTTTAATTTGGCAAGTGCTCTTAAAAATTCTGTGCTTTCGCAGTTTCTTAAACCACTGGTATGGGCCACGAGCGATGCCGCACGGTTGAAATCTCCTTCCTGCACCAGTTCTGATACCTGCGTACAATTAGAAGGATCGCTATTATCGGTCAACTGTAAGTCTAAGGATTGCGCCATCGATGCAACGGCACTACCGAGCGAAAGCAATATAATTATCGGAGCTCTCAATAGTATCTTGGTTTGCGGTCTGCCGCCGGTAAAATCGATAAATCGCAGCCAACAAATATCTCATGCGATCCACTTTGATAAGCTGCGAGGTTATTTAAAGTCCAATCGTACGAATAGCCGAAATGAAACTTTTCGGAAATAAAAACCTGAGCCGTTCCTACCATTCCAAAGCCATGGCGATACGTGGTGGTAAGCCACACGCTGTTAGCGAATAGCGCGCTTAAACTCGCATCCACCTGCATGGGTCCGTCGACGGCGTAACGCACGAAGAAACCGGGTTTCAGGGCGAAATTCCGATTTAATTCATACACCTTTCCACCCATTAATTGCAGATGTGTGGACAACCGTGCGTCGCTTTCCGGCTGCTCGGATAAGTTTGAGTTGGAAATATTGTAAGCGCTGAAGCCTAAATAGCCTTTCGCTGTGCTATACATTGCACCAAAATCGAAATTGGGAATCCATCTATTTGGTTCGATGGAATAAGCAATAGGTTCATTGCTGTCGCCATAGCTCAATTTATCCCAGTCAATCATGTAGTTGAGCATGCTACCTTGTAAGCCGAAGCTCAGTTTTTTCTTTCGGTCGAGCCTGATCGAATAGCTATATGTTCCCGCAAGGGAAGTGGCTCTGCGAGCACCGATCACATCGTTTTGAAATTGCAGTCCGAGAGCCATGTTCTTAGCCCTAATGGGACCGTGAGCTGAAAAGTTTTGTGTTCGGGGAGATCCGTCAAAACCTACCCATTGCGCGCGATACCCGGCATTTATTGATAGGGCCTCTCTGTTGCCAGCATATGCGGGATTGACAATGAAAAGATTGAAAATGTACTGACTGTAAAGCGCGTGCTGCTGCGAATGTGCCCCAAAACTTGAAAAAACCATGAGAAAAAATAGAAATTTCTTCATCGTTTACCTGGTTAAATCAATGAAGCCTTTATGCACAACATCGACTATATTGGCTACGAAAAAATACGTGCCGTCGGGCAGGGGATTGCCCGATTGCGATTCTCCATGCCAAACCACGTTTGCATTGTCGTAACGTTCTCCGCTCCACGCCAGATTCCCCCAGCGATTGAATATTTCAAAACGGTTCGCGGCAAATTCGGGGCGGAATATGTTTTCTACTTTCCACACATCGTTCACTCCATCACCATTCGGGCTGAAGGCTGTAAAGAAGGTCAGAAAACAGTCTCCATCGGGATCTGTAGGTACCACAAATTCTCTGGTTACAGAGCAAGTGGAACTGGAAACTGTAACGGTATAACCACCGGGAGCCAGTCGGTTCACACTTTCTCCGGAAAGTCCGTTGCTCCAAAATACGGTATAGGGTGGTTCGCAGCCGATGATACTATTAACTTTTGCCCCACCATCAGTCGATGTGGCGCAAGATGCTATTTTGATTTTAAGTTCGAAATTTATTTCCGAAGAGACTGTAGGTTGATGGAACCCTTGGGTGATAATATAGCTTTCGGCGGAAGCAGTTTTTGCAACAGCCTCGCCTGTGGTAAACGAGAAGGTAGTATTTGGGGTTGAAATTGTTGCCCCATTGCTGCCTATTACTTGCCTACCAATTACTACCTGACCTTGAAGGTCTGAACCGGTTACCAGATTCAGGAGTAGCAAGAAAGCCATTACAACTGCTTTCATCATACGAATACTGCGTTTTAGGGTTAGGTTGGCATTGTTACTGATCGTCCTAATTTTGAACAAACCTTGACTTTTCAATATTTAATGCTTAACCGCCTTTCATTACGTAGCTTTCTGTCGAAAGGTTCGAAAGGTCAGTTTACAAGCGGCCTTGGTATGCCGGGCAATGCCAAATCAGAAGGGATAACCGATTGCGAAATTTAATACGGTGTTGTTTGTCCACCAAACAGGATCAATACTGTAGCTGTTCAATATCCAACGATCGCCTGCCGGGCGGTAGGGCACCCGCAAAGGAAACCCCCAATCGAAACGAATCAACACAAAATCAAAATCAAAACGGAACCCGATTCCCGTGTTGAAGGCCATTTCATCGACAAAGTCAACGAACTCAAATTTTCCCCCAGGCCTTGTTTCCGATTCGTTTTTCAGCCATACATTCCCAGCGTCGAAGAAGAGTGCTATTTCTAAAATATTGCTCACTCGGGTCCGATTTTCGATATTGTATTCTATTTGAATATCGCCAGTTTGGTCGAAGAAGCTGTTGCCATCCTGTGATTGGTTAAGGTAAGTACCAGGACCAACAGATTGGGGTGGAAAACCTCTCAAAGAAGAAGCTCCCCCTACAAAAAATTGCTTAGAGAAGGGTAGGGCAGAGCTATTGAGATAAGGCAGGCCTATGCCCAATATTTGCCTTGTGGCGATCTCATTCTTCCGATTCCATTTGAAATAGGCCCGGAAATCGGTTTGGAATCGAAGGTATTGCGCTAGCGGAACCCCGAAAAAGGTGTATTGTCCAGCGTCATTTTTTTCGGCGTTGAATAGTTCATTGACTCCAAAAAGTACGTTGCCCATACTTTCTACTGTCCCCCCCGCAGCCCACCTAAAGAAGGAACCCCGCTTGGCTGCTGGCGCATATGAAAGGCTGTATGCTATACCGGCCAATACTTGATCGTCGAAACTCTCACGGGTGAGAATATTAGCATCGATCAATTCATCTAATCGACCGGAGGATTGAAGCAACCGCACGTAGTCGAAGGAAATGAGCCGGAGATCATTATACAGGTAATCGCCACTCAACCATTCATATCCGAAACTGGCTCCAAAACTGCTCTGCGCGTAGTAATCGGGCTGGTTGAAAAGGCGGTAGGCCAACCGGTATTTAGTGCTAGGCACATTGCCTTTGGTATAATCTTTCCGCAAGGGACCGCTTACACGTGGAATCAGCAAGTTTGCCTGCGTATCAAATTCATATGATGCTAAACCTTTTCGGGGGCCAGTGAGTTGCACTTCATACCTACCCACCGTGGTAAAACGAAACTTTTCCGCCCCTCTGAAAATATTGCGGTTGAAATATTCTAATTGTAAACCGGGCCCCGTAAAATTAGTGGATGTCGTGCTTAGATTAAACTCCACACTAAGCGATTGTTTCGGTAGCGGATTGGCCAATAAAAAAGCTTTCAGTTCACGTTTTCCAGCGCTCGTATCGGCTTCATAACGAATACTTACGAAGTCGAATACGTCCAATTTATTGAGTTGGCGCAAGGTGCGTACTTCGTCTTGCCGCGAGTAGATCATTCCGGGTTGCAGCTCAAAGTATGGCTTCAGCTTGGAAGGTTTCAAGTAGAGCTTTTCGGGATTAATAATCACTTTGATGCTGTCCGAATATAGGGTGTCAGGGTTCAGGCCTCCAGATATATCGATTGTGGCGCTTGCTAAGGTGAAACGGTCTAATGTGGCTGAAGGGATATTTTCCTTTAAGTTCAAATTCAGCTTTACGCAGTGGTTTAGATTGGAGCTATCGGCTTCGAAAAGAATGAATTGCGGGGCGAAATAGTAATATCCCAAGTCTCGAAAACCGTTAGCAAAATTATTTCGGGCGGTTTCGAGTCGTTCTTTTTGGAAGAGTTCGCCCGACTTGATGATCGGCTCTTTCAGGTGCTCCGCACGTATAATTTGGCAAGGGCCCAAAGGATCGACACAGATATTCAAAGAGTCAAACCGATAGGCCGGTCCTGGCATTACACTGTACAGCACGGACAAAGCATGCGCCGAACTATCAAGTTCATAGGCAACCTTGTTTCGGAAGAAACCATTTACATCGAGTGTACTCTCTATCAATCGAAGGTTCTTGTCCAGATCGACTTGTGAGAAATACATTGGTTTTTTGCCAATCCTGTATTTCAAAAAGTGCTTAAACCCTTTTTTTTTATCGGGTTCTTTGGTGCTCAGATAAAACCAAGCCTTGGGTCGCATCCATAAAACACTTGGAGTCGGATCGGGTTTCAGCTTGTTATAAGCTTCATCGCGAATGTTTCGAGGCACTGTTTCTAACGTGCTATTATCGTAAGTTATTTCCGCGCCATCGTAAAAGTATTCACCTTTGGGCAATAGTTTATTTGCGGTGCAAGCCGACAGCACCGAGATGCTTGCCAATAAGGCGATCATTTGAAGCTTTGACGCCAGATTCATTCCTCGGGCTTATGGAGGGTTTGATCTTCGCTCCCCTCTTCACGGTCATCTTCTTTTGGTTCTTCAGGTGTTTCCTTATCGGGAAGGGAAAGGATTACAGGATCAGCTTTAAGAAGGTACCGCCACTGGTCAAAATCGCGGTGGAAAAGTACACCAACTCCTGTTCGAGTAATTCTTCCCACCACAATATCTTCCAAATCTGTTTTACTATAAACCTTAAATCGATAGCGGCCGTCGTCTGTTATTTTGTATTCGATCACCACATTTGTCATAATATTATTGTTGCTGCTATTCGCTGCGCTCGATTCGAGCGCAACGGTGCTTCCAACACTCACCACGACGCGTTCGTCGAAAAACGATTTGGCCAAATCGATATTTAAGTCGGTATTCCCTTTGCCGGCTCCGCCGCCGTATGACTCTAAGTCAAAATTGAGGTCAACGCCAGCTACGAGTTTATTGCTCAGAGCATTGAGCTGGTTGGTTAAGATTTTGCTTGCACTGTTTCGCGCTTGATTGGCCACTAAATTATCACTTCCGCCACCGCCGGAGCTCAAAAAGGTATTAAAAACCAGGAGAGCAACAACCTGCTTATTTCGATCATTTTCATTTTCATTTATTTGATTCAGCCTCGCTTCTACTGCACCGCCCAGCGCT
>Ga0105045_10000459_pt1 | contig 29344 bp, 19 predicted proteins | sample MAT02_FD_78089 | JGI IMG/M metagenome (GOLD analysis project Ga0105045, IMG submission 78089) | Freshwater microbial communities from Lake Fryxell liftoff mats and glacier meltwater in Antarctica - MAT-02 (megahit assembly) | ecosystem: Environmental > Aquatic > Freshwater > Ice > Liftoff... | reverse complement strand
CGCGCACGCAGTGACTCCATCCCCTCCACCAGCGCTCGCGTGCGCTCCAGCGCCCGCTCCTGCTGCCGCGCCTCCGATTCTCCCTGCAACGCGCCAGACGCCGCCGACATCCGTTCGGCGACATCACGCAAATTCTCCGCGATCTGTCCTTCGAAGGCCGCTGAGTATTCGGCCGAGCCACCGCGCATGACCTGTTTGGAGAAGTCGATCTTATCGCCAAGTCGCGTGTCACGAATCGCGTCTGCCGCCTCGCTCACTTTGCCGGCGGCCTTCGGTTGGTCGCGCCGTGCGTCACGCGCGAGACGATCCGCCTCCGCCTCCAGCTTCCGCACGTCGTTCGCGAGCGCATCTTTTTGCGCGTTGAGCCGACCCATCGCTTCGGCGCGCGGCGCGCCGTTGCCTCCCGGCACCTTGCGAACGTCTTCCGCGATTTCCTGCTGCCGCGACTCGAGCTCACGCGCACGATTGGCCAACTGCTGAATGCCGTTGGTGGTGTTCGACGAGCGCGCACCCTCAAGGTTTCGCGCCACGCGATTCAACGCCTCGAGCGCCGCGCTGCCCTGCGCGGCCGAGCCACTCGCTGCGCGCCGCATGTTGTCGGCCGCTTGCTGCAGACGTTGCGCCGCGTTCGCGAGTTCCGGGTTCTGTTGTTCGCGCGCGAGTCGCTCCAGACGCCGTGCTTCCTCTTCCGCTTGGCGAGCAAGTTCACGTTGCGCCCCACTGGCGCCATTTGCGGGACTGCCCGCGCTCTGTCCCGCCGCGCCGCTCGCACTGCCACTGCCAGCCGCGCCGCCTTGCTGCCCGAGCCGCTGCCGCATGGCTTCGGCCATGCGTTGCAAGCGCTCGTTCTCTTGCTGCTGGCGGCTCGCCAGTTGGCGCAAGCGCTCCAGTGTTTCATCCACCGCTTGCTGCGGCGCCTGCTGCGACTGCTGCTGCACCGCTTCGTACTGATTGCGCAGCTTATCGGTTTCGAGCTCGAACAGATCCGCCAGCTCCTCAGCGCGCTGCGCGCCGCCACCTCCGCCTCCACCACCACCGCCTCCGCCACCCATCTGGACCTGCACGTCGCGATAGAGCGCTTCGGCGCGCTGCAGGTGCTGCAGCGCCTGCTGTTCGACCGGCAGCGCCGCCGAGCCGCGCACACGGCCCAACTGTTCCTCAGCGTCCTTCATGGACACTGCCGCCGCCTGCATCTCATTGCGGATCTTCGCAAACGTGCTGTCGGTGCCGGCCACGCCACGCTCGATCAGTCGCCGGACCAGGTTGTTCACGTCGTCGCGTAGTCGGCCTTCGGCTATGGCCAATGTCGTCATATCTTCACGACGCTTCTTGTCGCTGGTGCGTGTGCTGTCTCGCAGCCAATTGAACGTGCCGGCCACCACCTCCTTCTGGCGCGCCACGAACCCTTCGGGTGAATCCCCCTGCTCGCCGCCACCGCCGCCGCCGCCTCCCCCTTGCTGCTCCGACTGCCGATAGTCCTTGGAAAACGGCCGCACCTCCAGGAAGTACACATCGCTGCTACCGGTCTGTCCGCTACCATCTTTGGCCACGGCATGGTACGCCACGAGGTCGCCGGGTTCGAGCCCAAGCTCCTCGAGAAAGAGTGTATGCGCACCACGCGCTTCACGCGGACGTCGTACGGTGCTGTCTTGGATGACGGCGCGTTGTTCCGGTCCGCCGTTCACGCGAAAGCGTAATTCCAGCCGCGAGATGCCGAGATCGTCGCTCGCCATCACCGCGATGGTCACTTCATCGGTGTTGGACACTTTGGTGTCGCGGCCCGGCTCCTCGATGCTGACGTTGGGTACACGATCCGGAATGGCATCCACCACGTACTCCACCGCGCCGGCAACGGTGCTGCCATCGGTGGCTTGAAGATCCACGCGGTAGAAACCACTGCGCGACACGCGGAAGCTCCCGGACACGGTATTGCCGGTATCTGGCGCCATCGCGATCACAGTGCCGTCGTCAAAGCGCAGCGCGCCGCCGCGCACGCTACGGGTCACGCGCGCGTACACCGTGACCATGGTGCCCACCACAGCCGCGACATCCCCGCCGTTCTCAATGTGCTCAACGGGTAATCCGCTGTACGCCGGAAATCGCAGGTCGAGCGACACGCGCGACACGGCCGGCAGATCGTTGACGGCGAGGGTGTACGTGGGCGAGCGGACATCGGCCGATTCGACGTAGTACTCGGTCGGCTGCGTGATATCGAACAGCCGCGAGCGGAACTTCGACGAATCCTGTTCGGGGTTCATGGGCAATCGTACCCATTCACTGGTGGAGTCGGCGCGGAACACCAACTCGGCACCATCTGCCGCGAATCCGACCAACGCGGCGCGCACTTCGATAGCACCACCGCGCGGTACACTGGCGTTCCCCGGCTCTATCGCGAGCGCCCGCACCGGGACGGCCGCCACGGCCGTGCCGAAGGGGATGAACAACAGGCGCGCGCCATCACGAACCACCGGCGGTCCGAAGGTGAGCAGTGCGACGGCTAACACGGTCACGCCGCCGAGCGCCTGCGCAGCACGCACCATGCGCGGACGTTCGAGCGTCGCCCGCGCTTGCATGGGCGCAATCATGGCCGTGGCACGCGTCATCAGTCGCGCCGCGAGTGGCGCTGAGGTGCGCTCGGTGGCCGGCGTATGCGCGGCTTCCACGGCGGCGAGCAGCGCCTGTCGGAGTTCCGGTGCGCGCTCCTCCACGTAGAGCGCGAACCGCTGGTCACTCGCACGGCGGAGCAGCGGCCGTAGGAGTCCGCGAATCACGGCGGCCCCGATGAGCCCGTAGCCGAGGACGCGCGCGGCCATCTGCGCCTGTCCCGTACCATCGAACAGCCGCATGACTACGACGGCGGCCAGCACGGCGAACACCACCGCGGCCGCGATCCACACCAACGACTCGAGCAGGATACGCCATCGCCACTGACGCCGGAGTGCGGCCAGCGTCGTCAGTAACAGGCGGTCGGGGGTCATCGCGTGCTCCGTTCGGGGGAAACCCGGTCAGCGGGGACGGCGCGGATTCGACGCGCAATGGCGCGTGCTCCGCGGGTCGCAAGGAACGTTTCAATCGTCAGCGCGAGCGCCACGAGCAGCAGCAGAATGCGCCACGGGTTCTGGCGGCGCTCCAACTCGATGGGCGTGGGCGGCGCACCACTCGCTGCGGCATTGCCCGAGGCATCCCGCGGTGTTTCACGCACGCCCAACAATAATTCGGTAGTGTCGATCGGCGTGAGTTCTGATTCGCTGGCCGGTGCGTTGGCGGCCACGCGGGCTACCGCGATGCCAGTGGCCGTCTCCGCGAAGACGGCATAGGCACCAGCATTTACCAGCGCCACCGCGCTGCCAAGCGAATCGGCAGTGGGTCGCACGAGCGACCCATCGGGCGTTTGGACAACGGGGTTCGACACGCCGGTAGGGAGCAACCAGCTTTCGCCCGTGGTCCGCCAGAGCGGTGCGGCATCACGCCCTGCCGTGTGCCGCACCAACTGTCGAACGAAGGGCAGATAGGCAGGCTGCACGGGGAAATCGCCGAATTGGGCATCCAACGGCACGGCCACCACGAGCGTCCGTCCGGCGCCCACGCGCTGCTCGAGGACTGCTGGGAGCCCGTCGTCGAATCGCGCGAGCATATCTGGCCCGACGTTGGCTTCAAGGCGCGGATAGCGCAGCACGCGGACCGCCGCGAGCGCATCGGTGGCTTCGCGGAATGGCGCGAACAGGGGATGCTCGTAGCGCACGTCGCGGAGCGTACCCCCGCGATCGGCGAGGCGATCAGCAAGGCCGTTCACGGTAGCCGGCAGCAGCGGCACGTCTCCACGCACCGTGGCAAGGCGACGACCGGCGGCAATGACTACGCCGCCACCCTGTTCGAGCCATGGGGCGAGCGCGCTGGCCGCCGCAGAAGTCGGCGCCACGTCCCAGAACATCACCAGCGCCGTGCGGGCCAACTCGTCAGTAGACGTGGGGGCCGTACGCATGCGATCCACGCGGATTACGGGCGACTGGCCGATGCTGAGCGCCCGTTCCAGATAAAGCGTCTCGTTCGCCGATACGTCAGGCGGAAGCACGAAAGCTACGCGCAGCGCATCGTCCCGCGGCACCACAAAGTGCAGGGTGTCGTCAGCGGCGAGGGCATCGCTGGTAAGCGACACGGTGCCGCTGACGGCGCCGTCGGGTGCCGGCACGGGCGCAAAGGTGATCACCGTCTCGCCGTCGGCGCTCAGCGTCGTGGACCGCGTAGCCGCCTCACGTCCATTCAGCATCAGCGTCGCCGTTGCACTGCGCGCCGAATCGCCCTCATGCGACAGGACGCGGGCCTTGACCGCCAGCACTGAGCGGTTCCCTTCCACCAGCCGACGGGCTTCCACGACCCGCACGGCGCTATTGGCGCGCGACGGACTCCCCACGGCAATCCCACGCAATGTTACGCCGGCCGGCAGATCGAGACCGGCAATGCCCGCGGCCCCTGAGCGCTGCAGGTCGGAAATCATGATGATCTCCGCCGCGGCGAATGGGGCATCGAGCAACATCTGTCGCGCCGTGCGCAGCGCCGGGGCCATGCGGGTGCCGCGTGACCGCGGCGTGAGGCTCGCCAACACACTGGTGGCGGCGGCTTTGTCGGTGGTCAGACGCTGCAGCGTTTCGGCGGCATCATCGAACGCCACCACCCCCACCCGATCCGAGTTGCCGAGCTCCCGAATCACGGTACGCGCCGAGTCGAGCGCGCGGGAGAAGACGCCCTCGTAGCCCATGCTCAGCGAGCGATCGATGACCAGCACCACCGCACGACTGCGCGTGTCACCACCGGCCAGTGCCCGCTCGGTGAAGACGGGGCGGGCGAACGCGAACACCAGCAGTGCCAACGCCAGCGCACGCAGCAACAGCAGCGGCCAATCGGTGATCCGCTGCCGTTGCGACGTACGGATGGGCAGCTGCTCAAGGAACATCAACGACGGGAAACGGAACGGGGTATCCCGGTCACGATTCCGCAGATGGATGAACAGCGGAATCGCGAGTACTGCGAGCCCTGCCAAAAACGCCGGAACGAGGAAGCCGAATCCCATTACGTATGCTCCTACCGAACCCGAGTGCGCGAGAGCCGCGCATCAAGGTAGGCATGCAAGGCGCGATCGAGCGGCTCACTACTGTCGAGCCGTACGTAGTCGGCGCCCGCGCCGGTAAAACGCGCCTGCAGCGCGGCGTGATGTGCGGTGATCAGCTCCTGATAGCGAACGCGCAGATCCTCTGGCCGCAGCGGTAATTGCATACCGCTCTCGGCGTCCTCATACGTCGTGTGCGCGTCGCCCGGCAGGTCGCGCTCGGCGGGATCCACGACATGGAAGACGATCACATCGTTGCCGTTCATGCGCAGCGCATCCACCGATCGGCCGAGTGTTTCCGGCTGGTCGTAACAGTCGGTGACGAGCACCACGATGCCGGTGCGCGACGACAAATGTCCCACGCGGTCGATGGTGTGCACGAGTTTACTGGGACCGGAGGGCGTGGTGCGGGCGAGCGTGTGCAGCAACAGCTGCAGGTGGCGCACCGAGGAGGGGACCACGTCCACCAGCGTTTCGCGCATGATGGCCAGCCCCACCCTATCGCCCTGCGCCTGCGACAGCCACGCCAGTGACGCCACGAGAAAACGCGCGTAGTCGAACTTGCTCACCGCGCCGCTGGCAAAATCCATGGATCCCGACGCATCAAGTGCAAAGAGCACGCTGGCGTTGGTATCGGCCTCGTATTCTTTGATGTAGAACCGGTCGGTGCGTCCGAACACGCGCCAATCGATGCGTCGCAGATCGTCACCCGGCTGATACGAGCGGTGTTCGGCGAAGTCAAGCGAAGCCCCCTTGCGCAGCGAGCGATGCTGACCGTGCATGAATCCATCCACGACCGTGCGCGCCAAGAGCGCGAGGTCGGAGATGCGAGCCAACAGTCCGGGCTCGAGGAAGGATGCGGGGGCGGTGGCCATGGATACCTCAGAGCGCCGAGCGAGGACGTGGGACGGTATCCACCAGACGCTTGATGAGCTGATCGGTGGTGACCTTCTCGGACTGCGCCTGGAAGTTCATCAGCACGCGATGACGAAGCACCGGCCGCGCGAGCGCCTGCACATCCTCGAAGCTGGCGCTGGCCCGCCCCTGCAGGAGCGCCCGAGCCTTGGCACCGAGCACCAGCGCCTGCGCGGCACGCACGCTGGCGCCGTATGACACCCACTGCTTGATAAAATCGGGCGCGCCCTCCACGGGCCGTGATGCCCGTACCAGCGACACCGCGTAGCGCGTTACCGCGTCGGCAATCGGTAGACGGCGCACCACGCGCTGATACGAAAGAATTTCGGCCTTGCTCACCACGGGTTGGACCGCTTCGGGCGGCAGTGCGGTGGTTGCTTTCACCACCGCCACCTCATCCTCTTCGGGGAGGTAGTCGAGCATGACCTCCAGCATGAAACGGTCGAGCTGCGCTTCGGGCAGTGGGTATGTGCCTTCGAGTTCAATCGGGTTTTGCGTGGCGAACACGAAGAACGGCTTGTCGAGTTCGTACGTGCGCCCCTGCACGGTGACGCGTCGCTCCTGCATGGCCTCCAGCAGCGCGGCCTGGGTCTTGGGCGGGGTACGATTGATTTCGTCTGCCAAGAGGACATTCGCGAACACTGGCCCTGGCATGAACGCCAGGCGACGCTGGCCCGTGGCGGGGTCGTCTTGAATCACGTCCGTCCCGGTGACATCGCTCGGCATCAGGTCGGGCGTGAACTGGATGCGCGAAAATTTGAGATCCAGCGCACGGGCCAGCGTGGAGATGAGCAACGTCTTCGCCAACCCCGGCACGCCCACCAGCAGACAGTTACCACCGGCGAAGAGCGCGATCAGCGCTTGTTGCACTACCTCATCCTGACCCACAATGACTTTGCGCAGTTCGGTGGCAATCCGCTCACCGGCACCCTGCAGGCGGTCAGCAAGCGCGGCGTCATCGAGGCGATCGAGTTCGGTCTCGGAAATGGCAGGAGCAGTCACGCAGATCCTCGGGTGGAGAGCAGGGCCGGACGGCAGTAGGGAGCAGGCATGGGACGACTACCGCGTGAGTGCGTAGATGATGTAATTCACGCCGAGCTTGTACGCTTCGTTCGACATGTCGAGTGGAAACATGCCGACGTCGGAGAACTCCCAGTATTCCGAGAGATCGTTGTTGTAATTCACGATGGCCAGCAGACGGCGCGACGGATCGTTGTCTTCGAAAATGCCGTAAAACACCGACTTCATGCCATAAATGGGATGCGCGTAGTCGAGCGAGTTGATGCGATAAAACGAATCGAAAATCGGATGCGCGGTGGTCAACACCACCGGTCGCGACTGCGGAAATACGCGACGCATCTGCGCCTCGAAGTTCATCCAGTGTTCGCCGGCGAAATCATCAAAAATGATGAATCCCCCTTTGTTCAGATAATTGCGCAGCCCCACTACTTCTGCGTCGGATGGCCGCCAGAAGCCGGCCTCGGCCATATAGGCGATGGGATACTTGCCCAGGTCGGGATCGTCGAGGGTAAGGATGTTGCTGGCCGTCACGCGCACGCGCGTGGTGGAGATCTCACTGACAATCTTGGTGAAATGTCGCTCGCCGCGAGGATAGTCGTGACTCCACGGCAGGTCGCGGCGGTAGCCGCTGAGGTCGGGCACCGTGTATTTGATGCGCACGAAGGTGAGGCGGCCGTCGTACGCCACGTTGGGCTCGAACTCGGGCATCCCGCGCCGCTGCGCCTCGACGGTCGCCGGCAGCAGCAGGCTCAGGCCAAGTCCGGCGGCCGACCACACTGTTCGCATCATCCGAAACGTGCTCATCGCGTTCCTCCCGCCGTGCCGGTTCGACCGCGCAACGACAATAATAGTGCCTGCGCCTTCTCAAACGACGGCGCCTCCTCCAACAGCTGCAGCAGTTCGCGACGGGCACCGGCTACGTCGCCGGACTGCGCGAGCGCGTTGGCCAGTTCGTACCGCGCCGTGAGCAGATCGGCCGGCTGTGCGGCAATCGCTGCGCGCCGCTCGCGGATCGCTGTGCGGTAGTCGCGTTGCGATGCGGCCAGGGTGGCGAATCGCGCGTGCAATACGGCATCGTACGGCGCAATCCAGAGCAGCCGGTCCAGTGCGGCCATCGTGCCCATCGCGTCGCCTCGTGCTTCGCGCAGGGCGGCCTCCTGCACATTGGCCTCCCACGCCGTTTCGTTGCGGGATGTGATCTGCGTGAGCAGCGTCAGCGCGCGCGTTGTATCATGTGCCGCAATGGCAATCTGCGCGAGATACCACGCCGGCCCATCGTCTCCGCTGTAGCCGGGAAACAGCTGTTGCGCCCGCTCAAGCAGCACGCGCGCCGAGTCGGGTCGCGCACGCAAAAGCGGCATGGCCGCACGCATCGCGGCTACGAACGGCCCGCCGCTGCTGTCGGCGGACGTGGCACCACGCACCGCCGCCAAAGGCAACGCAAACTTTTTGGCCGTCCACGCGTCGAACGTGCTATCCACCTGCGTCGGGGACATCCTGAGCACCCGTTGAAAGACGGCGGGTGTGCCCAAGCCATCGCGATATGCCACCAGCATCGCCGGCAGGGCGGCCGGCCCCGTGGTGGTCTCCACCATCTCGCAGAAGAGCGACGCGAGATAGTAACTGTACATCGTCTCTTCAGGATACCGCGGTCGCAAGAATCCATCGTTCAGCTGACTGATGGGGCGTAGCTTGCCGGTCGTCATCGCTACGAGGTACGGCACGGTCACGTCGGCGCCCCAGCCGCGGCCCACGCGCCGTTCCTCAAGCACCGACAACCCTTCGGAGAGCCAGCGCGGGACGCGATGCGCCGACGCTCCCAGCGTGAACGCATGGGTGAGCTCGTGCCATGCTGTCGACCCCCAATGGAAAGCGCCCCGCTCGCGCGCACTCGGCGTGTCCATGGCCAACAAGCTGCCGAAGCTCACACCCAGCGCCCCGAGCCCGGCTAGTCCCACCGTACGCACCGAAAAATCGGCGTGCTGACGGTAGAATTCCAAACGCACCGGTGTAGGTGGCGCATAGCCGTAGCGCTTGGAGAGCGAGTCGAATGCCTGCTCGAGCAGCGGGATTGCATACATCGCCAGCAGTTCGGCTTCTTCCGCCGGCGCGACGACACGGAACCGCCCCTCGTCGATCACCCGGAAGCCGGCGAGCTTGTCGAGCAGGTCGAGCGTATTCTTGTGCCAGAGATTGAACGGATCGAGCTGGAAGGCCCGATCCAGCGACGCCTGACCCTCCGTCATACGTCCGGTGCGCAACTGGTTGGTGCCCAGCACGCCCCACGCCTGCACGGACTGCGCATCAAGCGCCACGGCGCGTTCGGCCAGCGTGACCGCGTCGGCATACCGTCGGTTGCGCACGGCCGCTTCGGCGATGGACGTATAGAACGCAGCAGGCGCTGGTTGCAGCGTGGTCGCGGCGCGCAGTGCGTGCTGGTACGTGGCGGAATCACCGGCGAGCCACGCCGTAGCCCCCAGCACCGACCATGCCGCGAGTGAGGTGGAATCGGCACGCAGCGCTCGCTGCGCCGTGACCGTGGCTGAGTCGTACGCCTCGCCTTCCAACTGCAGGCCGGCCACAAACGCGAGCGCATCGGCGTAGGAGGGGTCAGCCATCAGACTGCGCCGCGCGGTGGCGAGTGCCGTCCCGCGGCCTTCAAATTCTTCGACACGAGCAAGACCGAGCAGCGCTGGGGCATCCTGCGCACGGCGGCGGAGCACCGCCTCGAACGAGGCGCGCGCATCCGGTGCGTTGTACTTGTCGAGGAAGAGCGCTCCCACGCGACGCTGCGCCTCAAGATTGCCGGAATCTGCCGCGATCGCTCGATCAAATGCCGCCAGCGCAGCACGGGTCGCTGCGGCATCGCCCGTGCCCAGCAGCACGTACGCGCGACCGGCTGATGTGTGCTCCGTCGTCGACCACGTGGAGCCCTGCTGATAGGCCCGGACAATGGCCGACGCGCGCTGCGTGGCGTCGGCGCGATCTCCGCGCTGCGCCGCGGATTCCGCCTGCAAAATAGCGGCCCGCCACCGGTCGGGCGGCGCGGGCCGTTCCTGCGCGCACCCGGTGGATGGCGCGAACAGCGCCAGCGCGAACATGGCGGAGCGCACGCAGCGATTCATGATGCGCCACCCGCCGCTTTGATGGCCTGTGTCTTTTCGGCGATGGCCAGCAGCAACGTCTCCAGTGCGGTGTCGTACTCCGCGGCTGACATCGTGCGCTTGCGGGCACGCAGAGCCGCCACCTGCGACTCCAGCGCCTGTCGTTCTGCGATCAACGCTGCGATGCGCGGGCTCGCCACGGTCGCCGTCGTGCCAAAGGTGATCGTGGCCGCGCGCACGGAATCGCTCACCACGGCATGCTCCGTCAACATGCGGTTGGTCGTTTCGTACGACGTCGCCACGGCCGAACGCGCATAGCGGAATGCTTCCATGACCGACAGGCGCCCGTTCTTGTCCGCGTCGGCGTTGTCGCTGCCAATCGCCTCTGCGAAATACTGCCCGAACACCGACGCGTTGCGCTCCACGGCGCTGCGCGTGGCGGTGACAATCACACGGCCAGGCCCGGCGAGTACCGGCACAAAATCGCCACTGCCGCTGGCAGCGTTCACGAACACCACCTGTTGCGCCGAAAAGCCGCGGATCCATGCCGCATACTCCGACGCGGTCGCATCGGGCCCGGGCAAGTTCACTTTCGACGTAGGTCCCTCACCACTACCATGTCCGACGAGAAACACGAACACCACATCGCCCGGCGCCACGCGCCGTGACAGGCGCGTGAACGCCTGACCGATGTTCTCCCGCGTGGAACGGCCGCGCGACCACGAGGTGGCCACGGAGTCTTCCGTGAGAAGGAACAGGCTGGAGTCGCTCACGCCCCACTTGGCGCTCGCCACGGCCGCTGTCGCCTTGACCGACGCATCAAAAGTCCGGCGGAACGCCGGGTCGCCGGATAGTCCGGCCACGATCAGCACGTGCGTGCGTTGGGCCGACAGTGCGGCGGGCAGTGCCAGCGCGATCAGCGCGGCACCAGCATGCACCAGGCGCTGCCACGTCCTCGTGCGCGTCATGACAGCCCCCGCCACCGACGATATCCCCACTCTGTGCTCAAGAGCAGCGCCAGCACGAGAAACACGGCCGGCATATCCCACAGATCTTTCGCTTCGCGCACCGTGACACCCGCCTCGGTGAACACGGCATCGTCGGCGAGTTGCTCGATGTTGGCGAGCGGGTAGTACCGGCCGCCGGTTTCCGTCGCGATACGCTGCAACAGCGCGGTGCGCAATTCTGCGTTCGCGACATCGGCTCCGCGCTCGTCCACCAGCAGCGTGGTGGATGCCGTGATGCTCGAATCGCGGCCGCGCTGCGAGACGGCCTCGATCAGGTACCGCCCCGTATCGGTCGGAGTAAAGCGCGCCGCATACGAGCCGTCGTCACGCAGCGACCATTCCAGCGGCACCGACTGTGTGACACCGGTGGGCGACGTGATGGTGGTCGTCACCGTGGCATCGTTCACGTCGGCGAAGAACGGCGTGCGCACACTCGCGCGCACGGTCACGGGTTCGTCAGGCGCTACGCGCGCAGGTACGGCCGCGAGTTCGAATGGGGCCGGGGCGTCGTCCACCAGCCAGCGAATCATCTGCCGCCATAGCGTCTGATGCGTGATGTCGTCCACCGGAATGCTGGTGTCCATGCGCCAAAGCCACGAATCCTGAACAGCAAACACCGCACTCATGCCACGGCCATAGCGCTGCCACGCCAGAATGGGCACATCGCTCCGGCCGCCCTCTACCTGCCCCGCCAGAAGCACTGTGGCGCCCGCTCGCGGCGAACCGATCTGATTGACCATCGTCAACGCGGGCAGTGAATCCCAACGCGCCTTGGAACGAGACAGCGTTTCGCGCAGCTGCAGCGCGGCGTGCGCCTCGCCAGCCCGGGTGGGGCGAATGCGCACCGGCTGCGCCGGCCCCTCGATGTTCACATCACCACGCGCCACCGTGAGTGGCAACACATCGGCCAGTGGCGTGCCCGCGTAGCCACCCTCGGCCAGCGACGCCCGTCCACCCAACACCAGCAACCCACCACCACGCACGCTGACGAAGTCCGCAAGCATTCGCAGCTGATCGGCGGTGAAAAACGCCGCCTCGACACTGCCCAGCACAATGGCGCGATAGCGGAACAGCTCGTCACGGCTCGTGGGGAAACCTCCCAGGAGCTCGAGACTGTCGCGCACGCCCAGGCGCAAAAACTTGCGTTCTGCGCTGCGCATCAGGCCGACCACTTGGACTGCGCTGTCGGACGCCACGGCGCGACGTAAAAACGCAAACTCAGGACGCGGTTCGCCTTCCACGTACAGCACGCGGTCGGGACCATCGCGCACCTCGATGCTCGTTTGCCATTCATTGTTTTCGGTGACGGTCTCGTTGGCCAGCGGTGCGGCACGTACCGCGATACGGTGCACCCCAGCCGGCAACGGTGGAATCCGCACGCGCAATGTGGCGCCGTCTCCCTGGGTCGGGGCGCGCACCGATTCCGTCGCGACCACGCGCCCATCGGATTCTACGGTCACGACCACCGCATCGCGCCCAACGCCGCGCAAGCGAATATCGGCCTCCACGATCACCGTGGCCCCCGCCAGCACACGGCGTGGCGTCTGCACGCGCTCAATCGCTACATCTCGCGCAAACTGCTCCTGTCCGACGCCCACCGTGAACACCGGAATGCGTCGCGCCCGCAAGGCCAGTAGCGCGTCACTGAGATCGGTGCTGCCGTTATCCGCGCCGTCCGACACCAGCACCACCCCGGCCAGTGGCATGCCATTCAGGTCTTCGCGCACATCGGTGAGTGCCTGTGCGAGATCCGATCGCGTACCGGTGGCCCGCAGTCCCGCGGTGCTGGCCAGCGGTGCAGCCGATGCCGAAAAGCGAAAGCGACGCACCGCAAAGCGTTCGGCCAGACGACGTGAGATCGCACTGGTGTCGTCGAATGCGCGCTGCACGGCGCGCGATCGTGTGGTGTCGGCGACGTCGCGAATACGCATGCTGCGCGAGTCATCCACCATCACCGCAAGCACATTGCGCTGCGGAACGGCCGACGCAATCACCAAGCCCGGACGCAGAAGGCAGCCAAGGACCACCAGCACGGCCGCGGCACGGAGCGTGCCGAGCAGCACGCGATCCGATGGACGCAGCGTCTGTACGCGCAGATACGCCACAAAGACGAAGACGAGCAGGACGCCAGCAATGCCGGCCAGGAGTGCCACGGGAATCACAGGCGCCAACACAAAATCACCACGCGCAAACACACGTGGCGGATATTTGAAGAGCAGCGTGGTCACGGCGTCGAACAAAGATCCCACGAGGCGTCGGGAGGCGTGAGAAGAGCGTAGTGCAGCGTAGAATGCATGGCGTCTACCCCGCTGCCTAATGAACAGCCCGACGGACGATTCCGTTCGCGGCATCGCACGCGATCACCGCACCGTCAGTGCGGCGATAATCCGGATCAGCGCCTCCACGTCGCGCAGATTTAGCACTTCGCCCGGGGCGAGGGAATACCGGCCCGGCCAGGACAGGCCCGCGTTGGGGGCGCCGAGTGGAGCGATCGCGGACCCGTTCGTCGTCCCCACCGGCGCCGGAATCGCCAGCGTGCGTGCAATCCGGTGCACCCAGTCACGCTCGGCCGGTGGGGTGAGAGAGCCATCGTCAAGTCCCCGCAGCACAAAGTCCCACCGCAGCGGAGCAAACGCAAATATGGGCAGCTCCAACGGCGTAACCAATGACACAAACGTGTCCACGCTGTAAATTTACGGTAGCGAGCGCCTGTGCGTCACGCCAAACGCCGCCGCGCCTTGCAGGCCCCCCTCTTCGCGCACTGATCACACAAAGAGCACTTTGTGCGGAAGGCGCGATCACGCGCACGCTATCCACACCGGCGCCACGCCCTGCACATCGCCACCGGTCGTCAGAATCCGCACTGGATGCGCTTCGTGGAACTGATCCCACAGCGGATAGGTGGCGGCGCCCACCCGATGCAGACGGAGATATCCCTCCGGCGTAACCGCGCTCACCACGAAGCTCGGGGTATCCATGGCACATGCGATCACCCGCCGCGGCTCCCCCGAGCCCCGCGGCGAATCCAGTTGCCAAAGCGGTCACGACGCCAACCCATCATTCGTGGCGCGATCGTGGCCCCTCAGGATTCAGTCGCCGCGGAAGCCGAAGCGACGACCGACCTCGCCCAGGTTACCGAACCGCTGGTTGACGATCGTGTTGTAGATGGAGCCGAACGTATAGCCGATCCCGACGTTCATGTTATAACGGAAGTTCGTCTGCAATTGCTGACGCTGCGTCAGAATGTCTCGCTCCGACTGCACCGCGCGCGCAATGTAGATCTGATCGCGCACACGCGATGCCGAGCCGCGGAAGTTGAGTGAAAAGCCACGGCCGAGACGAAGATCGACGAAGCCGGACAGCGTCACGTGATTTCGCTGCGGATCGTGCAGATAGTGCGAGCCTTCGAGTGTGAGGTTGGTATTGCCCCACTTCTGCCGCTGGGTCAGGGCGAGCAGCAGCGTCTGGTTGAAACGCGTTTCGTCGTCCTGATCGAACACGGTGGTGCCGTAGTAACGGTAGTAGTTTGGCCCCACGTAATACAGCGCCGTGAGCTGGTGACGCGTAGCCTCCGACCATGGAAAGTAGTTGTACTCGATGGCCGGTGACACACGGATGGCGAGCTTCTGATTCAGCACCTCGCTGAATCCCGTGGACACTTTGACGCCCGCCGTCCAGTGGGCGTTGATCGTGCGGCCGAACAGTGCGTTGGTGTTCGCGGCACGCTGCAGGACGACGACAGAAATCGTGTCGCGCTCTGCCGGGTTGGCCGCATTCCGCTGAAAGATCGTGAAATCACGCTCGTTGTAGCTGCCGGTGGCACCAAGATTGATCTTCCACGTGTCGCTGGTCCGTGCGGCCGAGATCGAAGAGGAGAGATTCGTGGAGCGCACCAACTGCTCACCCGACGCCGCCATGTTGCCGTCAATCCGGTACAGCCAGAGGTTCCAGCGATCCTTGATGTTGCGCGGGTTGATCGTTGGCGCCACAGCGCCGCCGGCGATGGCGAGGCTCAGTCGCGAGGCAATCGGCGTGCGTGCCACATACGGGGCGAGACCGAGCTGGAAGTTCCGCAGCAGATCGCGCCGCACCCGGTCGTCGGCATCGTTGGGCAGCGTCGTCACCACCAGGGTATCCACCTTGCCCGTATAGCGCTTCTGACCCAGAAAGTTGATGGTGATCTGGCGACCGCCATTGGCCGCGTTGAGGCTGGTGAGCAGTAGGTGGACGTCGCTGTCGAAGCGGTCGCGGACCCAGTTCACGTACCCCATTTCCTGCACGAAGAAATTGCGATCGCAGCCGCGCACCCCACCCTGACAGTCCAGGAAAACACGCAGGGAGCTCTGGAGGAGGCTGTCGGGGAGCACTTCAGGCGCCACCGCAGCGGGGCGCGCGCCACCTGGGCGTCCAGCGCCGGGTCGCCCGGTTGCTCCGGCCGGTGGACCGCCGCCGGGCGGTGAAACGGGACCCTGCGCAGCCACAGTGGCAGGAAGGGCGGTAACGAAAAGAAGCAGGGCAACCAGCGAACGCATAAAAAGTCGGAGGGGAAAGCCTTAAGAAAAAAGACAGGGCGACATCGTAGACACGATGTCGCCCGGCCAGAACGCATAGACCGATCTGAGACTATACGGTCCTATACCTCAGTTCGTTGTGCTATCACGTCGGTCACATCGCTTCATCCGCAGACGGGCCGTACAGCCCGGGCACGGACACGTTGAGCATGCGATAGTAGATGGTGAGCTGGGCCCGGTGGTGGATCATATGGCTGATCACCATGCCACGCAGTACGGCCAGCCGGGGCATCGCCATGATCACGTGCGCCCCGCTCGACATCGTCCACGTTTCAAGCAGCGACGCGTCGGAGGCGGCGTCGAGGGCTGCGCGGAAGCGCGCGAGGTCGGCATCAAAAAGTGCCACGAAGCCTTCGGCTGTGGTCGGCATAGGTGGTCGCGGCGGTTGCGGGGCGGCGAAGTCCAGCCCGGGCTGGGTGACCGTGACCTCGCCAAACATCGGGAACTCCGCCAGGTGATGTGCCAGCTTGCCCAGCGGCCACGACTTCTCGTGGGGGGTAAAGTCGAGGTGCGCCTCGGGAATGCGCTCGAGCATGCGGCGCGTGTTGGCGAACTCGTGATCGAAGTCGGCGAGGGCGGTTTGCGCGAGGGTCGGCATGGACGGTTTCCGGTACGGAATGGAAGGGGCAGGCGAATTGGTGGCGTTTCGCCCGATGCGGGCCCGCCAAGCCGCCACGTCGTCGGGGGTATCGAGATCAAACATACCGCGACGAAGAAATACCGAAAGTGTGCCCGGGGCCCTGAGGAGTTCCCGGGCGCCAACGTCGCCAGTCAGCGCCGCCAGGGTCGGCCAGTCGCCGCGCGGAAGCACCGCCGGAATGCCGAGGGTGGGAGTCGTCGGGTTGCCGTAAGCCGACGCGACGCGCTGCCGGCCACCCGTGGTGAGTGCCACCAGTTCCCGCAGATGCGAGACGGTCACATCCGGCATATCGCACGTGGCGATCAGCACGGCGGAGGCGGAGTGGGGCAGCTCGCCCACCCCCCGCGCTATGGACGTGCCCATGCCGGACTCCCACGCGGGGTTGTGCACGCACCGCACCGGACGCCCACCCAACGCGTGCCGTACCGCAGATTCGACCGCGTCGGCCTCCCCGCCGGTCACCACCACGAGGGGGGTGCACCCAGCGGCCAGAAGCGTGCGCACGGCGCGTACGACGAGGGTCTCGCCGGATTCGTCGAGCATCAGTTGCTTCGGCGTCCCCAGGCGGCGCGAACCACCTGCCGCCAGCACCAGCCCCGCAATCGGCGCCGATCCCGACGACGTCTGTCCGTCAGGGCCACCCTCAGTCGGCCAGCTGCTCACGACCTGCGGGCAGATTGAGCGCCTGCGGCGTCGGCGTCCGCGAGTGAATCGGACTTTGACGTTCGCGGAGGGACCCGCCGGGTCGACCGTGCATTACGGCTTCGATTTCAGCGATCGCGGCCAACGCGATGGAGGCTGGCGACTCACCACCGAGATCGAGACCAATGGGCGCGTACAGACGCTGGGAGAATTTGTGCGCCATCTTCGAGTCATCATCAGGACATTCTCCCATCACCACGTCGAAAAGTTGCGCAGCGCGTCGGCGCGAACCCAGCACCCCCACGTAGGCCACCGGTGCCGACTGCAGCGCCGTCAGCCACGCGGCATCCACCTCGAAGATGTGCGACAGCAACGCCACCGCCGTCCGCGCGTCACCTCCGATCGCCGCGCGGCGATCCGGCGCCGAGGCGTCGCTCGCGACCGCCCGCGTGCGCACACCGTGGGGGACCACGAGCGCCTCCAGCAGCGCCGGCCGATGGTCGACCACCGTGACCGCCCATCCCAACGTATGCGCAATGAGAGCAAACGCTTCCGCGCCGCGTCCCGCCCCCACCAGATACAGCGCCACGGGCGCCACCAGCGGCTCGATGAACACCGCCGGCTGCTCGGGAGCAGCTTCCGGCAGGGTCACGGGCTGCGCCGTCTGCTGAGCGACCTCCGCCGCCCGTACCAGCGCGCGAGTCACCGCCAATGCCCGGCTGCCCGATGACGAAGGCAGGTGGTGCCACCGGCCCTCAGCGGCGGCGCCGGCCAACAGCGCACTGGCGTACGCGCCGTCGGCCGTGAGCACCGTGACGACCGCACCGCCCGCGCGCGCCATGCGGATGTCCTCCGCCCGAGCCAGCCAGCGCCAGTCGGCCAGCGGCTCCAGCACCAGATGGGCCACGCCATCACAGGCCGCGCCAAAGCCCCAGATCGTTTCGAGGTCGGCGCGCAGGTCGTACACGAGCCGCACCCCGCGCCCGGTCGCGCACACGGTGGCGGCACGGGCCGCCACGTCGCCCTCCAAGCACCCGCCGCTGATGGCCCCAGCGAGGACGCGCCCCTCGCCGTCCACCAGCAGGCGCGCGCCAGGTTGCCGATACGACGAGCCCTCCACCTGCACAAGCGTCGCCAACGCCAGCGGTACGCCGGGCCGCTCCCGTCGCGCCAACTCGGCGGCGCCCGCTAGGTCCCCGAAGCTGCTCACGCGCCGACCAGGGCGGTGCGGAGGATCGGCAACGAGCGGATGCGGCGCCCCGTGGCAGCAAAGACGGCGTTGGCGATCGCGGGGGCCACCGCCGGCACCGGCGGCTCCCCAGCGCCGCTCGGCGGGAAATGCGCCGGCATCACGTACGTCTCCATCACCGGCATCTCCGTGAGCGACGTCACCCGATACTCGCCGAATGACGTGCGCGCTGCCCGCCCACCGGTAAAGGGCATCTCGCCGTGCAGCACCGCCGTCAGCGCCCACGCGATGCCGCTTTCCACCTGACCTACCAGCCCGAGCGGATTGATCATCTGCCCCACATCGATCGCGGTAAAAAGCTTCGTCACTTTCAGAGCGCCGCCCACGATCTCGACCTCGGCCACCTGTGCCACGTAACTGCGATCATCGTACGACAGACACGCGATACCGCGGCCGCGCCCCTTGGGGAGCGGCACGTGCCAGCCGGACATCGTGCCCGCCATCTGCAACACCGCACGCAGGCGATCCACCGCGAAGCGGGGGCCCGTCGTACTCGCCGCATGCATATCGGCGAGGCTTTCCTCGGTCAGCATCTGCAACCGGTACTCAAGCGGATCAACCCCCGCCGCGCGAGCGAGTTCATCCACGAAACTCTCACGCGCAAACACATTAGGGACGAACTGAATGGCGCGCCACCAACCGGTCTTCATCGGCACCGGCACGTGGGAATACTCCGCCCGCACGTTGGGAATCGCGTACGGCATATCGCGCGCGCCCAGCATCTCGGCTTCCATCGCCACCTGCGGGCCGAACGACGCGGTCACCGCCGCTGCCGCTACACGCTGCCGCCATGCCGCAGGCAAGCGGTTGGCGCCCAACACGGCCTCGCAGCGCGACACAGACATCGGCTGATACCAGTCGTGCGCGAAATCGTCCTCGCGCGTCCACACCAACTGCACCGGAGCATTGACGCGCTGCGAGAGGAGGGCGGCGTCGGTGGCGTACTCGTTGGTAATGCGGCGCCCGAACCCGCCGCCGAGCAACGGCACGTGCACCGTGATCTTCGCCAGCGGAAGCGCAAGCGCTTCCGCAATCTGCCGCTGTACGCCGTTGGGCTCCTGCGTGCCCACCCACAATTCGCACGCTCCATCGCGCACCCACGCCGTGCAGTTCTGCGGCTCCATCGTGGCGTGCGCCTGAAATGGAAACTCGTAGGTCGCCGACACGCGCTTCACGGCTGCGGTGGGCGCCGCATCAAGGACTGCCGGGGCGTCACCCACTGAACGCGCCGTGATCGCGCCCGGCTTGCGGACCGTGGCCCGCAGTTCGGCGCGATGGGCCGCGCTGGTAAACCGCACGTTCGCACCGTGTGTCCACTGCACCGCCAGCGCGCGACGCCCCTTGATCGCCGCCCACGTACTGTCCGCAACGACCGCGATGCCGGTGGGCAGCGTGATCACGTCCCGCACACCGCTCACCGCGCGCGCCGCCGCCGCGTTGAACGACGCGGCGATCCCGCCGGGTACCGGAGGCATGGCCATCACCGCGAAGCGCATCCCGGGCACCCGCACGTCGAGCCCGTACGTGGCCGTGCCCCGCACGATGGCGCTGCCATCCACCCGCTTGACCGGCTTGCCGATGAACTGGAACGCGTCATTGTCCTTCAGTGCTGGATTCGTGGGGACTGGCAACGCGGCCGCCGCCGTCACTAACTCGCCGAAAGCGATTGCCTTCCCGGACTCGCGGTGTCGCACTTCACTCGCTGCGGTGTGCAACGTGTCCGCCGGTACGCCGAGACGCGTTGCGGCGACGGCAATCAGCATGTCCCGTGCCGCAGCGCCCGCCGTGCGCAGCGGTAGCCACTGCGACCCGACGCTCATGCTGCCGCCGGTCGAGAGGTCGGCAAACACTGTCGACGGGATAGCCTGCTCAATCGTGATCCGCGCCCAATCGGCGCCCAGTTCGTCGGCCAGAATCATCGGCAATGCCGTCCGCACGCCTTGCCCCATTTCCGAGCGCGCCACGACGATCGTGACGGCGCCCGTAGTGTCGATGCGCACGTATTCGTTGGGCGCGAAGCCGGCAGCGGCGTCTGGTGTCTCAGTCGCGCCCGCTCGCCGCGCATCCCGTCCGGCGCGGAGCGAGGCGGGAATCCCCACCACCAGTGCGCCGAGGGCGAGCGACGAGGTCGTGAGGAAGGTTCGGCGATCTTGCGGCGTGCTCATGACGGCACCTTGACCAGCAATGCGGCCGCGCGATGGACGGCGGTGCGTAGGCGGGCATACGTCCCGCAGCGGCAGATGTTGGTGAGTGCCGCGTCAATCTGCGCGTTTGTGGGAGCCGGCGTGGTGCGGAGCAGGGCCGCGGTGGTCATGAGCATGCCCGCTTGGCAATAGCCGCACTGGGCGACGTCCTCCTCCAGCCACGCCGAGCGGCACGCCTCGGCCACCCGGTCGTCGGCCCCTTCCAATGTCGTGATGCGCAGCGTGGCGACCGCCGAGACGGGCAGCACGCAGCTCCGGGAGGCCGCGCCATTGAGGTGCACCGTGCAGGCGCCACATTGTCCCACGCCGCAGCCGAACTTGGTGCCGGTGAGGTTGAGGTGGTCGCGGAGCACCCACAGCAGCGGGGTGTCGGCGTCGGCCGACACGGTGTGGGGGCGACCGTTGACGGTGAGCGTGTAGCGCGGCATGGCGGACTGTCGGAAGGAATCGGCGGGCTCGGACATACGTTGACCTTGAAACTAGACCGCGAGACGAATGCGTGCTGCAAGCAAGTGAACACTTGCGGCAAGCACTCACTTGCTATTAAGATTTTACAGATGATCGATGACCATCGCCAACGGATCATTCAAGCCGCCGCCCGCGTCTACGCTCAGCATGGATGGCGCGGGGCCACGACGCGTCGCATCGCCGAAGAAGCGGGGGTGAACGAGGTCACGCTGTTTCGGCAGTTTGGATCGAAAGACGCCCTGCTCGAGCTGGTCATGCATGAATGCTCGCTGATCAGCGAATCGGCATTGCTCCCGCCTGAGCCGGTGGCGCCCGAGTTGGAGTTGCTGCAGTGGGCGACTGCGCATCATCAGGCGATCGTGACGATGCGTCCCATCGTCCGGCAAATGATGAGCGATGCGTCCGAGCGCAAGGAAGCGGCCGATTGTGCAACGCATGGACCGAGCAGCGCCTTAGCCCAGCTGCGCGACTATGTTGTGCAGCTGCGTCGGACTGGCCGACTCGACGAGGCGGGTCCGATCTCGCTCGCCGAGGTCAGCGCGGCCGTGACCATGCTCATGGGGGCGCTGTTCGCCGATGCCATGAATCGTGACATCATGCCCACGATGTTCAGCCAGCCCGTGCCGGAATCGCTCCGTGCGTACGTCCGGATATTTCTGCGTGGTGTCGGCGCCTCTTCGGAACCGAAAATCTTCGCAGACCGTACGACAGCAGATCTGATCACTATCTCCCCCCCCGTGTCCGAATGAAGGCCTTTCTCTTTGCGCGTCCGTCCGAGTCACGTGCCGCGCGAGCACTTCGTCCCATCGCGTGCGTGCTGACCGCGGCGCTCTGCGTGGCGAGCTCCACGCTCGGCGCACAGACTGCAGCCTTAGCGCCCGCTCGCGCTCCGACCGGCGCGCCGCTGCCACTCACCTTGGCCGAAGCGCTGCGCCTTGCGTCGGGTGAAAGCGAAACCATTACGCTGGCGCGGGCTGGTGCACAGCGCGCTAAAGGACAACAGGCACAAGCGCGCTCCGCGCGGCTTCCTCAGCTCGCCACCACGCTCAACTGGCAGAAGCAGTTGCAAAATCAATTTGCGGCCATCGCTCAACGCGCGGCTGCGCAATCACCTGGCACGGGTGGAACGGGTGCCGATTCGGCGGCGGCGGACAACCCCATTACCCGAATTTTTGCCTCCGAGTACAATTTTAATTTCGGGCTCTCCGCCTCGCAGGAGCTCTTCACTGGCGGACGTACGGCGGCGAACATTCGCGCGGCGCGCGCTGGCCGTGAGTCGGCGGACATCGGCATCACCAGCGCGCAGGCGCAGGTGCAACTTGATGTCACGCAGGCGTACTATGACGCGCTGCTCACGGATCGCTTGGTGACGATCGCCGAGTCGACGCTGGTGCAGTCCGAGCGCACGCTACGGCAGGTGCAGCTCACGCGCAGCGTCGGTTCGGCTTCGGAGTTTGAGCTGATTCGCGCACGCGTGACGCGCGACAATCAGCGGCCGGGCTGGCTGCAATCGCGCACCAGCCGCGAACTGGCGTACGTTCGCTTACGGCAGTTGCTCAACGTGTCGCCCGATCAGCCGCTCGCACTGACCGACAGCATCGGGGAGTCGCCGCTCGCTGCGGCTCCGTTTAGTAGCGCGCCGATCACTACGGTCAGCGTGTTGGCGGCCGACGTGCTCGTGGTGGACGACCGCGTGCAGGGTGCGGTAGACCGCGTGCTCGCGAGCAGCGACACCAGTAACCGCCGACGGGCACCGGTGTTGCAGGCCGCCAAGGGCGTGGAAGTCGCGCAGGCCCAACTCCGCGCTACCAAGGCATCGCGCTTTCCCTCCATTGCGGCCACCACCAATTATCAGCGGCTCGCGTATCCGCAGGGTGTGTTGCCCACCAGTCTCAACGACTTCTTCCCCAACTGGACGGTCGGCCTCGGCCTCTCGTTCCCCTTCTTCACCGGCGGGCGCATTCGCGGCGAGATTCAGGCCAGCGAAGCGTCGCTGGTGGAAGCGCAGCAGCGATTGCGGCAGGCCCAGGAAGGTGCGTCACTCGATGCGCGTCAGGCCACGCTGCAACTGATCGAAGCTGAAGCTACGTGGCAGGCCAGTGTCGGCACCGCTGACCAGGCACAGCGTGCGTATGACATCGCGGAGGTCCGGTTCCGCGAGGGGATCTCCACGCAACTCGAATTGTCGGAAACCCGCGTGCAGTTGCAGCAGGCGCTTGCCAATCGCGCCCGCGCTGCCCGTGATCTTCAGGTGGCGCGCAAGCGTCTTGAACTGCTCCCCTATCTGCCGCTGTCGCAGGGCGCTCCCACGCAAACCGGCTTACCCCGATGATCCCCATGATTCGCCCGTTCGCCATCCGAGTTGCCTCGCTGCTGGTGCCCACGATGGTACTGTCGCTGGCGCTCACCGCATGCGGCGAGAAGCCTGACGACGCCGCTGCGGCGACGAGCGCTGCGGCGCAGAACATCGGACCGGAGAATATCGCAGTGGCCACTACCGATACGCTCAGCGCGGGGCCATCAATTTCCGGTACGCTCGCAGCGGAGCGCGAGGCGCGCATCCGGGCAGAAGTGTCCGGCGCGGTGCTGCAGCTGTACGTGGAAGAAGGCGAACGTGTCAGTGCTGGGGACGCCTTGGCGCGCCTCGACGACGCTGCGCTCCGTGATGGCGCGGTCTCCGCGCGTTCCTCAGTCGCGCAGTTTACCGTGGCCGCCGAGCAGGCGGGTCGTGAGCTGCAGCGCGCGAAGACGCTCTCCGCGGCCGGTGCAATTGCCGAGCGCGACGTGGAAGTCGCCGACCGCACCAGCCTGATCGCGCAGGCGCAACTGGACGATGCGAAGGCGCGCCTCGCCACCGCCGAAAAGACGTTGCGCAGCACCACGGTGCGGGCGCCGTTCGCCGGTATCGTGGCGGTGCGCGCTGTGAGTCCTGGTGACATTGTGTCGCCGGGGACGGCCATGTTCACTGTGATCGATCCGCGTAGTCTGCGCCTTGAGGGGGCTGTGCCCACGTCGGCGCTCGGCGAGGTGCGCGTGGGAGCGCCGGTGCTCTTCTCCGTGAACGGCAGCGATCGCGTGCTGGAAGGGAAAATCACTCGCGTCAACCCGATGGTGGACGCGCAGACCAAGCAGGTGAAGCTGCTGGCGAGCGTGCCGAATGCGAGTGGTGAACTCGTTGCCGGTCTCTTCGTGGAAGGCCGCATCGCCGCCGACAAGCGCGTGGGTGTGATGGTGCCGCAACGCGCGGTTGATCAGACGGGTATCGTGCCGACGGTCATGCGCCTCAAGAACGGCAAGGTGGAGAAGACCGAGGTGCAGGTGGGTGTGCGTGATGAAGCGGCCGAAACGTTTGAAGTGACCACCGGGCTCGCCGCTGGCGACACCGTGCTCCTCGGCGCGGCGCGCGGTATTTCCGTGGGGACGTCAGTTGTCGTCTCGACGCCGAAGGATGCGACGCCGCGTGCGGCGTCTCCCGTGAAGAACAACTGAGCCGTCCGGCCTCTCTTCAACTCCCGCATCCATGTTCATCTCAGATTTTGCCATCAAGCGGCCACTCATCACCGTTGTGGCGATGCTCACGCTGGTAGGGTTCGGCTTCGTAGCCCTCACGCAGTTGCAGACGGACGAATTTCCCGAGGTGCAACCGCCCATCGTGCTCACCACGGTCATCTATCCGGGCGCCTCGCCCGAGCAGGTGGAACGTGAGGTCCTCGAGCCGATGGAAGATGCGATCCAGTCCATCGCCGGCGTCAAATCTATTAACAGCGAGGCGCGTGACGGCTTCGCCCAGATCATCACGGAGTTCGTGTATTCGAAAGACCTGCAAGAAGCGACGCAGGACATCCGCGATGCGATCAGCACCAAGCGACAGGATCTGCCGCAGGAAATTGAAGAACCGATTTTACGCAAGTTCAGCCCCACCGATGCGCCGATCGTCACGCTGTCCGTGTTCTCGACGTCGCTCACCCCGGCGCAACTGACACAAATCGCCGACCCGACCATCACGCGCGAACTGCGCTCGATCCCCGGTGTGGCGGATGTGCAGGTGTCCGGCGGTGTGAAGCGCGAACTCACAGTCAATCTTGATCCGCTGCGACTGCAGGCCGCCGGCGTGAGTGTGCCGCAGGTGGTGCAGGCGCTTCAGGCGGGCAACATCGCCGTGCCGGTAGGCCGCGTGACGAGCGCCCTCGATGAGCGGACGATTCGTCTGCAGGGCCGTTTGGAGACGCCAGCCGACTTCATGCAGTTGGTGGTGGCGGAACAAGGCGGCCGAGCGGTGCGTCTGGGCGATGTGGCGATCGTGGAAGATGGTGTGGAGGAGCAGCGGACGCTCGCGCTGTACAACGGCAAGGATGCCGTGGGCATCGAGATCAAGAAAACCAAAGGCTATTCGACCACGGCGGTGGCGGAAGCGATCTTCAAGAAAGTGGAGGCGCTACGGCCCTCACTGCCGGCCGGTGCGCAGCTGGACGTGGTGAAAAACAAGGGCGAGCGCGTGGAGAACTCGGTGCGCAACGTGCGCGACGCCTTGGTGGAAGGCGCCGTGCTGACGGTGCTCGTGGTGTTCCTGTTCCTGAATTCGTGGCGCTCCACCGTGATCACGGGCCTCGCGCTTCCGGTGTCGGTGCTGGCCAGCTTCATCGCCGTGTGGGCCTTCGGATTCACGCTCAACACGATGTCGTTGCTGGGGTTGTCGTTGGCGATCGGTATTCTCATCGACGACGCGATCGTGGTGCGCGAGAATATCGTGCGCCACGTGGAAATGGGGAAAGATCACTACACTGCCGCGCGCGAGGGCACCGATGAAATCGGTCTCGCCGTAGCGGCCACGACGTTCTCGATCATTGCCGTCTTCATACCGATCGCGTTTCTGCAGGGTGTGTCCGGGCAATGGTTCAAGCCGTTCGCACTCACCATTGCCTGCTCGGTCTTAGTGTCGTTGTTCGTTTCGTTCTCGCTCGATCCGATGCTCTCGGCCTACTGGCCCGATCCGCATCAGGAGGAGCACGAGAAGTGGTGGATTACCAAGCAGCTCGACAAGTTCAACGCGTGGTTCAACGGTCTTGCCAATGGGTATCGCCGGTTGATTGGCTGGGCGCTCGATCACACCAAATCCATGGTGGCGCTGGCGGTGGGCACCTTCGCGTTTGCGCTCGCCATGCCGGCGATGGGTTGGGTAGGCGGTGGCTTCTTCCCATTGGAAGACAATGCGGAAGTGCAGATGTCGGTCGAGGCACCTCCGGGTGCCAACATCGACTACTTGCGGCAAAAGGTGGTGGAAACGCTGGCGATCGCGTCACGCTATCCCGAGGTGACGTACACGTTCGTCACTGCCGGTGGCGCAAGTGGCGCCGTGGATAAGGCGGGGATCTATCTCAAGCTCAAGAGCAAGGGCGACCGGCTCGACGCCGGTGAGCGTGGTGCCGAAGATCTGGCGGCCGCGATCCGGGAAGATGTGAAGAAAGTGGGGGGCGCGGAAATCTCGGTGTTCACCAGCGACTTCGCCGGCCAGGAGAAGCAGATCTCGATCGAACTTCGCGGGCAGGATAAGGCGGCGCTGCAGGTGGTCGCCAACCAGTATCTCGCCGCGCTCAAGAGCACGCCCGGCGCAGTGGACGTTGGCCTGAGCACCAAGGGTCAGAAGCCGGAGTTGACGGTGCAGGTGGACCGCGCGTTGGCCGGTGCCCTGGGGCTGACGGTGGGGCAGGTGGCGCAGGCGATTCGTCCGGCGTTCGCCGGGCTCGATGCCGGCGACTGGGTGGATCCAAGCAACCAGACGCGGAAGGTGATGGTGCGCTTGTCGCCAGAGGCGCGTGCCCGCAGCGCGGACCTGGCGCAACTGCCGGTGGCGTTGGGTCAGGGCCCCGACGCCGCGCTCATTCCGCTGCAGCAGGTGGCCCGTATCCGCACCGAGCTTGGGCCGGCCATCGTCAATCACCTGGATCGCAATAACGTGATCAAGGTGGAGGGCAACATCGCTGGACGCTCGCTTACCGAAGTGATGGGCGATTTCACCAAGAAGACGGAAGGCGTGCAGCTGCCGGCCGGTGTCACGTTGAGCAGCGGCGGGCAGGTGGCGCAACAGAACGAGGTGTTTTCCAGTGTCTTTATCGCGCTTGGAGTCGCGGTGGCGCTGATGTACCTGATTCTGGTGGTGCAGTTCGGCTCGTTCCTTGATCCGATTGCCATTCTCATCTCGCTTCCCTTGTCGCTGATCGGGGTGATGGGAGCGCTCGCGATCACGGGGAACACGATCAATATCATGAGTCTGATCGGGGTGATCCTGCTGTGCGGCATCGTGGCCAAGAACGCCATTCTGCTCATCGACTTCGCCAAGTGGGCCCGCGAAAAAAACGGGATGCCACTGCGTGAAGCGCTGATCGAAGCCGGAGCGATCCGCCTGCGTCCGATTCTGATGACGACGTTCGCCCTGATTGCCGGCATGATTCCGGTGGCGCTTGGCAACGGCGAAGGCGCGCAGTTCCGCGCCCCGCTGGGTGTGGCGGTCATCGGTGGCGTGATCACGTCGACGGTGCTCACCTTGTTAGTGATCCCGACGTTCTATGAAATTTTTGACAACCTGCGCACCAGCGTGTCGCGCCGGGTGGGGCTGACGCCGCCACACACGGGGCAGTTCCGCGCAGTCGACATGGCCATCCCGGAACCGGGGGACTGACCGGCCCGATTACATTAGGGGTGTATGCTCCTGATGACCGCTGCGTTTTTGCAACGCTTCACGCTCGACCTCGCGCCATGGCCACCGGTGGCGAGCGTGTTGGCGTCCGGGAGTTCCGTGTGGCCGGTGCTGGGCATGGTCACGGACCTCGGTAGCTGGCTGCAGGGGGTCACAGACACCCTCTGGACGTACGTGCTGTTGGGAGGGTCGGCGATCTTCACGGAAGAGTTGTCGCCGATTTTTGGTGGTATTGCGGTCCACGAGGGCGAGCTACGCATGGTGCGGGTGCTCATTGCCATCACACTCGGTGGCTGGGTCGCCACCACCCTGCTCTACGCGCTCGGTCGTTCGAAATGGGAAGCCATACGCCGCCGCTTTCCGCGCACCCGGGCCACGGGCACGGTGGCGCTGCGTGTGGTGAGCCGCAATCGGGTCACGGCGTCGCTACTGGTACGCTTCGCGTTCGGACTGCGCGTAATCCTGCCGATTGCCTGTGGCGCGGCGCGGGTGCCGTTATTGATCTATCTGCCGATGACGCTGCTGGGCTCCGCACTTTGGACCGTAGTCTTCACCCTCGTGGGCTTCGCCGCCGGTGAGGCTGCGGTGCGGGCGCTGGGGCACCTGGACAGTGTGGGCCAGGGGGTCGGCGCGCTGTTGATCACGGCGGCAGTGTTTGGGTTTGTGCGCTGGCAACGTGGGCGCAACGAGCGGAAGGCGGCGCGGCGCAAGGCGGAATAGGCGCGTGCGCTCAGGCCACCGCCTGCACCGTTGCCACCGCGGTCCGCAGCTCGCGCCACGCCAGTTCTACATGACTGCGGTCCGTGCGAATGTTGCCGATGGCCAGACGCAACGTGTAGCGCCCATTGAGCTTCGTGTGCGACAGATACGCCAAGCCTGAGGCGTTCACGCGTTCCATGATCGCGGCGTTTACCCGCGCAATCTCGTCTTCCGACATACCCTCGGGCGCATAGCGGAAACACACCAGCGACATCGTCACCGGCGCGGTGAGCTCCCACCCACCGCTTTCGAAATGCACCATGCCCGCAAACTCGCGAGCCAGTTCACAGTGAAAACGGATGCGTTCGGCGATCCCGTCCGCGCCGTACGCGCGCAACACCATCCACAGCTTGAGCGCGCGAAACCGACGGCCCAGCTGCAGCCCGTAGTCCATCAGGTTGACCGCGTCGTCGCTGTGCGCGGTGACCAGATACTCCGGTAGCAGCGCGAACGCCTGCTTGAGCAGATCCGGCCGTTTCGTGTACAGCACCGAACAGTCCATGGGGGTGAAGAGCCACTTGTGCGGATTCACCACCAGCGAGTCGGCGCCGTCCACCCCATCGAGCACGTAGCGGAGCTCGGGCACCATGGCCGCCACCCCGCCGTATGCGGCGTCCACGTGAATCCAGCAGCCGTGCGCGCGCGCGATGCGCACCACGTCGGCCACCGGGTCGATGCTAGTCATACTGGTCGTGCCGACACACGGGATCACCGCCATCGGGCGGTAGCCGGCCGCGAGGTCCGCCATAATCGCCGCCTCCAGTGCCGCGGGCTGCATACGGAACAGCGAGTCGGCCGGAATCCGCACCAGATTCTCGTGCCCCAGCCCTAGCGTGATGACTGCTTTGTCAATCGACGAATGCGCGTGCTCGCTGCAGTACACCCGCAGCCGCGGTGCCGCGCGCAGTCCCTGCGTGCGTACCTCGGGGGCTACGAGTTCGCGCGCTGCGGCCAAGGCGTATAGCGT
>Ga0105045_10000458_pt1 | contig 29365 bp, 32 predicted proteins | sample MAT02_FD_78089 | JGI IMG/M metagenome (GOLD analysis project Ga0105045, IMG submission 78089) | Freshwater microbial communities from Lake Fryxell liftoff mats and glacier meltwater in Antarctica - MAT-02 (megahit assembly) | ecosystem: Environmental > Aquatic > Freshwater > Ice > Liftoff... | reverse complement strand
TGCCGATTGCAGGAGACGACGATGGACGGGATCGACACGCTCAAGGCCAGGTATCTGGCGGCTGTTTCCTCTGCTGCCGATGAGGCGGGGCTGGAAGATGTGCGCGTGGCGGCTTTGGGAAAAAAGGGCGAGATCAGCGCCCTGATGGCCACCCTTGGCAAGATGGAGCCCGAGGCGCGCAAGGCCGCCGGGGCCAGCCTGAACGCGCTGAAAGATGAGATCGACGCAGCGCTCCGCGCCCGCAAGATGGCGCTGGGCGACGCCGCCCTGGATGAGCGGCTGAAGTCGGAATGGCTGGACGTCACCCTGCCGGGCCGTCCGCGTCCGCGCGGGACAATTCACCCGGTCAGCCAGGTGATGGAAGAACTGACGGCTATCTTCGCCGACATGGGCTTTGCGGTGGCCGAGGGGCCGCAGGTGGAATCAGACTGGTACAACTTCGACGCTCTGAACATCCCGCCGGAACACCCCGCGCGGCAGGAACATGATACCTTCTTCATGCACCGCGATGCCGGCGACAACCGCCCGCCGCATGTGCTGCGCACCCATACCAGCCCGGTGCAGATCCGTGCGCTGATGGCTCAGGGCGCGCCGATCCGCGTCATCGCGCCAGGCCGGGTCTACCGGATGGACATGGACCAGACCCACACGCCGATGTTCCATCAGGTCGAAGGGCTGGCAATTGACCGTAATATCAGCATGGCCAACCTGAAATGGGTGCTGGAGGAGTTTTGCCGCGCCTACTTCGAGGTGGACAAGGTGGAACTTCGATTCCGCGCATCGCACTTCCCCTTCACCGAACCCTCGGCCGAGGTTGACATCCGCTACTCCAACGTCGGCGGCCAGCTTCGGATTGGGGAAGGCGACAAGTGGATGGAAATCCTTGGGTCGGGCATGGTGCATCCGAAGGTGCTGAAGGCGGCGGGGGTGGACCCCGACCATTGGCAGGGCTTTGCCTTCGGCATGGGGATTGACCGGATCGCCATGCTGAAATACGGCATCCCCGACCTGCGCGCCTTCTTTGAATCCGACCTGCGCTGGCTGCGCCACTACGGTTTCTCCGCGCTGGATGTGCCGGATCTGGCCGGCGGCCTGTCGGTCTGAGCAAGGGGGGTGGCGATGTCGACCGATAACGAAGACCTTGCCGCACGTAAGCACTCTGCCGCGCATGACCCGGCCTTTCCGCAGCAGCGAGAGCTTGCCTATGAACGGATCATTTCGGCGCTGGACGCTGCGCTTTCGCCCCATGGCTATGCCGTCAAAGGCAGCACTTGGAGCAGGACCTCACCACAGGGAAAATCCGCGGTTCATCTGCAGCGCAGCCGTTATGGCTGGGATGTGCAGATCCGACTTCGGTTTCTGACCCCGGAAGGTGACGCTCCCGATCACCCGGACTGGGATGATGGCGAGGACAAGACCCTTGTCCGCTTTGGCGGCGGGGGCGGCGAAGACCCGGGCCGCCTTGCCTTTGTCGACGTCCTTGAAAAGCCCGCAGATCTTGCCAGGACCATAGACATTCTGGTGACCGAGGGGCTGCCCTGGCTAGAGGCCTTGCATCGCCCGGACGGCGGCTAGACCGGCCCAACGACCGGTCGCCCAGCAAGCGGTCAAGAGATAGCCGCCGGTCGGGGCCTCCCAATCCAGCATTTCGCCGCAGACGAAAACCCCGGGCAGTGCGCGCAATTCCAGCCCTTCAGTGACCGAAGCCCATTTGATGCCGCCCGCCACGGAAATCGCCTCGTCCAGCGGCCGCGGTCCGGCCAAGGCGATCGGCAAGTGCTTGAGGTGCTCGAAGGGTGCCGCCCGGGCGAACTCCATCACCAGTGCCGTCTGCGCCTTGCCCAGGCCCAGCTTGCGCAACCGGTTGGCGGTGCTTTCGCCGGGCTTCATCCGGGACAGGCGGGCGGTTATCTCGGCGGTCGGGACATCGGGGAGCAGATCCAGCGCCAGCGTCGCCCCGTTCCGCAGATCGCGGCTGACGGCGTAGATCCCGCCACCCTCCAGCCCCCGAGAGGAGATCACGAACTCCCCCCGTTCGTGCCTGCCCCCCACGATCAGCGCCGCGCCCTTGACGGGCTGGCCGAGTACCGGCGCCATTTTCGCCGACCAGTTGACCTGAAACCCCATGTTCGCGGGCTTCCAAGGGGCAATGCCAACCCCCTTTTCGCTCAACCAGGGCACCCAGGCCGCGTCTGACCCCAGCCGCTGCCAGCTTGCCCCGCCCAGTGCCAGTACCGCGACGGTGGGTGTCAGGACCTGCGGGCCCTCAGGCGTGTCGAAACGGAAAGCCCCCCCCTCAAACCCAGCCCAGCGCCAGCGGGTACGGATTTCGACCCCAGTCGAGGCCAGGCGCGCAGCCCATGCACGGAGGAGCGGGGAGGCTTTCATTGCCACGGGGAAGACGCGACCGGTCGATCCGGTGAAAACTTCTTGCCCCAATGCGCGGCACCAGATGTGAACTTGACGGGGGCCGAACTCAGCCAGCATCGGGCGTAATCGCGGGGCGTGATAGTGGGTGACGAAACGCTCCGTTGGTTCGTCCTTGGTCACGTTCAGCCCGGATTTTCCGGCCATCAGGAACTTGCGCCCGATGGACGGCTTGCCATCGCAGACCAGCACCGAAACCCCGGCGCGGGCCAATTCCTCGGCCGCCATCAGACCGGCAGGCCCTGCGCCGATGACTAGCGCGAAGGTCACGCAGGTTGCCTCCGAAGTTCCACCACGCGGCACGGGTAGGGCATCTCGATCCCGGCCTCCTTTAGCGCATTCCAGATCGCAAACAGCACTGGAGAGCCGTATTTGTTCTTGCCGTCGTCGATCCCCGCCACCCAGTTCTCATCGGCGAAATCGACACTGCTTTCGCCAGAACCGCGCAATTCGCAATCTGGGCCATCGGGCGACTGCAGCACGAAGGGCAGCTTGGCGACAGCCGCCTCGACGATGACAGGGACGGTTTTGATATCAGTCTCATAGCTGACGGAAAACAGTGCCTCATACCGGTTGGCGCTGCCCTGGTCGGAATAGTTGAACACGCGGGTGGTGATGAAGTGTTCGTTCGGGTCGAAGGTTTGCAGCACGCAGGCGCGGGCGGTCATCTTGACGATGGTGCCCCTCTCGCCCCCAGCCAGTTCGACATAGTCGCCCACAGTCGGCTGGCCTTCCAGCAGCAGGATGATGCCCGACACAGCCCCGCGGATCAGGGACAGGACCGAGAACTGGATGTTGCCAAGGTTCACCTGTGCCGCATCTAGACAGGCGGTCGCGTCATTCAGCACGCCCAGCGCGTAAAGAGCGGCGACGGGCAGCAGGACATATCGGCCCAGAAGTTTCAGGAACCCATCAGGCAGGACCCTGCGCACCAGTTCAAGTGCCGCAAGGGCCAGAAAGACGCGCTTGTCGAAGGCGATGACTTCACCCTGGCCGAAGATCTGTCGGGTCAACCCCTCGCCAACGGCGGTCAGGGCATAGGCCAGCAGGGGCAGCAGCAGGGGCAGAAACAGCAGCGCAAAGCGGCGCAGGCGTGCGATAACGTGCGTCGCCTCGGGCTTTGGGGTCATGGCGTGGTCAATGACCGGTGAAAGACGCCACCCAAGGTAGCGGGCGGCCAGATAGGCCAAGACCAGAAGCGAGATTTGTGACAGCGCCGGCGGCGAAGTGAGCCAGCCTGGAGCTGTATCAATAGCCTCGGTCAGCCAGTTTTGCACGCGGTCCAAGCCTTACCTCTTCGCCTGATGGGCGATCCGCCCGAGGGTATTCAGCAGGATCTGCGCGGCAAGTATGGTTGTCGTGCCGGTGTGGTCATAGTCGGGCGCGACCTCGACCAGGTCGATCCCGACGATTCGGCCCTGCTTCGTCAACCCGTCGATCAGTTCCAGCACCTCATAATACAGGAGCCCGCCGTGCGAGGGCGTGCCGGTGCCCGGCGCGATAGAGGGATCGAAGCCGTCGATATCCAGGGTCAGGTAATAGTCCACTCCCGCCGGAATGCGGGCCAGCACCGCCTCGACCCCCAGCTTGCGGATCTGGCGGACGGAAAGGATATCTGACCCCATGGCGCGGGCGGCCTCATAGCCGTCTTTCGAGGTGGAGCTGACATTGCGGATGCCAAGCTGGCTCAAGCCCGTCACATGGTCCTGTTCTGCCGCCCGGCGCATCGGGTTGCCGTGGCCATGGCGGACACCGTGGCGGACGTCAACGAAGTCCAGATGCGCGTCGATCTGGACGATATGGATCGGGCGGCCCTGAAAGGCGCGGACGCAGGGAATGTTGATGGAATGGTCGCCACCAAGAACAACGGGGATTGCGCCACTGGCGAGGATTGCGCGGACGCCAGCTTCGATGTTGGCGTGGCTGGTTTCGGTATCGGTGTGGACGATGTCTGCATCACCGATATCCACGATGCGGACGCCTTCCAGATAGGTCACATCGTCTTCGTGGTCGTAAGCCCCGGCATGACCGAAGGAGAAAAGAGTGGACGCCTCCCGAATGCCGCGCGGCCCGAACCGCGCCCCGGCCCGCCATTGGGTGCCAAAGTCGAAGGGCGCGCCCATGACGGCAAAGTCGGCGTCGATCTTTGACCAATCAGGTTCATAAGGGTTCTTGCCGAAGGTCGAGATGCCGACAAAGGGCAGGTTCAGCCGCCCGCTTTCGTATATGTGGCTCATGCCTGCGTTCCCCGTGTCATGCGTGTCAGCCGTTGCACATGCGATTGATCAGCCGCCAGCGCGTCGGCTGCAAGTGCCATTGCCTCGGGCAACAGGCGTTCGGGCGGAGTGATTCGGTCGATCAGGCCCCAGCCCAGTGCTTCTTCTGCCCCGATCCGCTGGCCCGCCAGCAAGATCATCCGTGCCCGACCCGGGCCGATCAGCGCCTTCAGTCTTGCAGCGTCTGAGGGTTGCGGCAGATAGCCCAGCCGCATGACCGGGTAGAAGAACTGCGCCCCCGGCACGGAAAGGCGCAGGTCACACGCCAGCGCAAGCCCTGTCGCCCCACCTGCCAGCGTGCCGTTCAACGCGGCAACGGTCAGTCCGGGGAACTGCGCCAAGGTGCGGGAGGCCTGCTCCCAAAGCGGGCTTGTGCCAAGGCCGGCTTTCATCTCCTCCAGATCGGCCCCGGCCGAGAAGACCTTGCCCTCACCCGTCAGGATCAGGGCCTTTGCGCCATGCCTTTCCGCCGTCTCGACAGCGGCCAGCAGCGCCCCCAGCATCGCCCCGGTCAGGGCGTTCGCCTTGTCAGCCCGCGCCAGCCGCACGATGCAGCACGTCCCGTCCCAATCTGCCCGTATCATTCCGTCCATCCGATCCATGCCGTTTCCATACCCGCGTCAGGCGCGGAATCCCTTGACGCCTGCGTCGGTCATAGAAAGGATGCCGCGAACAATTCAACTGGAAAGGCTTTGCCATGAACCGGATGTTGTCCTGCAGCAACGCGCTTGCGCTCGTTTTCACCGCCTCCGGGGCCATGGCCGATGTCACGCCCGAGGAGGTCTGGCAAAGCTGGCAATCGCTGGCCATGTCCGCCGGGCAGGACCTGACTTTCGACAGCGCCACACAGACTGGCGACACGCTGGCAGTCACCGGCGTTCTCATCACGTTCAGCGATGACATGGGCGGCAGCTTTTCGGCCAACCTTGACCAGATGAACTTCAAGGACAACGGCGACGGAACCGTGTCAGTAACCATGGCCGAGACCTATCCGATGACGCTGGCCTTCCCGGCCGAAGATGAAGGCCCGTCATCCATGAAGATGACGGTTTCGCAGCCCGGGCTGGTGATCACCGCCGGGGGCACCGCGACCGAGACCAGCTACGATTTTGCCGCGCCGACCCTTGCCGTCAAGCTGGACGAGATGACAGACCCGGCTGGCCAGCCGATGGATACGCAGGCCGATGTGATGCTGACCGACATGGTGGCCAAATATCTTGTCATCCGCGAAGGCGACACGACGCTGCTGGACAGCAGCTTTTCCGCCAAGGCAGTGGCGCTGAACGTCGCGGGCAAGGGCACCGCCGGATCGGGCGAAGGCAGTGTCACGATGTCGATGACCGATCTTTCCGGCACGACGAAGGGCAATTTTCTTGGGGCCGAGGTGATGGCCAACATGGCGACAGCATTGAACAGCGGCTTTACCACCGAAAGCAGCTTCAGTTTCGGGGCCATGGCTCTGGCAGCGGATATCACCGAAGGCTCTGGCCCGGTGAAGGTGACAGGTTCGGCTTCGGGGGGCGATCTGGTGCTTGGCATCGACAAGGACCGGATCAACTATGGCAGTACGCTGACAGGGGCCAGCTTCACCGCATCGGGCCCCGAGATTCCGTTTCCGGAGGTTGTGGTCACCTTTGGTGAAACGGCGTTCAATATCCTGATGCCGGTGTCAAAGTCAGACACGCCGCAGGATTTCGCGCTGTTGACCAAGATGGTTGATTTCACGATCTCGGAAGATGTCTGGGGTCTGGTCGATCCCGGCGCCACGCTGACGCGCGATCCGGCGACGATCATCCTTGAAGTAAATGGCACCGGTTTCTGGAAACAGGACATCATGGACCAGGCTCTGCAGATGGAAGGTATCGAACCCCCTGGTGAGCTGACGTCACTTGACCTGACCCAGATTCTCGTCAAGGCCGCTGGCACCGAGGTTGGTGCAACGGGCGAATTGACCTTCGACAACACCGATCTGACCAGCTTTGATGGCGTTCCCGCGCCGACGGGTAGCATCAATGTCTCCATCAAGGGTGCGAATGCACTGATCGACAACCTTATCGCTATGGGAATCCTTCCGGCTGATCAGGCGATGGGTGCGCGGATGATGCTGGGCCTGTTCGCCCGTCCGGGTGCTGCGCCGGATGAGCTGACCTCGGTAATCGAGTTCAAGGACGGCGGGCTGTTCGCCAACGGTCAGCAACTGCAGTAGCCCTTATGGTGCAAGGGCCGGGCCAGCCCCGCCCTTGCACGGCCCCGCCCTTGCACTGGGGCCTTGGCAGGGCTACGTCAGCCTTAAATCCAAGGGGCACTGCATGACCGCCAACCTGTCTGACCTGACCGTTGCTTTGCTTGACGCTGCCCGCAAGGCCGGGGCCGATAGCGCCGATGCGCTGGCGGTGTCTGGCACAGCCGTTTCCATCGAAATCCGCAAGGGCGCGCTGGAGCAGGCAGAACGGTCCGAGGGCGTGGAAATCGGGCTGCGGGTACTGATGGGGCGGCGGCAGGCTTGCGTTTCAGCCTCGGACACCTCAGCCGCGACGATCACCGCATTGGCTGAACGCGCTGTCGCGATGGCACGCGAGGCGCCGGAGGATCCGAACGCCGGGTTGGCCGACCCGGGCCAGCTGGCGCAAGGCTGGGACCTTGCCGCGATGGATCTTGCCGATACCGCCGACGAACCCGGCGCCGCCCACCTGGAGACCGCTGCCCGCGAAGTTGAAGCTGCAGCACTGGAAACAAAGGGCATCACCCAGGTCGAGGCCGGGGCCGGTTACAGCCGCCGCCAACTGCATCTTGCCGCGACGAATGGGTTTTCAGGCGGTTATGGCCGCACCTCGACCTCGCTGTCCGGCGTGGCATTCACGGGGTCGGGCACCGAAATGCAGCGCGACTATGCCGGGGAAGGCCGCACCTATGCCGCCGACATGCCGGGGGCCGACGGGATTGGCCGGTTGGCTGCCGAACGCACCTTGCAACGGGTGGGGTCCGTCAAGCCGAAGACCGGTATCTATCCGGTGGTCTATGACGAGCGGGTGGCGTCCTCGCTGATCGGGCATCTGTTGTCCGCAATCAACGGCAGTTCCATCGCGCGCGGGTCATCCTGGGCGCGGGACCTGTTGGGCAAGCAGGTCTTGCCCAAGGGCCTGTCGCTGATCGAAGACCCGCACCGGCCGCGCATATCTTCTTCTCGCCCGTTTGATGGCGAGGGGCTGGCCACCCGGCGACGCGGGATTGTGGCCGATGGCATGCTGACCGGCTGGGTACTTGACCTTGCCACGGGGCGCAAGCTGGGGATGGCCTCTACGGCGAACGCGTCACGCGGGACCAGCGCCCCGCCGTCGCCGTCGACCACCGGCATTGACCTGACGCCTGGCCTGCACAGCCGCGCCGACCTGATCGCGCAGATGGGAACCGGGCTTCTGGTGACCTCGATGATCGGATCGACGATCAACCCGACCACGGGCGATTATTCGCGCGGTGCCTCGGGTTTCTGGGTGGAAAACGGGGTAATCCTTCACCCGGTCCATGAATGCACCATCGCGGGCAACCTGCGCGACATGCTGCAACGCATCATCCCCGCCAACGACGCCCGCGCGCATCTGTCGACCCGGGTGCCGTCAATCCTGATCGACGGTATGACCCTTGCCGGAGCGTGACCTGGCCCTCTTGACCGATGCCGCAAGGGAGGCCGGGCGCATTGCCCTGCGCTTCTGGCGGCGTGACCCGAAGGTTTGGGACAAGGGCGGTGAACATGGTCCGGTGACCGAGGCGGACGTGGCAGTAAACGACATGCTGAAGCTGATGCTGCTGGCTGCGCGCCCGGACTATGGATGGCTGTCCGAGGAAACCCCCGACGATTCCGCACGCCTGTCTTGCGAGACGGTGTTCATCATCGACCCGATCGACGGCACCCGTGCCTTTATCGCGGGGGAGGAGACGTATGCCCACTCGCTGGCCGTGGCGCATCGGGGAAAGGTGACGGCAGGAGTCGTGTTCCTGCCCGCGCTGGACAAGATCTACACCGCCTCTGACACCGCACCGCCCTTGAAGGATGGCCAGCCGATCGCCACCAGCCGCCGCGACCGGCTGGAGGGGGCGGATATTCTGACGACAAAGGCGAACATGACGCCCGAGAAGTGGCCGGGCGGTGCGCCGGAGATCAACCGCAGTTTCCGCGCCTCGCTGGCCTATCGGTTGTGTCTGGCGGCGGAAGGGCGGCATGACGGGATGCTGACCCTGCGCGACGCGTGGGAATGGGACATTGCCGCCGGCAGCCTGATCGCCGAAAGGGCGGGGGCGGTGGTGACAGATCAGGCCGGCGCTGCCTTGAAGTTCAACACGCCGGGTGCGCAGGCGAATGGCGTTCTGGCCCTGCCGGCAGGTCTGCATGCTGAGGCAATGTGCAGGCTTAAGGGCTAACACCCACTTCCTGAAAGAAATCGGACCGGAGTTTTCGAAAACTCCGGTCCAACCGTTGGGTCAGTCCTAGCGCTTCTGCCCCTTTGGCGGCACGAACCGCTTGGAGGTGTCCTTGGCATCGACCTTCGGCTTGGCGGCCCGGGGGGCGGACTTGTCGAAAGGTTTCTTGCCGCCGGCCGTATGGCTTTTGAAACCGCCAGGCTTTGCCGGACCGTCGCGTTTCACGAACGGCCGCGCATCGTCGCCCTTGGGTGCATAGGGCTTGCGGGCCGGGCGGTCGCTATCCTCGCGCGGTTTGAAGCTGTCTTCGCGGGGCTTGAACCCTTCACCGCGCGGCTTGTAGCCTTCGCTTTTCGGCTTGTAGGGGCTGTCTGACGAGTGGCTTTTGTAGCCATCCGCCCGGGCTGGTTTCCCGGCAGCCCCGCCATGGCTTTTGAAGCCAGTGGCGGCGCGGGGGGCGGTCTTCTGGTCTGGCGACCAGCGCGGTTTCTTGGGTGCAGCGTCATCGCCGCCAGCAGGACTGGTCGCGCGGTCCGGGTCATAGGCGGGCCGGGCCGGACGCGGGCTGTCCTCGCGCTTGGCATAGGGCTTGGGCTTGTCCTGCCAGGTCGGCTTCGCAGCGCTTGGGCGCGGGGTGTCTTCGCGCTTCACATAGGGTCTCTTCGCCGGTTCAGAGCGGGATGCCGGGGCATCATCCTCCACCACCCGCGGAGGCTTCGGAGCATAGGCAGGCTTTTCGCGACGCTCTGGCCGTTCGAACTTTGCCGAAGGGGCGCGTGGGCGGTCAAGATCCGGCTCGCCCTCGATCCGTTCCATCAAAAGATCGCGGTCAAGCTCGACCGAGGCGCCGAACTTGTCGGCCAAGGGTGCTGCGATCTGGACGAAGGTTTCATCTTCACGCACGCGGATGGCGCCAATGCCGTCCTTGGCGATGCCGCCCGCGTCACAGATCTTGGGCAAAAGCCAGCGCGCCTCGGCCCGGCCCGCGCGGCCGACCGACAGGCGGAACCAGACCGAGGGCCCGAACTCACCCCGCTCACGCGGGGGGCTGGCGGTGGGGACCTGTTGATCCGAAGACAGCACTTCGGGCGCAGAGCGACCCTCACGCCACAGCCGCACGAAGCCGGCGGCAACGGATTCGGGGCCGAAACGGTCCAAAAGACCCTGCGCCATGTCCGTCTCATCCCCCATGCCGGCCAGCAGCGCGGGGTGTTCCAAAATCCGCAGGTCATCCTTGGCCTGCACCTCATCCGCACCCGGCGCGGTGCCCCATTCGGCGACGACCTTCGCGCCTTGCAGCAGGCGCTGGGCCTTCTTGAATTCGGCCGGCGCCACGATCAGTGCCGAGACGCCTTTCTTGCCCGCGCGTCCGGTCCGGCCCGACCGGTGCAGCAGGATTTCCGAGTTTGACGGCAAGTCGGCATGGATCACCAGTTCCAGCCCCGGCAGGTCGATCCCCCGCGCGGCCACGTCGGTGGCGATACACACCCTGGCGCGACCGTCGCGCAGCGCTTGCAGCGCGTGGGTGCGTTCCTGCTGGCTGAGTTCCCCCGAGAGAGCCACAACCTGAAAGCCCCGATTGCCCATACGGGCCATCAGGTGGTTCACATTCACCCGGGTCTTGCAGAACACGATTGCCGTCTGCGCCTCATAAAACCGCAGGATGTTGAAGATAGCATGCTCCCGGTCGCGCACGGCCACGCTGTAGCCGCGGTATTCGATGTCGACGTGCTGTTTGGATTCGCCCTGTGCCACGATCCGCAGCGCGTCATTCTGGAAGGTCCCGGCCAGCTTTTCGATTTCCTTTGGCACGGTGGCCGAAAACATCAGCGTCCGACGTTCAGCGGGGGCGGCGGCCAGAATGAACTCCAGATCCTCGGCAAAGCCAAGGTCGAGCATCTCGTCCGCTTCGTCCAGAACGGCGGCCCTGAGGCCCGATAGATCAAGGCTGCGGCGTTCGATATGGTCTCGCAAGCGGCCGGGCGTGCCGACAACGATATGCGCCCCACGTTCCAGCGCGCGCTTTTCGGTGCGGTAGTCCATGCCGCCAACGCAAGTGGCGATTTTTGCCCCGGCCCCGGCGTAAAGCCATTCCAATTCCCTCGCGACCTGCAAGGCAAGCTCGCGCGTTGGCGCGATGATCAGCGCCAGCGGCTGATCTGCGTAAAGCAGACGGTCCTGCCCGCCCAGAATTTCGGGCGCCATCGCCAGGCCAAAGGCCACCGTCTTGCCCGACCCGGTCTGCGCCGAAACCAGCATGTCGCGCCCGAAGACGCCTTCGGCCAGCACTGCCGCCTGCACGGCGGTCAGGGTCTCATAGCCCTTGCCCGCCAAAGCCTGCGCCAATGGCGCGGCCACGTTTGTCATCGTCATGAATGTCTTTCCAAAGGGGGGTGCGATCAACGCACCCGATCAGCCAAACGGCCCATGCCCCTTTGGTGCGGGCCTCCTCGCCCACGACCCGGAATCCCGACCGTTTGAGGCCATTATCCGAGTTTTCGGCCATTGTACAGGGCCCTGCCGTCGCAACGGACGGGTCTCCAAGGAAAGCAAGAAATTGCCAGATCTGTTGCGTATTCTTGAACAATCGCGAAGGGGACAGCATACTTAATGTGATCTTCCTCTGCGAATCGACACTGATATTCTTTGCAGATCACACGAAATGCCCTTGCACGAGGCTAGCAAGAAGATTGTGCCCGAAGGCTCAAGCAAAACACTCGGAGGGACCATGATGGCGGACCTTGATTTCAAAGGAAAAAGGGTGCTGGTTTTCGAGGACAGGCATTGGATCGCAGCGGAACTGGCCCATCACTTGCGCGTGGCGAATGCCACGGTCCTCGGGCCCTGCGCAACTGTGGCCGAGGCCACCAGAAAAGCACCTTTCAGCGAATTGGCAGTGCTGGCTGTCGATCTTGGGGATCGGATGGTTTTTCCGCTGGCCGACATCCTGAATGCACGTGCCGTGCCCTATGTCTTCTTTACCGACAGCCCAAACCCGGTCTTGCCGGAACGGTTTGCCAACGTTGACCGGATCACCAAGCTCGCTTCACCGCGAATGGTCGTGGAGAGATTGAACATTCGTTGCCATGCCATGGACGGGCTCTCAGCGGTTGATCTGGTGCCAAAGCTGCGGCTGATGGCGCGCGAGCACATTTCGGACCATCGGGCCGCAGACCGACTTGTTGAGATGGCCTTGCGCCGCGCAATCGCAGATCTAGCCCCGATGCCCACGGGCGCGGATGTAGAGGTCTGGCTGTTCAGGATCATGAAAGGCCTGATGCGCGAGGGGCGAGGGCGATTCCTCAACTGACCTGATGTGGCGCCTTGCCCGGGGTGCACCTCACGCGACATACTCCACCGCAGGACCATAGTTTCGCGGAATATCCTGCCGAAAAATGTCTGGGACCACATACTTTCTTCCCTTGGCGCGCCATTGCCCTGTAAGCATGTGGCAGATCAGGCGCCAGAAACCGGTGAAGACATGAAGCAAGACCGACGTTCAGAGCCGACCGAGCCTCATCTGGCCGAAGCAGAGGAACTGCTTGAGGGGGTCAAGGCCGAGCCTGTGCCTGAAGTCCTCACCTTGCTGGCACGCGAACTGCAATCCCTTATCGACGGTCGAACCCGGCGCGCCCAGGCGGGCAAGTAAGCAATCTTCTCGCACCTGAGTAAGTCTGCCGTCTAAAGCTCGGGTACCAATCCGCATACCGAAACGATTGTCGCCTCATCGGCGGGGTCAATGCCTTCGGTGGGTTGACCGAATCCGGTTTGGCCCGGCGGAATGGTTCCGGCAATGCCCGGCGCTGCGCCCACAGCAGACGTGCCGGTGCTATCGTCGGTGATGCCGTCCTGCTCTGATGTGCTTTCCACAGTTTGCCCGCTGGCAAGACCGGCACAACGCGCCCTAATGGCCGTCTGATCTTCCTCGCTCAGCGCGGTCCACTGCGCACGAATCTCAAATTCGGACCTGGGAATGGTCAGGCCCGCGTCGCTGAAAAAAGCCGCACCGACGTTATCCCACCAATTTTCGATCGCCGGGCTGTCATCGTTGGTCGCTTGCGCCACGGCAGTTACGGGAACCGATAGCGGGGCCGCTGCAAGACAGAAGGCGAGGAATATCTGTTTCATGGTAGCTCCAACAATTGCCTGGCGCGGTTTCCGGATGCGCCAATGACAGAACCGGTGTGTGCGAAGAATGTTCCAGTTCTGCCAATCCCCAGGCTGTCGGGAACAACAGCGCGCCTTCAGGGTTGAAAGCAGTCATCGGCGCCGGCCCGTAGCTCAGCCCGCCCAAATTATGGCCCGCAAACCAAAACCCGCCGTCTGGCCAAAGACCTTGCAGACCGCCCGAGAAAAGGAACACCCCGTGACCAAGATGGAAAATCCCCCGCAGACGCAAGACCGGCAACCGGGCATTGAGGCAGAGATGACGCCGGCGCCAGAGTTTGCACCCCGGTATCCGGGTTCGGGGCGCCTGGATGGAAAGACGGCCTTCATCAGTGGCGGCGATAGCGGGATCGGGCGCGCCATTGCCGTGCTCTTTGCACGCGAGGGAGCGAATGTCGCGATCCATTTCAAGGATGAACATGAGGACGCCAAAGAAACGGTTCGGCTGATCGAGGCTGAGGGAGGCCGCGCGCTGGCCCTGCACGGCGACCTTGGCGATCACGATACGGCTCGCCGCGCCATCCGCGAAACGCTGGAGCATCTGGGCCGGATCAACGTGCTGGTCAACAACGCCGCTGAACAACACGCGCAGGATGCTGTCGAGAAAATCTCGGAAGAGCAGCTGAAGCGCACCTTTGCCACTAACATCTTTTCTCAGTTCTACCTCGTTCAGGAAACCCTGCCGCAGATGTCCAAAGGCGATTGCATCATCAACGTAACCTCGGTCACGGCTTTCAAGGGGTCCGAGGATCTGATTGATTACTCTGCGACCAAAGGGGCGATCCTGGCCTTCACCCGGGCGCTTTCAGGCAACCTGGCGGCGAGGGGCATCCGCGTCAACGCGATTGCGCCGGGGCCGATATGGACGCCGCTGATCCCGGCATCATTCGACGCCGACCGAGTCGCAAAGCACGGCGTGGACACGCCTTTGCAACGAGCTGGCCAGCCGAACGAGGTGGCGCCCTGCGCCCTGTTCCTCGCTTGCGATGACTCGACTTACATGACGGGTCAGACACTGCATCCGAACGGCGGCACGCTGGTTGGCGGCTGAAGACCCATCCGCCTCAAGCGACCCCAGCTTCTTCAGAAATGGTACATGGTTTCAAGGGCGAGACGGGCCGTTTCCTTTCCGGGCGCGCGACAGCCGCAAAGGCCAAGGCAATTATGGGCTCTCTGGAACAACTGCGGCACCCCCGTGTTTGAATCATTGAACGGCGTGGCGCGTGTCAACCGGACGCGACGGCACGTGGGACATGTCTGGTTTTTTCGGTTTCCCGCATGGCCTTGGGAACGGCACCCACCACTATCCCGTCCGCGCCGCGTCGTTCATCCACCGGGCACAGACAGAAGCATCACCCTAGGGGGAACAAAAATGCCCTGCGAGAGTTGAGAAGTTGGTCAACGCAAACAGCGGGTTATTTTCATGCACGGATATTTCGCCGCGCTTTCTTCATGCCGACTGGGCCAGTTCCGGATGGCGCGACAATGATGTTGGGCGACTTCGCCGGCATCTACTGTGGCCCGCCGCCTGAACCCGGCACTCTGTGGCAGGACTGGAACCTTGATCCCTTTGTCCTGTTTGTTTTGATTGTCCTGGGTCTGGCTGTCGGTCGCAGGCCCGCCGGGGCTGCAGCAGTCGGGCTTCTCTTTGTGGTGTTCGTCTCGCCCCTGTGCGCGTTGACGGCGGCGTTGTTCTCGGCCCGGGTTGTCCACCATGTGCTGCTGGTTGTCATTGCCGCACCGCTTCTGGCCATCGCCTGGCCCGGGCGTCGCGCAACCGCTCCGGCCCTGCCCTTTGGTTTGGCGACGCTGATCTTGTGGGCATGGCACCTGCCCGCTGCTTATGACGCTGCGCTCGGAAACATGCTTCTGTACTGGGTGATGCAGATCACGCTTCTTGCCAGTGCCGTGGTGATGTGGCGGGCTATCCTGCACCGCGATCAGACACCGGGTCCGGCGATCTTTTTCATCTTCGCGGGATTCGTGCAAATGGCGCTGCTTGGTGCGCTGCTGACACTGGCACCAACCCAGCTTTACGCGATCCATGCGCTTGCACCGATGGCCTGGGGGCTGACCCCTCTGGCGGACCAGCAGCTTGGCGGTCTGATCATGTGGATGCCCGCCGGTCTTCCATATATGGCTTTGATCTGGGTGGTCGCACGCCGCAGCTGGCGTGCAATGGAAAAGCTGTCATGAGCGGGCTTGAATCGATCATCCCGCACTTGAAGGCCCTGCACGTGGGGTTCATCGCCATCTGGATGGCCGGGTTGCTGGCGCTGCCGGCAATGTTGGCGCGCCATGACCGGGCGATCGGTCAAGCCGACTTTCAGCGCATCCGGACCGCCACGCACTACGGTTACGTCTGGGCAATCACTCCGGTCGCTGCACTGGCGATCGCGACGGGCATGGCGCTGATCTTCCTGCGCGGGGTCTTCGTGCCCTGGATGTTCGCCAAGCTTGTCCTGGTCGCCATGCTGGTCGCACTGCATACCTGGATCGGCCATACCATCATCGACGTGGTGGAAACCGAGGGCAAACACGAGCCGCCAAGGCCTCTGTTGCCCATTCTGGTGCTGTGCCTGGTGGTTGCCGGAATTCTTTTCCTGGTTCTGTCCAAGCCGGATCTGACCACTCTTCCGATGCCAGACTGGCTGCGTCAACCTTTAGGACGCGAGCTGCCCTTCGACGTCCCAAGCCCATAATCGAAGACGAGTTTCCCCCCATGCCAGCCGGTTGCACCGACCACGATCACTGCAAATCCCGACATCAGGATGCCCCAGGGCAGGATGGCGTCGATATAATCCGAGAGACGCCAACCCCAGTTCAGACCCAGGACCGAAAGGAGCATCATTGCAATGGCGAAATGCGTCCAGGCGGCGGCGCGGATGCGGATTCCGGGTACGATGAGAAGCTCAACGATGCCCGTTGCACCGGCAAGAAGGCCGAACAGGAATGCGGTGCCGGAAGCCCAGAGCGCGGCCCAGGCCCATTCGTCGGCGCCCGACCACCAGTAAAGCGAATCCGCTCCGAAAGCGCAGAAGGTAAGCGCCACCGGGAAGGCCACGCTCATTGCGTGCAGCGGGTGACCCCAGATTGCCACTCGGGATTCGCTTTCATAAAAGCTCGGCGAGTTGGTGATGGGATCCTCGAACTTTTCTGCTTCGGCTTTGCTTTGCACTATTTCCTGCGGCATCGGCGTCTTCCTTATGTTGCGGCTTCCCTGACAACGCTTATGGCCGCTTCTGGTTGCCGCGGAGAGTTGTCGACCGTAGATCCGGCAGGTGCCGTTGCCCGCGAGATCGCGGTTCTGTGGTGGGTTTTACTGGGCGGTGCGACGATCATCTTCCTGCTCATGATGCTGCTTCTGGCCTTCGCCCTTCTGCATCGTCAGCGCGGGGGCGCCGCTTCCGAGCGGGTCTGGCTCTGGGGCATGGGTCTGGCCTTTCCGATGGTCACGCTGGCGTCACTGACTGTCTACGGGCTGGTAATCGGCGAGCGTATTCTGGCCCGTGAGGCAGAGGGCGTGGTCACTGTACAGGCCGAGGCGCGCCAATGGGTCTGGTCGTTCGGCTATTCTGATGCGCCGGGCCTGCAGACAATGGATGTTCTCCACATTCCGGCCGGCAGCCCTGTGGATGTGCAGATAACCAGCGTCGACGTGGTTCATTCCTTCTGGGTGCCGCGTCTGGCGGGCAAGCTGGATGCGATCCCCGGCCATGTGAATGTACTGCGGCTTCGGGCCGACCTTCCGGGCGACTATGCCGGGCAAAGTGCCGAGTTCAGCGGCGCTGGCTACCGCGAGCATGTCTTTATCCTGCGCGCGCATGATCCTGCCGGGTGGGCGGCATTCCTGGCGGAGGGCAGACCGTGACAGAACCGTTGAAACCGCCACGGGCGGTAGCGCTGCGCCTGCATCGTAAGCTGATGCCGATCTGGTCGCCGGAACCGGGGCTCCGCGGCTGGCTGAGCACGAACAACAATAACAACATCGGCGGGCTGTTCCTGATCGTGGCCACGACCTTCTTCGTGATCGGCGGGATTCTGGCAATGCTGATCCGGGCACAACTGGCAAGCCCCGGGTCGGCCTTCATGGGGCCGGAGGCCTACAATCAGGTCTTCACGATGCATGGCACCGTGATGATGTTCCTGTTCGCGATCCCGTTCTTCGAAGCACTGGCGGTGCTTCTTCTGCCCGGGATGCTTGGGACCCGGGACCTGGCCTTCCCGCGAGTGGGGGCCTTTGGCCTGTGGGTCTACATCTTTGGTGGCAGCGCTGTGATCCTTGCGCTGCTGTTGGGCGTAGCAGCGGATGGCGGCTGGTTCATGTACCCGCCGCTGAGTTCGGCGGCATTCTCGCCGGGGATCGGGCCGGATATCTGGCTTTTGGGGATCACGTCGATCGAGGTCTCTGCAATTGCGGCCGCAATAGAGGTCGTGGTGACCGTGCTGCGCTACCGGGCTGCCGGGATGAGCCTTTCGAAGATGCCGATCTTTGCCTGGTACATGCTTGTAGTGGCAGTGATGATCCTGACGGCCTTCCCGCCGATGATCCTTGGATCGTTGCTGCTGGAGGTGGAGCGCGCCTTTGGATGGCCGTTCTTTCAGGCGGAAAATGGTGGCGATGCCTTGCTGTGGCAGCACCTTTTCTGGCTGTTCGGACATCCGGAAGTCTACATCATCTTTCTGCCTGCCGCCGGAATGATCGGAACGATCCTGCCGGTAATGGCGCGCACCCGGCTTGTGGGCTACGGCTGGGTCGTGGCAGCGGCGGTCGCGCTTGCGGTCCTGAGCTTCGGGCTGTGGGTTCATCACATGTTCGCCACCGGTATCCCGCATCTGGGGCTGGCCTTCTTTTCGGCGGCTTCGACACTTGTCGCTGTTCCGACAGCGATAATGATCTTCGCCTGGATCGGCACGCTCTGGCAGGGCAGGCCACGGTTTGAATTGCCGATGCTGTGGCTGATGGGGTTCTTCGCCACATTCGTGATAGGCGGTCTGACCGGGGTGATGCTGGCCATGGTCCCCTTCAACTGGCAGGCACATGACACGCATTTCGTGGTAGCGCATCTGCATTATGTGCTGATCGGTGGGTATGTCTTTCCAATGGTCGCGGCGATCTATTACTTCCTGCCGCTGCTGACCGGGCGAAGCCGTTTCTTCAAGCTGGGCGAGATTGCCTTCTGGATCACGGTTCCGGCCTTTCACGTTACCTTCCTTGCGATGCATTGGGCCGGGCTTCTGGGGCAAAGGCGCCGGACATGGACCTATGACGAAGGCCAAGGGTGGGAGGTGATCAACCTGATCGCCTCGATCGGGGCTTTTGCAATGGCAATTGGATTTGCGTTGGTGATCCTGGATATCGTGGTCAATACGCTGGTCGCGCGACCATCGCCGCGCAATCCCTGGGGGGCGGGAACGATGGAGTGGGCCGTGATACTGCCTTCGCCCGCGTATGGCTTTGCGTCGATTCCGGTGGTGCGGGGACGGTATCCTGTGGAGGACGATCCCGATATAGGCGTGCGGATCGCGCGGGGGGAAGGGCTGCTTGGAGACACCTCACGCAATCGGCGAGAGACGCTGGTCGTGTCAACCTTGCACGGCGAGCCTTCGGAGGTCGCAGTGCTGCCGGGGAACTCGCGCCTGCCATTCGTGCTGGCGGTGGCGACCAGCACCTCGTTCCTGGCGCCGGTTGTCGGGGCCTATCTGGTGGCGGGGTTGGGACTGTTGGCGCTGATCGTCGTGGCGCTGATCTGGGCCTGGGGTCTGGGCAGCCGGGTGGACGAAGGGCTTGTTGACGCCGGTCACGGGCTGTCGCTGCCTGTGTCTTCGGAGGTGCCTGATCCGCCGGGTTGGTGGGGGTCTCTGCTGTTGCTGCTGGCCGACTCTGTGCACTTCGGATCGCTGCTGTTCGGCTATGCATTTCTTTGGACGGTGGCGCCCAACTGGCCGCCGCCGTCTTATCTGGCGCCGGGGATCATTGCCCCTGTGCTTGCCGGCCTTGGGGCTGTTGTGCTGGCTGCCGGGCCGCGCCTTGCGGCCTCGGCAATCCTGCACGGCCGGAGTCCGTGGCCGGGCATGGTGATGGCGGGAATGGGGGTGTCGGCGTTTGCCGCAGCAGCGGCAAGTGTCGTTCTGGCGCGACCTGACCCCGCCGGTCATGCCTATGACGCAACGCTGTGGCTTTTGGCAGGGCATGTGGGGCTGCATGTCGTCATCGTGACCATCATGCTGGGCTTTCTGACCGCGCGCATTCTTGCGGGCTTTGCCTCACCCCGGCGGATCGGCGAGACGCGGATTGTCCAGCTTTGGGCCGATTTCACCGCCCTGACGGCGTTGGTGGCGCTGGGGGCCGCCTGGCTGCCGGGGGCTTTTGGATGAGGGAAGTGATCCGCCTTTCTATGCCGCTGACGGTCTGGCTGGTGAGTTTTTCGGCGCTTTACGGGTTGCAGGGCTTCGTCTGTGCGGCCGGGTGGGCCGCGTCGCCGGGTCCGGCCGGGCTGGCCTGGGGGCGACTGCTGATGCTGGCGGCCGTCGTTGTGGCGACAGGTCTGCAGGCTATGATCCTTTTCTTGATATGGTCCGAACGGCTCGGCGGCCATTCCGGGTTCATGCACCGCACGACGCTGACCCTTGCCGTGGCAGGGCTGGTTGCCGCACTGTGGACGTTTGCGCCCGCAGCCATATTGCCGACATGCGACGGGGAAGGCTGGCAAGAGGGCGTCTGGACTGGCGGAACGGGCGGAAACAAAATGTACCGCTAAGACGTTCGCATGGTGGAAGGAGCCAAGGAAGCTCATGGAACACATCGACGAAGACCGGGTCCGGATTCGCGCCTACGAGATATGGCAAGCCGAGGGCTGCCCCGATGGTCGGGACGTCCAGCACTGGCAGCAGGCGATGGCAGAAACCACGGCAAAGGATGCCTACGGGATCGGGCCGTGGGAGCTTGCCCGCATGCGCAAACCAAAGCTCGGTGCAAGGTGAATGTGGATTGCCCTGCAGCTATGGCGCACCGCTGGCGCGTCGGCGTTGGTCATGCGGAAAGTGCCACTTCCACGCCAGAACCTGCCGGTGCCGGGAGGTCAGCCTCGGATTGGGGGGGTGATTTCCCCCGGACGCGGCATTTCCGGATCCTGGGTGGGAATTGGTGCGGGATCAGGCATCGGATCGGGGTAGACGTCGGGTGGTGACGGCTCACCGGGGATCGGCAGGTCGGGCCCTGTAGGGGGCAAATCAGGGTTCGGCTCGACAGATGGTGGACGTCCCGGTTGTTGCAGGCGCATGCTGGCATCCTTTCAATCAGCGTGGCAGATGCAGGACGAACCGCCGAACGCAGCATATGTTCCGGGGCAGGCGGCCAGCCATTGCGCCACCCGTCCGCCTGCAGAGATTTTCCGGAACAGTTCGTGCCGATGCCGGTTGATTTCCGCCCCTGCGAGGTAACCCTTTGAAGGGGCCGCCGACCCGGTCGGCGGCCCTTGAAGTTGGCGGCGCCGGTCCGGTCAGTCGTGGTGTTCGGGAAGGGCGGTCAACTGATCCTTGGTCCAGGACGTGGCCCCGTGCACGTTCCCGTCTTCGTCCCGCATAATGTCCAGGTCGTCCAGGTTCACGAGTACCGGCTTCGACCCGATCCCGAGGAAACCTCCGATATCGATCACCACCTTGGGCGATGCCGCGCTGTGATGCAGGTGCGAGATCGTTCCCACCTCTTTATCATGCGCGTCATAGATCGGCGCCCCGATCAGGTTCGCTTCGGTCATTTCGGCGAAGCTCAGCCGCTTGTGACTGCTGTGGTCCATCTTTTCCGTCTCCTCTGGGTGATCGCCGCCGAACACAGGCCGGCCGCTGTGGCGTCAACCCGCAAGGCGGGCCGTTGTTCCTGTGGTCCTGCGGCACGCGCTGGAACATTCCCGACTGCAGACGGTTGACGGGCATCCAGAGAAGAGGCCGAAGAATGACCCGATTGATCCGCTTCATGCTGTACCAGTTCGCAAACGGTGCTCTACCCGGCTTTGTCTTTGTCCAGGTGCTGCGTGTCGAGGCGATGAAAAGTGCAGAAGCAGACGACCGGAATGCCCACTGACCGTTTCCCCAAGCCCATGCACGCGAGGGCCGTCAGAGAACGGCAAGAAGGAACGCCGACTCGCGGTGCGTTCATAGATGCCAGCAAAGGATAAAGACCATGCCGAAAACCCCGAACCTCCGCCCTGCTGTAGTTCACGACCTGACTTTGCCGCGCGGCGCCGGGGGGGAACTGCACCAGATTGCCGACGGCGACACACCGACGATGACCACGGCGCAGGGCGTTCCGGTCAGCGACGACCAGAACTCGCTCAAGATCGGGCAGCGCGGCCCCGTGCTGATGGAGGACTTCCATTTCCGGGAAAAGATGTTCCACTTCGACCACGAACGTATTCCCGAACGTGTGGTACACGCCCGGGGCTATGGCGTGCATGGGTATTTCGAAACCTACGAGTCCCTCGCGCAGTATACGCGGGCCGATATTTTCCAGCGGGCCGGGGAGATCACACCCGCCTTTGTGCGGTTTTCGAATGTAGTGGGATCAAAGGGGTCCTTTGACCTGGCGCGCGATGCGCGTGGCTTTGCGGTGAAGATGTACACGCAAGAGGGAAACTGGGATCTGGTCGGAAACAATATGCCTGTGTTCTTCATTCAGGATGCTATTAAGTTTCCCGATCTCGTCCACGCCGTAAAGCCCGAGCCTGACCGCGACTTTCCGCAGGCGCAATCGGCGCATGACAACTTCTGGGACTTCATCTCGCTGACGCCGGAAAGCATGCACATGATCATGTGGATCATGTCGGACCGGGCGATCCCCCGGTCGTTCCGGTTCATGGAGGGGTTCGGCGTTCATACCTTCCGGCTGGTGAACGCTCAGGACCAATCGACCTTCGTCAAGTTCCACTGGAAGCCGAAGCTCGGTCTGCAATCGGTGCTGTGGAACGAGGCGGTCAAGATTAACGGCGCCGACCCGGACTTTCACCGGCGTGACATTTGGACGGCGGTGCAGGCCGGCGATTTCCCGGAATGGGAGCTTTGTCTTCAACTGTTCGATCAGGATTTTGCTGACACGCTGGATTTCGATGTGCTTGATCCGACCAAGATCATCCCCGAAGAGATCCTGCCCCCTGTCCCCGTGGGGCGGCTTGTTCTGGACCGGATGCCAGACAACTTCTTCGCAGAAACCGAACAGGTTGCGTTCATGACCCAGAACGTGCCGCCGGGGATCGACTTTTCGGAAGACCCGCTGCTGCAAGGGCGAAATTTTTCTTACCTCGACACGCAACTGAAGCGACTGGGTGGCCCGAACTTCACTCACCTCCCGATCAACGCCCCGAAATGCCCGTTTGCGCATTTCCAGCAGGACGGCCACATGGCGATGCGTAACCCCGTCGGCCGGGCCAATTATCAGCCGAATTCTTGGGGCGAGGGACCACGCGAGGACCCAGACCGGGGGTTTCGTACTTTCGCTGCGCAACAGGTGGGCCCGAAAGCCCGGCTTCGGCCGGAAAGCTTTGCCGACCATTATACGCAGGCGCGATTGTTCTTCCAAAGCCAGACAGCGGTGGAACAACGCCATATCGCAAATGCCCTGACCTTTGAGCTGGGGCGCTGCGAAACCCCGATGATCCGGCTGCGCATGATCTCGCACCTGCTTACCATCGACGAGACGCTGGCCACTGCCGTGGCGGATGGGCTTGGCATTGCCGATCTGCCCGAACCGGCAGAGCCTGCCATTCCACCGCATGACATGCCGGCTTCCCCCGCGCTGAGCATCCTTCAAAACGGTCCGGCCAGCTTTGCCGGGCGAAAGGTCGGCGTCCTTTTGTCCGATGGCTTTGATGCGGCGCTTCTGTCCGATCTGGTGTCGGCGCTGCAGGCCGAGGGTGCTATGTGCGAAATCATCGCGCCAAAGGCATGCGGTGCGGCATCACTGGACGGCAGCATGATCCCAGCGAACTATGCAATCGCGGCGGGGCCGTCGGTGTTATTCGATGCCGTGGCGCTTTTGATGTCCGAGTCCGGCGCCGAAACTCTGGCACGCGACTTTACAGCCTGCGATTTCGTCAAGGACGCATTCGTGCATTGCAAGGTCATCGGCTTTGTTCCGGCTGCGTTGCCGCTGCTTTCCGCGGCAGGCGTGAACCCTGCGGCCGACGAAGGGTTGATTGATCTGCAAGAAGGCCCTGCCCAGTCAGGCGAGCCGTCGGACGGGGTCGCGCTGTTTGTGCAGATCTGTCGCCAGCTGCGCATCTGGGGCCGCGAAATGGCGGTGACGGCTTAGACCGTCACCGCAAGTAAAGCAGAACCTTCGCGCCGAACGCTTCGGATATCCCGCTGCTGGCGGCCGACACAGTGCAGATGCACCGTGTCGGCCAGTTCGCCAAGGGCCGACAGCCGATAAGCGCACCACACCGACTGAAATACCCGGGCGACGGGCGACATTGGCGGGATCGCGTCCCGCCGTCAGAAGTACCGGTATTCAGGATTGCAGGCGCTCAATCTTCCTTTTCCTCTGGTCGCGGCTTCGGCGCGTCCAGGGGGGCTCTTCCGGCGAGGAACTCTTCGGGACGGTGAGGGGCACCCTCATGATCGCCTTGGGCATTGCGCCGATCGGTCGGAGGCGTGCGTTTCCTGGCTGCGGGCCGTGGTTCATTTGGCATGGCGGGTCTTCCTTTCTGAAGCACGGAGTCTGGCGCCTGAGGTCTGGCGCAGCGGGGGGGGGAAAGCGTTCAAGCCTTTGCCGGCTTCTTTGTTCCCGGACTTGTCGACAGATGGTCAGGAACAAAGCGGGGAATCGCCGGTTGGGGCGGAGTGTCAACTTTACAGGATGCACCCAACCGGTGCGCGCCCTCGCGTACCCATCTGCCAGAAACTGGAGACTGTCATGAGCAGCATCATCTACCTCGTCGGCCTTGTGGTCGTCGTATTGGCCATCCTTTCCTTTATCGGTTTGCGGTAGGGGGAGCATGACGATGGAAAACCCTGAACGTGTTCGCGCCGCCCCCGCCTCGGTGGCGGTTTCGCGCAGTCCCGGTGCAGACTGGGCGGCAATTCTGGCCGGGGCCGCGCTTGCGGCGGCTGCCGGACTGATCTTCAACACCTTTGGCGCCGCGATTGGTCTGAGCACGGTATCAGCCGAAGCCGGCGAAGGATCGTTCACGCTGTGGATGATCGTGACGGCGGTATGGATCGTCGTATCGCTTGTAGCTGCCTACATGGCCGGTGGCTATGTCGCCGGCCGCATGCGGCGTCGCAGCGATGATATTACCGACGACGAGGCAACGGTCCGCGACGGGCTGCACGGCCTGGTGGTCTGGGCTTTGGGGACGCTGGTGACAGCCTGGATCGCAGTGGGCGCCGTGGGTATGGTCGCGCAGACGGCTGGAAACATGGTTGGGGCGGTTGCTGAAACCGCTGGAACGGCCCTGACCGCAGGTGTCGAAGCGGCAGGCAGCGCTGTTGCGGGCATTGACGACGTTTCTGTCGGGTGGATCAACGACAGTCTGGGCCGGGCCAATCCTTCGGCAACAGGCGCTGCCGAAGATGGCATCGACCGGACCGAACTGTTACGCCAAAGTGCCTCGATCCTGACCAACGTGGCCGGAACGGGGAGCATCTCGGACGAAGACCGGCAGTTTCTTGCCGCCGCCACTGCGCAGATCACCGGTCTGAGCGTTGCGGAGGCAGAAGCCAGGGTCGACGACGCCGTGGCTTCGGCAATGCAGCTTCGTACCCAGGCGGAAGAACTGGCAGCGACCGCTGAGGCAGAGGTGCGTGAAGCGGCCGAAAGGGCGCGGATTGCCGCAATCCTGACGGCATTCGGGATCGCGGCGGCAACCTTGGCAGCAGCAGCAGCGTCAGTGGCAGGAGGCGTTTATGGCGGCCACCACCGTGACGAAGGCCGCATGTTTGCCGGACTCGGCTTCCGGCGCTAGGTTCTGGTCACTTGACACGCCGGGAATGGACGGCTCATTCCCGGCGTGCTTGCAAGACCGAACCTCCACAACGAATCGGTCGTTTTGCCTACTCCGATCCTTGGGCCACCGCCGCTGCGGACAAGCAAGCTGAGCTGGCCCTGATGGGGCTGCGCGGCAAGGTGCTGATATTGCGCCAAAGTTAAAGGCTTGGATCAACAGATCTGGTGCAGAAGACCGGAAAGACCCGCATCGTCAGCCAGGGCAGCCGCATCATGCGCGGGCACCCACATGCGCTTGCGTTCTTCGGCTTCCTTCCACTGCGGCAGCACGGTTTCGACTTTCAAGGGATAGACCGATACGATCACCGGCACTTCTGTAGCCCCGATCTGTTTCGTCGTGCTGAATCTCCCGATCGGCCGGGTCTCGATTGTCCCGACAACACCTGCTTCTTCCTTCGCCTCGATTTCAGCAGTCTGAAATTGGCTGTGTCTGTCCATCGGCCAGCCTTTCGGCAGGATCAACCTACCATTCCCCCTCGAGGTTATCAGAAGGAACTCTCGGATTGCCGAACGAGCCGGACCAGCGGTAGCCCGCCACGGCAGTGCCGCGACCTGCTCGATAGGCAGGCCGGTCAGAAGGTAACGTATAAGCTGTTCCTTGCGGGTCATCCCCATCAACAGGTTCAGGCTATGAAGGTTCCCTGAATCGGGTAGCCTTGGAACAACTTTTGTTCCCACGGGTTAAACCCCACCAGTATCCGGGAGCTTGCCACATGCCGACAACAAGACAGGCGGCCGCAACCACACAGGCGGCAGCAATGCCGGCGACGTCGCTGGAAGGCCGTCTGCTTGCGCACCGGCGAATTCTGGCGCTGTTACTTGGGCAATTGCCGAAGGACCAAAAGCAGGCGCTCCTGCTTTGGTTGTCCGACCGTTCAATCTTGCAGGACGGACAGGAAGACCCCGGAGCAGTACCCGCAGCCGAGCATGCAATCGGGTTCGCGTTGGCGGACGAGTTTCGATGCCTCCAGCGGCTGATCGAAGACGGCGTGCCGGACATCGGACCCTCCGGCATCGAGCCCACTGATATCGGCCCCCCCGACATCGGATCTATGGCTCCGCCCTCTGACGGCCAGCGTTGATCCGCTGGTCAGCCGGAACAGACAACGGACCGGGTCTGCGCGTTGGTGAAATCTCGTCGCATCGGCAGAACGATTTCGGCCAGAATTAAAGTCAGGTTTATCAGGGCCCGGTCGCCTTTTGAACGATGTCCCGGATCGCCTGCTGCAGCCGCCTTGACAACTGACGTATCCGGATGGGCACCGGCGCTTCGCCAACCTCCTTCAGCAGGGACTCGATGGCGGCACCCAGCATCGGATCTAGATCATGGTCTGCGTCATCTGCGTGGTACGGCATTCCTGTCCCTACTTTCATCTTCCAGATGGCGAACTGAAGTCCGCTTTCCGTTCCGGACGAACGGGGCGTCAGATCCTGTTGTTGGCGGATGGTTTGCAACTTGCTGCCGCACAAAGGTGGAACACACGACGGGCCGGAATGTTTCACAGGCCGCGACGATAGATCATGGAGCGGCCGATGTTTTTGCGTGTTGTCCTGCCGCGCCGACGGAACCAGACCGAACGCCTGAATTGACGCGGCCGCCCCTGATCAAGGGCGGCCGAGGCAGCAAGACTTACGCGCGGCGCCCGCCATCAGGGGGGCGACGTTGACGGCGCGGACGAACTATCCGGCAACAGGCCGCCGGACGCGGGTTCGACCTGGTTCATCGCGTCGGGCCTCGTGGCGTCGGGCCTCGTGAATGAACGATCAGAGCTGCCGGCAATGATCACGACGACAAGTCCGGCCAGCAGGGCGCATACCAACCATTTGCCTGTCTCGCGGTCCGGGATCCCCGGGGTGCGCTGTGTGTATCGGCTGGGGCGGGGTGTTCCGTCAGGAGGTGGAGGGTTGAACATCGGCATTCCCTTGGCAGCTGCATAAAGGTCACCAACCCCAAGCCGGGCGAATTGTTCCAGTGAACAGCCGCATCTTACGCCTTGTGCGCGGGTGAGGGGTCGGGGGCGTCGTCAGGGCTGCCACCGGGTTGTTTACGGTTGGCATCCGGCCGCGCGTTGCGGTCGACGCGGTCGTTGCCGGCCGGGTCGATCTGCTGTTGGCGCTGGTCGATCACGTTTGGCCGGGGATGCCGCAAGATTTCATTTGCGGGCATGTCGGGCCCTGTGTTCGTTTCGGGATCTTTGGTCATGTTGTTCGTTCCTTTGTGCATCGGGTAACTTTTGCGACGCATGTTCACACGCAAACCGCGCGGTCCCGGTAAGCCGCAAAGCAAACGACCCCGTGTTTGCCACGGAGCCGTTCACGTTCGCGCCTGCCGGCAGGGGGGGAGCTGGGCAGGCGCAGACAGGCAGATCAGGCCGCTTCGAGCGCTGCCTGATTGACCGATCCATCCGCCAGCTTGGTAAGGGCTTCGTCGGTCGCACCCTCTTCTTGCAGGGTGGCATCCAGAAGCTTGGCCGCGTCTTTCATTCCCAGAACCTGAGCCCAACGGCGAAGCGTGCCATAGCGCGCGATCTCGTAGTGCTCGACCGCCTGTGCAGCCGCAACCAGGCTTGCGTCCAGAGCCGGACTGCCGGCAAATGCCTCCAGCGCCTCTTCGCCTTCTTCGATGATGCCATCAATGGCTGGACAGGTCTTGCCTCTGGCCGGTTTGCCGATCAGCTCGAACACCTGCTGCAGGCGTTCCACCTGCGTCTGCGTCTCTTGTTCGTGCTTTTCGAACGCCGCCTTCAGGTCCGGGGACTTGGCGCCACGGGCCATCTTCGGCAGTGCGCGCAGGATCTTGCGCTCGGCATAGTAGATGTCTTTCAGGGTTTCGTGAAACAGGTTCTCAAGGGTCTTCGTTTTCATCGTGGTCTCCATGCAATCTGGAATTGCTGTTGGTCGTGTTCCTGAAACCTTCTGCTCCGCGAAATGTTCCCTCGGCTGCATCAGTCCCCCAAACAGATGGAACCGATGCGCCGGCGGGTCGGTTGGTCCAAGGGTCATTCATGTAAGGGTTGTTCACATGGCGCCGCGCGCAAATTGGAAGGGTCGGCTGATCCTGGGCGAAATTGCCTGCGGTGTTGCACTTTACAGCGCGTCGACAACATCGGACCGCATCGCATTTCACACTATCAACGCCGCGACAGGAAACCGGGTCCGCAGCGAATTTGTCGATGCCGAAACGGGCGAGCCCGTTGACAAGGAAGACGAGGTCAAGGGCTACGAAACCGATGGTGGAGACCACGTTCTTCTTGAACCCGAGGATATAGCCGCCGCCGTTCCCGACAGCGACAAGTCCCTGAAAATCGAGGCGTTCATTGCTTGTGATGACGTTGATACCCTGTTTTTCGACCGACCCTACTTTCTTGCGGCAGCAGACTCCGTGTCCGGGGAGGTGTTCACCCTCATTCGCGACGGGATGCGGCAGCAGAAGGTTGCAGCCTTGGCCCGGACTGTGCTGTTCCGCCGCCTGCGCACCGTCATGATTCGGCCGCACGGGTACGGATTGATCGCCAATACACTGAACTTCGACTACGAGGTCCGCGCCGCAGATGAGGAGTTTGCCGACATTCGCGATGTCGAGATAAAGGGTGAGATGCTGGATCTGGCCAAGCATATCATCAGCACCAAGATGGGCGAGTTTGACCCTGAAGCCTTCGATGACCGTTATGAGGCAGCGCTGGCTGATCTGGTCAAGGCAAAGCTTGCGGGCAGCCCTATCCCGACAAGGAAGGCCCCGCCGCGCGAAAAGGTGGTCGACCTGATGGCCGCCCTGCGAGAAAGCGCCGGAAAGCCGGCATCTCAGCGCCGGAAAGCTCCTGCCAAAGGCGGCAAGCCACCTCCGCGCAAGAAAGCGGGCTAAAGCCGCACACCTTGCAGACAGCGCCCTATTTTCTTGCCCGCGATTCGGCGGCGATACTGCGCTTCAGTGCATCCATTATGTTGATCACATTGTCCTCTTTCGGGGCTTCGGCCTCTTTGGCTTTGCCGGACCGCTTGCGCCCCTTGCGCTTGGCCTCGATCATCTCACGCAAGCGGTGCTGCACCGGGTCGGTCACCAGCGCGGGCGTCCATTCGG
>Ga0105045_10000456_pt1 | contig 29406 bp, 22 predicted proteins | sample MAT02_FD_78089 | JGI IMG/M metagenome (GOLD analysis project Ga0105045, IMG submission 78089) | Freshwater microbial communities from Lake Fryxell liftoff mats and glacier meltwater in Antarctica - MAT-02 (megahit assembly) | ecosystem: Environmental > Aquatic > Freshwater > Ice > Liftoff... | reverse complement strand
TGGCGAGTGCCCAGGGACGGAATCGAACCGCCGACACGCGGATTTTCAGTCCACTGCTCTACCGACTGAGCTACCTGGGCGAGGGGACGAAGTGGTACGAGATTCCCGCGCCGCCGTCAAGCAGTCTCGACACCACAGACGACGTGGGAGAAACCTGGCGCATCAGCGCTTTCCGGCCCACAGCTTCGAGTTGCGCATCGCGGCCTGGACGTCGTTCATGAAGGTGGTGCGCTCGCCCTGGCGGTCGCTGAGCACCTGCGAGAGGCCGTCGATGAGCAGCGGGAAGGTGTAGGGCGAGGGGTTGCAACACAACAGCCACTCCCGCATTTGCTCGCGCATGAGCACGTCGGCGTCGTCGCTGCCCTTGCCGCCGCGGACGACGTAGGTGGTGAACACGGCCTGGACGTCGCGCAGGACCGGGCCGAGTTCGCCGGTCATGAGGCGGTCGACCTCGTCCTCGGGCTCGCTGATGACGGCGTTGGAGGTGCTGCTCTCGCCGGAGCCGGAGCCGGAGCCGAGCGACTGGCGCAGGCCGCCGATGCGGTTTTGCAGGGTCTGGCGGACCAGCGGGGTCGCCGAGTCGCGCTCGAGCATGATCGTCAGGGTGGCTTCTTCGCGGACCGGGACGATCATCATGCGGGCGCTGCCGAAGGTGATCAGCAGCTCCTCGATCGCCGAGCCGACGGTGGCCGACGCGACGACCATGCGACGCACGGTCTTGGCGATGTCGGTCGCGGTCACCAGGTCGAACGCGCCGCGCTCGCTGGCCTGGTAGGCGCCATCGACGGTGGCGACCAGCGAGCCGCGCACGCCGGGGAGCCGGTCGAGCTCCTCCAGCAACGAGACTAACGAACGGTTCGGCTCGGAGCTCATCGCTTGCTGTCGACTCCCATGATCGCGTCGCGGATGACCTCGGGGTCGTGGCCCGGGGCGACGGAGAGGACCGCCGAGGTCGCCCCCATCCCTACCATGATCATCTGCTGGCCGTTGGCCGCGCGGGCGATCACCCCGTCGAACACGTTGTAACCGAGGGTCCGGGCGATGCGGGCCGCGCCACGCATGTAAAAGCCCGCCAGAGTGACGACGGTGCTGTTGTTGCGCATGTCCTCGGCGATCACCTTGCCGGTGCTGGAGATGATCGCCACGCCGTTGACGCCCTCAAACTGCCAGAATTGGCCGAGCATGAGATCCCGCGTCTCGGGGTCGTCGAGCAGGTCGACGCTCGCGGCCTTCTTGATCGGGCGGGCGTCGGGGCGCACCGGCGGGCGGGCGCCGCCGGGTCCGGTCGGGCGCGGCACCGGGGTCGAGGTCGGCGTGGCCCGGGAAGGAGTCGCCGGCATCGAGGTCGGCGTGTACCTCGACGGCACCGGAGTCGAGGTCGGCGTGGTCCGCGAAGGAGTCGCCGGCATCGAGGTCGGCGTGGCACGACCGACGGCCGGCATCGACACCGGGGTGATGCGCGCGCCGACGGCGGGCATCGACACCGGGGTCGCGCGGCTGGGCGCGAGCTCGACGAGGGTCTTGACCCGCCGATACTTCTGCGGCACGCCGTCGTTGGAGTCGCCGGGGTCGCGACGGTTGCGGTCGGCCTCCATCTCGTCGTCGTCCGACGGCATCGTCAGCTCGTCGAAGCGGGTCATCGCCGAGTCGGCGACGCCCGCCATATCGATGTCGCCGGGGCGGCCGTCGCCCGGGCGTCCGCCGTCGATCTGGCTGTCACCGGGGTCGTGGCTGTCGTGGTTGTCGTGGCTGTTGTGGTGGTCGCGGTGGTCGTCGGGCCGACGACCGGAGGTGGTCGAGGCGGAGGAGGAAGGCGGTCCGACGCTGCCCGGTGGCGGGCGGGGCGGCGTGCTCGGGCGGTCGGGCTTGGGCATCGGCGCCCGCGTGCGAGCCGGCTCGGGCGCGCGCTGCGGCTCGCTCATGTCGTCCTCGCGCATCATCGACAGCGACTCGCTGGGCTCCGGCTCGGGCCGCTTCTTGGGCTTCTTCTCTTCCTCGGCCTCGACGGTCTCGGTGGTGCCGAGGATGCCCTCGTCGGCCTGGCGCGCGGCCTCCATCAGAAGGTGCATGCTCGGCCGCTCGATCGTTCGCTGCGGCGGGGGTCGGAAGAACACCTCGCGGTAGGTGCCGCGGCCGACCGCGAGCATCTTGTAGAACGCCTGCTCGCCGCGGAAGTCGTGGTACTGCGCGTGCACGATGTCGCCGTGCTCGAACCAAATGAAACCGTTGCCGGCGCGGGTCGTGACGACCAATTGCTTGTCGCGCGCCGAGACGGCGACCATCTGCACGTAGTCGAAGAACTCGAGCTCGATCTGGTTGCCGAAGAAGCCCTTGTGCGGGCCGCAGGCCTCGATGATCTCGACCAGCTTGTCGAGGTCGATCGGCTTCTCGACGATGCGCACCGCGCCGCCGCCCTCGTACTGCCCGCGAAACTCGGGGCTGAGCGCCTCACAGATGACCACCACCGGCGTCGACGGGTAGTAGCTGGTCATGTACTGCAACAGCTCGGTGCCCTCGCTGCCGTCGGGGTGCAGCTCGCACAACACGACGTCGAAGGGCTCGCGGCGCAGGCGGTCGATCGCCTCACGCACGCCCGCGGCCGACGCGGACGCGTGGCCGACCTGCTGCAGTTGTCGCTCGATCGCCGCCTGCAGCAACTGATCGCCCACCACGACGAGCGTGTGAATCACGGTGGCGGTGCTGGACTTCGGGTTTGGCGACACGCGGCTTCCTATCTTATCTCGCGCCCAGGTGCGACGGGCCGGCTTAGAACCTAGGAGTGACGCCCGCCGCTCGTGGGTCGCGGCTCAAACTGGGTTAGTGGATCCACCATGCGATGACTCGATCCGTCAGCGGGATTACGATCGTTTTGTGGGTTTGTCGCTGGAGGCCCAGACGCACATGATCAGCGCGAACGTATGTAGGACAAACTCCCTCAAGACCCGGATTCATGGGCACTTTCACGCCTAACGGGTCAAGTATGACCACCATAAACTAAGTTAGTGAACAAAGCTTGTAAAACTTCTACGGCGTTACAATCCAGTTTTTTTGCCAAGCTACCTTACAGTTTCGTCCTTCCATGTCTCCAACCTTTCTCCTATTCTGCCCCCATGCGCCTCGTCCTCGAAGATTGGAACCTCAACGCCGCCGAACGACTGCTCTGCGTGGAAGCCCTTGCGACCGCCGGAAGCATCGTCGAAGCCGCTCAACTCCTCGGCATCACGCGTCACGCGCTCAAGCGTCGCATCATCAAGCACCGCATCGAGTGGCCGCGCTCGAGCGCCTCGGCCGGTGATTCGGCCTCGGCCAACACCAGCGCCTCCGCCTCGATCACCGCCGAGTAACATCCACCACTGACAGGCCCCGACGGGGCCGCAAAACACCGCCAGCGCGCGTCCGGGCAACCTCTCCCGGGTGCGCGCTGTTGTTTTTGGTTGGTCACTGATCTTTGTGTAATTCAAACAACGTTATTTTCGCTCGTTTCATCCGGCGGGCGGTTGTAGGCGGTGCCACTCACCGCGCTGGAGCTGGTCGAGCGCGGGATCGGTGAGCAGAAGCCGCGCGACCAGGCGTTCGCCCGATGTCCGGCCTGAGCTGCGCGATCTCAGTGGTTCGCGGGTGTGTGGCCTGCTGCATGGACTTACGGATCGATGGACAGCCGGCCGGACAGCGCTCCCGATGGGCGCAGAGATCTCTCTGGAGATCTCGTACTTTCGCCCGTGCGCGCAAGCGAGCGCTCCGAAGTGAACCATGTTTGTAGGTTTTTGCCGCGCCAGCGTCAGGCCCGCGCCACTCGTACAAGAGCGAATATGCACCCGCCAGACGGCAGTTTTATGAGTCTTAGGGGCAGCGCGAAATCGCACAAAATCATACAATTTTTGCGATTAAATGAGCGCCAGCGCACCGCGGAGGAGCAGTTTAAGTGGTTTTTCACAGACAAAAATTTGTGTATTGGAAATTACATAAATTACGGACGTAGAACTGCGAGGACGGAACGCCTGGACTGCCGCAGGACCGCCGCACTGTTAGGAGTAGATGTTTTGCGCCAAGATCACGCCTGCCCACCTGGGCTACGGGGGTAGCGCAGCAGCGGGGGCATATCGCGCTAATGGCGCGGTACCGTGCAGGCGATCGGGGATCTCTCAAGTCAGGGCGAGGCGTCGTCGTCGTCGCCGAGCACCGTGTCCTGCGCGCGTTCGATGGCGTCGACGAGTTCGATCAGGGCGGCCTGGACCTCGGCTGGGGCCTCGGGGAGGCACAACTCCGGGCGCTTGAGGAGGTCGAGGAGGCTCGTCCATCCGCTGATGAAGGCGGCGAGCTGTTGCGGGGCCAGGCCTTCGGTGCGCCCGAGGAGTAGCTGCTGGACCACGATGTGGAGGGGGATGGACGCCGTCACGCCGAGGGAAGCTAACCCGGGCGCACAAAGCGGCCAAGAAACCCCGATCTGGCGCTCCGTGGGGGCCAGCCGGGATGGTGGATCGCGCAGCCCGATGTTCTATGGTTCCCCGGTGAACGAGCACGAGCGACGGCTGGCACAGGTGGTGGAGGGGATCCTGGACTCCTACCGGGAGCACGGGAACATCAACCACCTCGACGGCAGCAACCTGCCGGCGCGCAGCGAGGTCTCGGAGCTGCTCGACGACCTGATCTCGGTGGTGTTCCCGGGCTACTTCAACGGCGAGCAGCTCGACGAGCTGACCTCGCGCTACTTCGTCGGGGCTCGCTGCGCCCGCATCCTGCGGCGGATGGAGCAGGTCACGGGGCGAGCGCTGGCGGTCCACTGCGAGCGCGGGGGCGACGGAACGAACGGCACGAACGGCATGAACGGCACGCAGGCCCACGAGCACGCGCTCGAGCTGCTGCAGGCGATCCCGAAGATCCGCGAGCAGGTGGCCTCGGACGTGCAGGCGGCGCTGGCCGGCGACCCGGCGGCGTGCAGCGCCGCGGAGATCATCATGAGTTATCCCGGGGTCGCGGCGATCGCTGTGCACCGCATCGCCCACTATCTTTACTCGCGGCGGGTGCCGCTGCTGCCGCGCATGATGTCCGAGCTGGTCCACAGCCGCACGGGCATCGACATCCACCCCGGCGCGACGATCGGCCAGAGCTTCTTTATCGATCACGGGACCGGCGTCGTCATCGGCGAGACATGCAAGATCGGGGACCGCGTGAAGCTGTATCAGGGCGTCACGCTCGGGGCGCACTCGGTGAAGGCGCGCGAGGCCCGGGGCCAGCGGCATCCGACGATCGAGGACGACGTGACGGTCTACGCCGGCGCGACCATCCTCGGCGGTGACACGGTGATCGGCCGCGGCTCGACCATCGGAGGCAACGTGTGGCTCACGCGCGGCGTGCCGCCCGGCACCACGGTGGTGCTCGACACGCCCTCGCTGCGCTTCTTCAACCTCGGCGAGCGCCAGCCGTAGCAGCCGCTCACGCGAGCTCGGCGGCCTCGGACGACGCTGCGGTCGTGCGCGGGGTCCGGACGCGCTGGCGGATGCGACCGGAGAGGGCCTCGCGGATGAGGAGCTTGGTGTCCTCCTCGAAGTTGCCGTCGAGGATCCATCGCATGTACGTGCGCTCGGACGGCTCGCTGGCGGCCCAGCGCAGGCTCTTGCCCTTGAGCTTGCCGAAGTTGAACACGGGCTCGTTGTCTCGCCAGGAGAACCGCCGGCTCAGGTCGACGAAGCCGTTGTTGACCGCGTTGGAGACCTCGTGCAGGGCGTCGACCTCGAGCTCGAGCTCGCCGTAGCGCGCGAGCTGGCCGGCGAAGACCTCGACGGTGGCGACGGTGTCGGCTTCGGCGCCGTGGGCGTCCTTGAACTCCTTGTCGCGATAGAAGCGCATCGCGGCGGTGAGGCTGCGCGGCTCCTTCTGGTGATAGATGACCTGGGCGTCGATGATGCGGACGCCGCTGAGGTCGAACAGCTTGCCGCAGCGCATGAACTCGGTCTGGAGCACGCGGATGTCGAAGCGGCCGATGTTGAAGCCGGCGATGTCGCAGCCCGACAGGAAGGCGAGCAGCTCGTCGGCGGCCTGGGCGAAGTTTGGCTGGTCGGCGACATCTTTGTTGTAGATGCCGTGGATCTCGCTGGCCTCGAGCGGGATGCGGACGTTGGGGTTGATCCGCCAGGTGCGCGGCGGACTCAGGCCCTCGGCCGGGGAGATCTTGATCATCGAGATCTCGACCACGCGGTCGTTGGCCGGGTCGGTGCCCGTCGTCTCGGTGTCGAAGAAGATCAGCGGACGCTTGAGCCCGGCGACGAAGTCGGCGAAGCGCGGGCCGAGTTCCTCGACGGTCGGGATGGGCATGCGTGGGCTCGGCATAATGTCCGGCTGGGTTATACCCGGCCCGGCCCGCTCGCGGTACGCCTGCGCGTGATCTGGTTCGGAGCAGGCAGTGCCCGCGGGGCAGGTCACCGTCTACGGGTCGTGGTGCCCGTGCCGGCGCTCGCCGACGCGACCCGGGGCGCTGCCTCCCCGTTGTCGATGTTCTGCGGGTGTTCCTTGATCATTCGCGCTGCCACCGTGGCGATCTTCCAGTGATCTCGTTCGCGCGCCAGGCGCTCCAGGAGGCGCTGCGCGTGGGTCGGCTGCGCATGCCCCTGCGGGATGGTCAGGGCAGGTCGGCGAGGAAGGCGTCGATATGTGCGGGCGTGGTGGCGAAGCTGCACATCAGGCGCGCGAGGGTGCCGAGCGGCGAGGCGAACGGGTAATACGCGTGGCCGCGGGCGCGCAGGTGGCTGTCCACTTCGGGGGCGAGCAGCACGAATACGGCGTTGGCCTGGCGTGGGAAGGCCGGCGAGTGGCCGCGCTGCGCGAGCCCGCGGGCCAGGCGGTCGGCCATCGCGTTGGCGTGGGCGGCGTGGCGGAGCCAGGCGTGGTCGGCGAGGGCGTGGGCGAAGGGGGCGGTGAGGAAGCGGTGTTTGCTCAGCAGGTGGCCGGTCGACTTGCGCAGGAAGGGCAGGCGCAGCGCAGCGCGGGCGGCGTCGGCGGAGACCTGCGGGAACAGCAAGATGGCCTCGCCCTGGGCGAGGCCGGCCTTGGTGCCGCCGAGTGAGAGGGCGTCGATGCCGGCGTCGACGGTCAGCGCTCGACAGGCGGCGCCAGGGTCCATGCCGGTCTGCGAGATCTGGTGGGCGACGGCGTTGGCGAAGCGGGCGCCGTCGACGTGTACGCGGTAGCCGTGGGCGTGCGCGTGGCTCGTGAGCGCGGCCAACTGCTCGGGCGCATAGACGGTGCCGAACTCGGTGGTGTTGGTGAGGGTGAGGACGCCGGGGGCCGGCTGGTGGACGTCGCCGCGGCCGCGGCCGAACACGGGCGCGAGGTCGTGCGGGGCGAGGCGGGTCTTGTCGGGGCCGGCGGGGGTCAGCGGAGTGGAGCGACACAGGGTGAAGCGCTCGGGCGCGGTCGACTCGTCGTCGTACCAGTGGCTGTCGCTGTGACACAGGACGCGCTGCCACGGCTCGGTGAGGCTGGCGATCGCCAGGGTGTTGGCGGCGGTGCCGGTGGCGACGAAGCTGACGACGGTCGGAGCGCCGAACAGCTCGCGGATCGCGGCGATGGCATCGGCGGTGAAGCGGTCGTCGCCGTAGCCGACGGCGTCTCCCCCGGCGGCGGCGATCAGGCCGGCGAGGGCCTCGGGGATGAGGCCCGCGTTGTTATCACTGCGAAGGTTCACGCCGGCGGGCATACGCGGCTCACGGCGAGGCGACGAGGTAGGTCAGCCAGATCTCCTGGTTTTGTTCGCTGGCGATCTCGACGTATTCGGCGTCGCCGACGTCGTCGCTGTACTCCCAGAAGATGCGCACGTTGCCGAAGCCGGCCTCGTCGAGGCAGTCGCGGATCTCCGGCATGGTCCACATGCGCCAGCGATAGGCGAACGCGGGGTCGAGGCGCGAGCCGTCAGGGAAGGCGAAGCTGATCGAGCACTGCGAGCTGTGGTCGAGCGGGTTGAAGCCGCGCTGGGCCCAGATGTACGTGAACTCGCCGCAACTGCGCTCCTCCGCGAAGTCGGCGACGGCCTCGGTGCCGCCGATGCAGTCGAGCACGAACAGACCGCCGGGTCGCAGGCTACGCAGGGCGTTGCTGAAGTAGGTCACGAGCTGACGGCGCGTGGTCAGCAGGTAGTAACTAAAGTTGAGGGCGGCGACGATGTCGGCCGGCTGCGGGATGTCCTCGAGGACATCTCCCTGGACCAGCGAGACGCGACGAGCGACGGCGAGTCCGCGGGTCGCGACGTTGTGGCGGCGGCCCCACTCGAGGGTATCGGCGTCGAAGTCGACCCCGATCGCGCGGTTGAGCGGCGAGCGCTGGGCCCAGGTGGTCGCCATGAGCGCGGTGCCACAGAAGTCCTCCTTGAGCACGCGCGGCTCCCGCCCACGCATGCCGCGGTAGATCTTGCGGATGAACTCGATGTTGGCGTCGGGAGCGTTGACCGCCTCCTGATAGAGCGCGTGACGGTCGGCCTGCTCGGCCAGGCTGACAAAGGCTGGATCTTGAGCGGTCCGGGAGATCTTGGTGGCGGTGCTGCGTTGGGCCATAAAGGCGGCGGGACGCTAACACAACCGCCCGCGCGCGAGTAGCAGCCCGTGCGCTTGTGAGGCCCGCGCCGGCTTGATAGGCTCGGCCGGTGTCGACGTGGCTCGCGTGGCTCGCGGTGATGTCGGTGGAATCGCCGCTGTCATCGCTGTCCTTGTCACGGTTGGGATCGTCGCCGGAGCCGGCGCAGATCGTCGGCGGTGAGGCGGTCGCGGGCGCCGACTGGTCCAGCGTGGTCGCGGTGCTCAGCGTCGACCCGGTCAACCCCACGATCGGTCACCTGTGTACCGGGACGTTGATCGCGCCGCAGGTGGTGTTGACGGCGGCGCACTGCATCCCGCCAGACACCGATGTCGAGGAGATCGGCGTGTTCTTCGGGACGTCGATGACCAAGCAGCAACTGGCCTCAGTGGTGCGCTTCGGGCTCTACCCGGGGGCCTGCGTCGAGGACTGCAAGTCGGATGCATACGACTTCGCCTTCGTCGAGATCCGCGAGGTGGTCGGCGGCGTGACGATCATTCCGCCGCTGACGACCCAGGAGGAGTGGGACGAGGCGATGGCGCCGGGGATGCCGGTGACGGTGGTCGGCTTCGGGGCGGTGCGCGACGAGGAGGAGGAGGGCGAGCCGCCCTTGACGGACGCGGAGCGGGGCTTCAAGCGGGTCCTCGAGACGGTGATCGAGGAGGTCAAGCGGAGCGGGGTGGAGTTCATCGCGGGTGAGCCCGGTAAGGACACCTGCGGCGGCGACTCGGGCGGCCCGGTGTTCGTCCAGTTGGCGGACGGTGGCTGGCGACAGGTGGGGGTCACGTCGCGCGGGATGCGGCCCTGCGGCACCGGACGCGGATATTACGGAGTCCCGTACTTCGCGCTGCCGTGGCTGCGCGAGGCCGCAGGCGTCGACCTGCTGCCCGCGGACTGTCAGGAGGCGGATTGCATCGATGTCAGGCCCGACGAGGGCTGTGGTTGTCGCGGCGATCCGGACGCGGGCTGGCTGGGACTCGCGGGGCTGCTGGGGCTGCGGCGGCGCCGAGTGAGAAGCATCAGAAGCTGAAGCTGCGGCTGTGCACGCTGCGGTCGCCGCCGTGCGTGGGCACGGCCCAGGTCGGGCGCGCGCGCAGCAGTAAGGCGGCGGAGGCCGGCAGCTCCTCGCGCACGTCGAGCACGGTGAAGATGACGGGCCCTGGGTCACGCAGCACGAGCTCGACGATCACGCCGTCGGGCGGGAGGGCGACGATCGTGTGGTGGCGGACGTCGCGGTATGCATCGCGGCGGTGCTCGGGGTAGGGCGGGACGGTCTCGCCGTCGATCGCTAGCCAGCGCAGCCCGGCGCTGTCGGGGACCACGAGCGCGGCGCTGCGAGCACCACGGGGCGAGCGCAGGCGCAGGCGCAGGTGGCGACCCCACGCGCCGGAGATCTCTGGGACGCCGGGCTCGAGGGTGAGCTCCGGCGGAACCATGGCGACCGGCGCGGTCGGGGAGGTCCAGCTCGGCTCGTCGGGGGGCGTCCAGGCGAAGGCGGGGGCGCGGGTGAATTCGGTGATCGTTCGCAGCGCGGCCGGGACGGGGAGCTCGCCGTCGAGCAGCCAGCGGGCGCTGGCGGTGTCGGCGTCCTGGTGAAACACGAGGCTCAGGCGGCGCGGGCGGTCGTCGCTGAAGGCCGGGCGCGTGAGGGTCCAGGCGGCGCCGCCGAGGGCGAGCACGGTGAGGCCGAGCAGCAGCGGGCGCGGGCGCGTCGGCCACAGCGGTGCCAGCAGCGCGAACAGCAGGCCGAGCACGACCACCGCCGCGGGCCCGAGGCCGAAGATGGCCTCGACGCGCAGGCCGGCTTGTAGCCACATCAGGGCCGGCAGCACCAGGCACAGCAGCGAGACGGCGGCACCTGGCCATGTGAACATGTCCTTGGAGACATATCGTGAGGCGAGCAGGAGCGCGCCGGCGGCGACGAGCACGGGCGGGAGTAGGCCGACGCTGGCGGCCGGGGCGGAGATCGCGAGGACCGCGGTGAGCACGGCGAGCGACCACCACAGCGCGAGGCCGAGGCGCGTAGCGCCGAGGTGTGCGGTGAGCCAGCGGGCCACGAGCCCGCTGGCGGCCAGGGCGGCGGCCCAGACGGCGAGGCGCGCGGGCCATGGTTCGGCGTGGCCGGGGACCTCCGATTCGGTGAGTCGAGCGAGCAGCCAGGCGAGGCCGCCAGCGACCAGCGCGGGCCCGGCGATCAGCAGCGGGAGGCCAAGCGCGGCGAGCAGGCGCTGACGTGCGGACATGTCTCCGAGGACATGTCGCAAGCGCCAGGTCGCAAGCGCCAGGAGGGCGAGCGCGAGGGCGGCAAATATAGGGGTCCAGGCGGCCGGCCAGGCGAGCATGGCGAGGCCGAGGGCGTCGAGGAACACGCGCTCGCCGGGGTGTTCGCGCTCGAGGTCGGCGTCGGCGAGGGTGCGGACGAGCGCGAGGGCGGTGTCGCCGAGGTGTTGCACGCTCGCGGGGTCGAGGTTGGCGAGGCGGTCGAGGGAGGTGTGGTAGTGGGCCTTGTCCTCGCCGAAGCCGAGGTCGATGCTGGGGATCTCGGCCTTGTTGTAGACGCTGAAGTCGGTGTCGTAGGGGGTCAGGCTGTAGACGGCGCCGATGACGGAGGCGCCGTAAGGCCGCGGCACGGCGGCGGTGAAGGCGTCGATCACCCGCGCGTTGCCGGGGCTGGTGCGCGTGACGGAGGTGACGCCGCGCGTGCCGCCAGCGTCGAGGTTGACGGCGACGCCGATGTCCTGCGCCCACCGATGGTCGTCGACGAAGGCCTGGGCGCCGAGCAGGCCGGCCTCCTCGCCGTCGACCAGCACGAACACGACAGGGTTGCGCAGCGCTGGCCCCGAGGACAGGCTGCGCGCGAGCTCGAGGACGCTGGCGACGCCGGCCCCGTCGTCGCCAGCGCCAGGGCCCGCGGCGACCGAGTCGTGGTGCGCCGAGACGAGCACGGCGTGCGTGTCGGCGCCGGGGACCGCGTCGGCGCCATGGAGTCGCGCGACGACGTTGCCGACCCGGCCACAACTGGCGCCGCGCGCCGAGCATGCGGAGCCGTGTTGGACCTCGGCGGGGATGCCGAGCGCGGCGAATTCGGCGAGCAGGCGGGCGCGCACGCGGTCGGCGGCGGGGGAGCCGACGGGGTGCGGGACGTCGTCACCGACGAGGGTCGCGAGTCGCTCGAGCGCGCGGCCGGCCGAGAAGCGGTCCGCGGGGGCGTCGACCGGTAGAGGGGGCGGCGGCTCGAGGCGCGCGCGCACAACGACAAAGCCCGCGGCGAGCAGGCCGAGCGCGAGCAGCAGCGGGCCGGGGCCGCGCGAGGGCGTGGGGGCCATGGCGGGCACGCTAACACGCCGCGAGCGCGCGCGGGAGATGTCTCTCGGGGCAGGTGCCGTCAGGGCTTCGCGGGCGGCTCGCTCGGGCGATCGCTCGAGCTGTCGGTGGGCCGATCGAAGCGTGGCAGGACGTCGTCGCGGAGGATCTTATTGATCTTGTCGTGCTGCATCATCGACGAGATGGCGGCGGAGAAGATGTCCCAGAACGCGAGCTGACCGAAGGTCCGGCGGGTCACGTACTGGAGGTCGAGGTCCTCCGCTGTCGAGACCTGGTAGTCGCGGGGGCTCGGGTGCAGCTCGGGGAGCCAGGCGCTGTGGACGGTGAGCGCGAAGTCCAGCTTGTGGCTGCCGAGCCGGCAGATCGGGCCCTTCGTGATGTCGGCGGCGTCGAAGATCCACAGCTCCTCACCGCTGCTGCCGGGGGTCTTGGGCACCGAGTCGGCGGCGTGGGCCAGGCAGATCAGGTAGCCGTCGCGCGGGCCGCCGTCGCCGCTGTGGCGCGGGACGAAGGTCGGCGACATGAGGCCCCAGCCGTTGGGGCAGATCCAACTGACGATCTCGCCGGTGGCGACCTCGAAGGCGAGCAGGCGCGGCTCCTTGCCGGCCGCGAGCGGCAGCAACGCGGCGTTGACCCGATCTTTGTAGGCCCGGAGGATCCGCTGCGGGATCAGCTCCGGGGCGAAGCCGCTGGTATTGAAGTACAACACCTCGATCGGGCGCTCCTGGGAGCCCCCCGCGTGGGCGCCGAGCGCGATGCCCCAGGTCTGGTCGTTGCGGGTCATCCGCGTGGCGAGCAGCCGGCCGGTGCGCGTATCGATGGTGTGGACGGCGATGAAGCCCGGCGTCAGCGCGCAGGGGATCTGCATGCCGACGATGTCCTCGGTGGCGTGCGAACCATCGAGCATGACCTCGCCCTCGCGGATCCACTCCGAGAGATCGAGGGTCGGGGTGTGGGGGATGATGATCTCGAGGTGATCGTCGTCGTCGTATTGCGCGAAGAAGTGGACCGACTCGCCGGGGATCTCGACCCGGGTCGCGCGCACGGGGGTGGGGTCCGCCGACAGACCGCCGCTGCGGCGCAGTTGGTCGCGGGGGATCAGGTAGAGCACGGTGGCGGGCCGCTGCGCCCGCATCTGGCTGCCGCTCAGGGCGTTGTGGATCGACAGGGAGGGGAGCAGCAATTGCGCGGCGTCGAAGACCAACTGGCGGACCTCGACGACGAACGCGGAGTCCTGCAAGACGATGTGATTGCGGGTGATCGTGACCTGATGAATGCTCTGGTCGATGACGACCGGGTTGCCGTCGTCGTCGATGAGCTGGAAGTGCTCGAGCGCGCCGCGCTCGTGCCAGCGGACCAGGTGGGTGAAGCCGGGGTTGCCCATGCCGGGGTTGGCGTAGTTGACGGTGAAGAACTCACCGGTGCTCGCATCCTCGACCGGATGCGCGGTGGTCAAGATCAGCGGGAACAGCCACGGCGCAGGGACGGTGCCGACCCACTCGTCGACCTTGCCGATGGGGGTGATGAGCTCGAGGCTGATCGGGTCGAACTCCCACGGGCGGCCGGCGTCGGTGGTGATGATCATGCGGTCGCGCAGAGCGATCGGCGAGTTACTGAGCACGCTGCGGACGCCGAGCAGCGGCGACATGCGGGTCAGCCCGAGGTCATGGAAGTCGAGCATCCCGCTGCGCTCGCGCGTCGGGAGCGTCTGGAGCGCCTGGTCCATCACGTAGCAGGGCGGACGAAACACGGCTTGCTTGAGGCTGGGTGCGCCCGGGTCGAAGTCGATGCGATAGACCGTGCCCTCGCCGGTGAACGACGGGCGCCCGGGCGTGGCGACCGAGCCGGCGACGAACAGGTGGCCGCACAGGTCCGTTGGCAACGTGCCGGCGAGCGTGTGCAGCTCGAGCGTGCGGTCCATCGCCTCGAGGTCCTCCCAGCCAGTGCTGAGCATCGAGGTGGGCATCCCCCGCGAGGGGGCCGCGGGGATCGGGGCGTCGACGGGGGCGCTGTCGCTGGCTTCGGAGTCTTGCATGCGTGTGAGCTCCATGGTCCGGCACAATGAGCGACGCGAGGTATCCCCGTGGATGCCCGGCTGTTCGTGCGCAAGCTCAAGGACCGGGCGTCAAGGCCCGTGGAACGCCGCATTGTGCCCACGAATGCGCAGATCCGGGCGTCGCGTGGCTGTAGAGGGAGATCGCCGACCGGCGCGCGCGATGCAGTATGCTCCGGCGCCGACGATGACGACGCTCGAGATCCCGCGCCCCGACGACTGGCACCTGCACCTGCGTGACGGCGCGGCGCTGCGGGCCGTGCTGCCCCACACCGCGCGGCAGTTCGCGCGCGCGATCGTGATGCCGAACTTGCGGCCGCCGGTGACGACCACGGCGCAGGCGATCGCGTATCGCCAGCGCATCCTCGCGGCGCTGCCGAGCGAGCAGGTCGGTCGCTTCACGCCGTTGATGACGCTGTACCTGACCGACGCGACGCCGCCGGAGGAGATCGTGCGAGCGCGTGACAGTGGGGTGGTCCACGGGGTCAAGCTGTACCCCGCCGGGGCGACCACGAATTCGGCGGCCGGGGTGACGGGGCTCGATGGGCTCGCACCTGTCCTCGAGGCCATGCAGGCCTGCGACATGCCGCTGCTGGTCCACGGGGAGGTCACGGACCCGGCGGTCGATGTGTTCGACCGCGAGGCGGTGTTCTTGCAGCGGCAGCTCGCGCCGGTGTTGCAGCGGTTCCCGGGGCTGCGCGTGGTGGTCGAGCACATCACGACGCGCGAGGCGGTCGCGTTCGTGCGCGCGGCGGGCGAGCGGGTGGCCGCGACGATCACGGCGCATCACCTGCTGCTCAACCGCAACGCGATGTTCACCGGGGGGCTCCAGCCGCACGCGTACTGCTTGCCGGTGCTCAAGCGCGAGATACATCGCGTCGCGTTGCTCGCGGCGGCGACCAGCGGCGAGCCGCAGTTCTTCCTCGGCACCGACAGCGCCCCGCACACACGCGCGGCGAAGGAGGCGGCGTGCGGGTGCGCCGGGATTTATACGGCCCACGCGGCGCTCGAGCTGTACGCGGAGGCGTTCGAGGCCGCGGGTGCGCTGGCGCGGCTGGAGGACTTCGCCAGTCGGTTCGGGCCGCGGTTTTACGGGTTGCCGGTCAATACGGAGCGGGTGCGCCTGCACAACGAGCCCTGGCAGGCGCCGACGAGCTATCCGCTGGGTGATGAGGAACTGGTGCCGATGCGGGCCGGCGAGGCGATCGGCTGGCGCATGGAAGAGCGGACGTAGCGCGCGGCCGTACGGCTGGCGCTGGCGGGGCGAGGTTGTTACGCTGCCGGCCGCATGCGCATTTGCATCCTCGGTGCCACCGGTCTCGTCGGTCGTGAGCTGCTCCACCTGCTGCCGCGCGCGTGGCCGGGCTCGCAGCTCGACTTGTATGCCAGCAGAGACCAGGAGCTCGAGGTCGAGGGCCGGCGCTACTCGGTGCGAGGTGCAGACGCGCTGGACGCCGTGGACGCGGCGACGGGCGACCTGGCGTTCGTCGCCCTCGACGACGAGCACAGCGCGCGCTACGTGCCGCGGCTGCGCCAGCTCGGTTACAAGGTGATCGACAAGAGCAACACGTACCGGCACGACCCGGCGGTGTCGCTGGTGGTCGCGGGGGTGAACGACGGGCTGGTGGACGCGAGCGCCGACCTGGTCGCCAACCCCAACTGCACGACGATCCCGCTGGCGCTGGTGCTCGCGCCGCTGCGTCGGCGCTTCGGTCTTCGCGGCGTGACGGTGGCCTCGTATCAGGCGATCTCTGGCGCGGGGCTGGCGACTCTTGAGCAATTTTTGCTCGACGCGCGCATCGGCTACGCGCAGCCGGATCGCCTCGGACATCAGTTGCCGCCGGGAGGTTATGTCGGCAACACCGTGCCGCACGCGGCGAACACCGACGAGACCGGGTTCTCGGCGGAGGAGCGCAAGCTGATGCTCGAGAGCTGCAAGATCCTCGCGGCGCCGGACCTGCTGATCTCGGCGCAGTGCTGTCGCGTGCCGGTCGCGGTCGGGCACTACGAGCAGGTGTGGATCGAGTGCGAGCGGCCGGTCGAGGTCGCGGAGGCGATGGCCGTGTTGGCCGATGACCGCGAGGCGCCGTACGTGCGGGTGTTCCCGGCCCCCGACGGCGCTGGCCTGAGCGCGCTGGCCTGCCTGCAGGACCGGGACCGGGCGCTGGCGGGCCGTTTGCGCCGAGACCCGCGCGCGCCGGAGGGTCGCGGTCTGTGCCTGACGGTCGCGGGGGACAACCTGCGCGTCGGCGCGGCGACCAACGCGGTGCGCATCGCGACGCGGTGGTTCCCGGCGGTCGACCCGACCTTACAGGCGCCGGGCATGATGCCATGATGTCGTGATGCCGTGAGAGGTGAATGTCATGACGACGAGACGGATCCAGCGGCTGGCGATCAACACTGGCGGCGGCGACTGCCCCGGGCTCAACGCGGTGATCCGCGCGGTGGTCTTGCACGCGCACGCGCGCGGCATCGAGGTGCTCGGCATCGAGGACGGGCTCGACGGGCTGCTGCCGAATAAGCCGGCGGCGGTGCGACGCCTGACGCCGGCCGAGGTGTGGCCGCTGCTGCCGCAAGGCGGCACGATCCTCGGCACGACCAACCGCGGCGACCCCTTCGCCTACAAGGACAGCGCCGGTGCGTCGCACGACCTGAGCGACGCGCTGCTAACCCGCGCCCGCGAGCTGGGCATCGACCTGCTGATCAGCGTCGGCGGCGACGGCTCGCAGACGATCGCGCTGCGCCTGCAAGAGCTCGGGTTGCCGGTGATCGGCGTACCCAAGACGATCGACAACGACCTCGACGCGACGGTCGAGACCTTCGGCTTCGGCACCGCGGTGCAGGTCGCTACCGACGCGCTCGACCGCCTGCGCACCACCGCCGAGTCGCACGACCGCATCATGGTGCTCGAGGTGATGGGCCGCGACGCCGGGTGGATCGCGCTGCACTCCGGGCTGGCCGGCGGGGCCGACGTCATCTTGCTGCCCGAGCTGCCGCATGACCCCGCGTGGGTCGCCCGCGACCTGCGACTCGCGTTCTCGGGTGGCCGTCGCTTCGCGCTGATCGTCGTCGCCGAGGGCGCGCAGTCGCGGGCGGCGCACGACGGCAGCCCGCGCGCCCGCGGTGCGCGGATCGCCGGGGGGGCGGGGCAGCGGGCCGCGGATGCGATCGCGGTGCTGATGCCGGAGGTCGAGCTTCGCGTGACGGTGCTCGGGCACGTGCAGCGCGGCGGCACGCCGACGGCGCACGACCGGCTGCTGGCGACGCGCTTCGGCGTCGAGGCGGTCGAGGCGGCGCTGCGCGGCGAGTCGGGCGTGCTGGTGTCCTCGCAGCCGCCGGAGATCCGCATCGTGCCGCTGGCGCAGGCGGTGCAGAAGGTCCGTCGCGTCGAGCCGGACGCGCAGATCCTCGCGCACGCGCGGGCGCTCGGCGTCAGCTTCGGCGACCGCTGAGTCGCTCCGCGCGGACCTCGAACGCGCCAAATACCTGTACTTCGGGACAGGTTGTCGATGCTTGTCTCGCAGGAGGCGAAAAACGCCACCAGACGGCGACAGATGGCTGTTCTGGGCGGTTGCCAGGTGCGCCCAGTCGGGTCATGCTCCGGCCCCCAATGAGCGAGCAGTTCCGCGAGGCGATCGTCGAGGAGGCCGGGAGAGCGGGCGACCGCGGGGTCGCTATGGGGCAGATCGTCGACGCGATGGTCGGGCTCGGCCACGCGGTCGAGTCGGTCGAGCAGGCGATCTGGGGCATGCTGGCGGAGCGCAGCCTGACGCCGAGCGGCTTCGTGTGTCGCATCGTCCGCCGCCGCGACGCGTTCGGCGAGCGGGTCCAGGCGCGCAGCTACGAGCTGCTGCTGGTCCCGTGGTCGGCGGACTTCGATCGCCAGCTCGACCTCGACCTGTCCCTTGAGACATAGGACATAGCGGGGGTCACCGGCCCTGGAGCGAGCATCTCCTCGAGGAGAGGCGTAGCGAGAGATTTCAACCGCCGGAGATCTTGGGGGCCGAGAGCTTGAGCTCGCCGCCGGCGGACAGCGTCACCTTGAGGCCGCTGATGACGATCTCGCCGCTGGCCTTGAGGGTGATCGAGGCGGCGCCGCAGGTGAGTGAGAGCTCCTGCAGCGCGCTCACGGCGGCCTTGGCCTTGCTGGCGACGGTGAGGCCCTGCGCGGCGTCGAGGCTGAGCTTGCCCTTCGCGTCGACGGCGATGTCCTTGACGGCGGAGACCGTCAGGCCGGCGTCGGTGGTGAGGCTGGTGTCGCCGGTGACGGTGAAGCTGAGCGTGCCGCCGACGGTCTGCGCGAGGTTGCCCTTGACGTCGATCTTCGCGGCGCCGACGATCGTCTGCGCGAGGTCCATGTCGACGGTCTCGGTGCGCTTGCCGGTGACGGCGAGCGAGTGGTCGCCCTTGACCACGGCGACGTCGTCGACATCGATCGTGGTGTTGCGGCCCTTGTGGATCGTCAGGGCGACGTCGCCGTCGATCGTGCTGGTCTGGTTTTTATTGACGGTGAGGGTCATGTCGCCCTCGATCGTCTCGACGTGGTTGCCCTTGACGAGGATCGCCTTGTCGACGCCGATCGTCTCGCTTTGGTTGTTCTCGATGCTGGTCGTTCGGTCGTGCTTGACCAGCAAGGTCTCGTCGTGGCCGATCGTCTGATTTTTGTCGTTCTCGACGGCGATCGTCCAGTCCTTCTGGGCGTGGAGATAGACCTCCTCCTTGTCGGCGAGGTCCTCGAAGCGCAGCTCGTTGGCGCCGCTGGCGTCGGGCGAGGAGCGCGACATGATCGTCGAGCGGGTGCGGTCGGCCGGTAAGCTGTAGGGGACCGGCGCGTCGCCGTTGTACACGCGCCCGGTGACGATCGGCCGGTCGGGGTCGCCCTCGATGAAGCTGACGATGACCTCCTGGCCGCGCCGCGGCAGGAACATCGCGCCCCAGCCGTCGCCGGCCCACGGCTGACTGACGCGGATCCAGCACGACGACCGCTCGTCGCGCTTGCCGAGGCGGTCCCAGTGAAACTGCACCTTGATCCGACCGAACTCGTCGACGTAGATCTCCTCGTTGCCGGTCACGATCGCGGTCTGGACCCCGTGGATCGCCGGGCGTGGGGTGACCAGGGGCGGGCGGTAGACCGTGCTCGCCGGGATGCAGCGGAAGCGGCTGCGAAAGCTGCCACCACCGCCCATGGCGAGCGGGTCGGCGTGCTCCCCCGAGAGCTCGAGCCCGACCACGAGATACGACTGCAACAGCTCCGGACGCAGCACGGCGTCGATGTCCTCGAGCGTGAAGGTGGTACCGGGCAGCAGGCGCGCGCAGTCGCAGTCGCCCTCGGCGATCTGCTCGGGGACCAGCGAGGCCTCGAGCCGGCGTTTGGCCCGACGGGCGCCGGGGGACGGGCTGTCGTAGCCGCCAGGGTAGTCGAAGCGCTCGAAGGTGCCGACGCTGGTGTCGGCGCCGACGGACGTGGCGCTCAGGTTCTGTGTCGGGCGCCGAAAGTCGAAGTCACCGAGCGCGGCGGCGTTGGTGACGAGCTGCCGGGTCGCGCGGAAGCTGGAGATGCTGGCTCGCTCGTCGGTGACGCCGCCAGCGAGGTGGGCGAGGGTGCTCTCGCCGGGGATCTCCGGGAGGTCGCTGCTGTCATCGGCGAGCACCATGCATGGCGCGCCGTCCTGGTATTCGAAGTAATAGAAGATGCCCTCCTCCTCGAGCAGGCGACTGATGAACTGCCAGTCCGACTCGCGGTATTGCACGCAGTACACGCGCGCGTCGTAAGTTGCCCGGAGGTCGAGGCGAAAGTCGGTCGCGGACAGGCCGGCGGTCTGGAGCACCTCAGAGATGACCTTCGGGACGGTCATCTCCTGGAAGATCCGGCAGTCGTGGCGCAGCTCGAGGCGCCGCATCGGCGGCCCGAGCACGAGCTGGTGGCGGGCCCATTCGCGGCTGGCGGGGCCGTGCGAGAGGGAGAGCACGACGCCGTCGATCGTGCGGCTGTCGTCGCCGATGGTGATGCCGAGGCTGACGGCTCTGCCGACGATGTCGGCGGGGTCGAGGTGCGCGCCGCGGCTGATGAAGTCGACCTGCACGCGATACAGCCGCGAGATGCCCTCCTCGCCGAGGAAGCTGGCGACCCGGAGCTCGACGCTGCAGCCGCTGATCTCGAGTGAAAAGGCCCCCGCGCGTATCGCCATCGACCACCCTCCGCGGCGGCGATGATAGACGATTCTGCTGCGCGGTCGACGGCCCGCGGGCCGCGGCGTATCGCGCCGCCGCGCGATCGTATATTCGGGCGCTCACACCATCGCGCTCGCACAAGAATGCACGAATGCACACCGCTCGGGTGTGCGCCGGAGCGGACCCAAGTACACGCATATCGCGCGGCAGATCGACGTGGCGAGCCGGCGGGCCTCCGTGTGATGATGCCGCGGGATGTGGAGGGTACTATTCGTGATCGCGCTGGCGAGCGCGTGTGCGACACGCGGCAAGCCGTGCGAGCCGGGTGAGACGCCCGCGGAGATCGTGGTGGTCGTCTCGGCGGCCGAGCGGCTCAACCGCGACGCCAGTGAGCGTTCGCTGCCGACCTGGGTCCGGCTGTATCAACTGAGTGGTACGGCGACGCTCGAGCAGGCCGAGCTCGAGGCGACGTGGGCCGACGGCGAGGCGACGCTGGGCGACGCGGTGCTGGCGGTCGAGGAGCACGTGGTGCATCCGGGTCAGGAGCAGGCGTGGACGCTCGAGCGTAAGCCCGAGGCGAGGTATCTCGCGGCGGTCGCGTTGTACCGTGAGCCGGCGGGCACGGCCTGGCGCGGGGCGATGCGGCTGCCGGGCCCGGCGCGCTGCAAGTCGACGAAGCCGGTGGCGACGCCGAGGCTATACGTGAGGCTCGAGGGCAGCGCGGTGCGGGTCGGCGCGGTCGACCCGCGGCCGCGCCGCAAACAGGGAGGTGCGAGTTGAAGATCAACAGGCGGGTGGTGTGGTCCGAGGGCATGTTCATGGCGCCGCAGCATATGCAGGTGCTCGACGCGTTCCACGAGGCGCAGCTCGACGCGCGGCTGGCCGCGCTGGCCGGCGACGCGTGGGGCGTGGCGGCGCTGGAGATCGACGCGAGCGCGCTGAGCCTGGGCGAGCTGCGACTGCTGCGCTTCGCCGGGGTGATGCCGGATGGTCTGGTCGCGCAGTTCGAGGCCGAGGACGCGCCGCCGGCCCGCGCGGTCAAGGGGCACCTCGCGCCGACGGCGACCAGCGTCGACGTGTATCTCGCGGTGCCCCGCGAGCGCGAGGGTGTGCCCGGATACGACGGTCCGGGCGTCGGCGCGGCCCGTCGGCCGCGCTGGTCGCGGGTGCCGCGGATGGTGCTGGACCGGGTCGCGGGGGCGTCGGAGGTCGAGCTCGAGGTCGCGGCGCCGCGGCTCGAGCTGCTGTTCGGGGACGAGGGTCGCGGCGAGCACGAGGTCATCAAGGTCGCGGAGGTCGAGCGCAACGCGGCGGGCTCGCTGGTGCTGGTGGCGGGGTTCGTGCCGCCGGTGCTGCGGGTCGGCGCGAGCCCGTGGCTGACGGCCGAGCTCGGCAAGCTGCTGACATTGATGGTGGCGCGCCAGCGCCGGCTGGCGGAGGCGTGTCGCCAGCGCGACGGGGCGAGCGTCGAGTTCATGGGCTCGGACGTGACGCGCTTCCTGCTGCTCAGCGCCGTGAACGCGAAGGTGCCGACGCTGCGCTACGTGGTGGAGACCGGGGAGCTGTCGCCGCGGGCGCTGTACTTACAACTGATCGAGCTGGCCGGGGCGCTCGGGACATTCAGCCCCGAGGGCGCGCTGGGCCAGGTGGCGAACTTCAGCTACCTCGACCTGCGCGCGACCTTCGGCGAGCTGCTGCGCCAGATCACGGGGCTGCTCGGCGCCGCGGCCTTCGAGAGCGACCTGAGGGTCGCGCTCGAGCGGCGGCCGGACGGGACCTTCGTCGGCAAGCTGCAAGACGAGCGGGTGCTGGCGAGCAAGCGTTACTACCTGGCGGTGCGCGCGGAGCTGCCGGAGGCGCAGCTCGCCGAGCAGTTGCCGCGCCTGGCGAAGATCGCCACCGTCGCGGACATCCATCAGTTCGTGCAGGCGGCGCTGCCGGGGGTGCCGGTGCAGGTGACCTATCGACCGCCGGCGCAGATCGCCGTGCGCTCGGGGGTGGTGTACTTCGCGCTCGACACGTCGCACGCGACCTGGCGCAGCGTGGTCTACGAGCGGTCGATCGCGATCTATCTGCCGCCGACGCTCGGCGGGCGCGAGCTGGCCGTCGAGCTGCTGGTGATCCCCGAGGGCTGACGTGACGGCGATCCGCGACATCACGGCGGAGTGCTTCAACGCGGTGGTCGCCCTGCGCCACGTGGGCGACGACTCGCTGCTGTCGCCCGGACTCCTGCACGCGCAATTCCTGGCCGTGATCGCGGCGATGCAGACGCGGGCCCGCACGGCGCGTTACCTCGACAAGGAGATCGAGGACATCACCTACGCGATCGTCGCGCTCATCGACGAGGTGGCGCTGCGCAAGAGCGGGCCGATCGTGATGCACTGGATGACCGACCTGCTGCAGATGCGACTGTTCAATGAGAACGTGGCGGGCGACGGGTTCTTCCTGCGACTCGAGCGTCTGGTGGCCGCGCCCGAGCGCAGCGAACGCTGGCGCGACGTGCTGTTCGTGTTCTATGCGTGCCTGGCCCTCGGGTTTCAGGGGCGCTATCAGATGCAGGGCGGCGACAGCCAGCTGGTGGCGCTCACGCAGCAAGTGTCGGTCGCGCTCGGGGTCGCCGGAGAGCCGGCGCCGCTGTCCCCCCGCGGCAAGCGGCCGGCGGAGAGCCGGGGCATGTCGCGTCAGACGGTCTCGGTCGTCAGCGTCGCGCTGGTGGCCCTCGGGCTGTCGGCGGCGCTGTACATCGGCCTGCGGATCCACATCGCGGGTGAGGCCGACAGGGTGGTCGAGCGCGCCCGGGCAGCCGAGGACACGCTCGAGGCGATGACGCGGCTGGCCGCCACGCCGGCGCCCGAAGGAGGGCGCTGAGCCGTGCTGAGGATCGCGCTGGTGGTGGTGGTGCTGGCGGCGGTGTGGGCGGTGGTGGTGGTGCTGGCGCTGCCGCTGTGGATCGCCGTCGGCGTGACGCTGCTGGCGGCGGGCGTGCTGGCGGCGCTGTGGCTGGTGCGGCGCCGTCGCTCGCGTCTGGCCTCGAAGGAGATCGAGCGGGCCCTGCACGCGCAGGCGGCCGAACAGATGGCGGTCGCGCGGCCCGACCAGCGCGGCGAGATCGAGGCGATGCAGCGCGAGTTCCGGCGCGCGGTCGAGTCGCTGCGCTCGTCGAAGCTCGGTAAGCGCGGCTACGACGCGCTATACGCGTTGCCGTGGTACGTGATCGTCGGCCCGCCAGGGGCAGGCAAGACGACGGCGCTGCGCAGCTCGGGCCTGAGCTTCCCGCACCTGTCGAGCGAACAGGCGGGGCTGCGAGGGGTCGGAGGCACGCGCAACTGCGACTGGTGGCTCAGCAACGAGGCGGTGCTGATCGACACCGCGGGCCGTTACACGTCTGAGGAGGCGGACCGCGAGGAGTGGTTCGGGTTCCTCGACATGCTCCGCGAGCAACGCAGCCGGCGACCGATCAACGGGGTGCTGGTGGCGATCGGCGCGGATGAGGTCGGCGGGCTCGACAGCGCCGGACTCGACGTGCTCGGCCGGACGCTGCGCGACCGCATCGACGAGCTGATGACGCGCCTGGAGATGACGGCGCCGGTGTACCTGCTGGTGACGAAGTGCGACCTGCTGCCGGGCTTCGTCGAGACCTTCGGGGCGCTCAGCAAGGCCGAGCGCCGGCAGATCTGGGGGTTCACGTATCCGGCGACCGGGGCGGCCACGCCGGGCGCCGAGGCCCGCTTCTGCGAGCACTTTGACGAGCTGGGCGAGGCGCTCGACCGGGTCGCGCAGCAGCGCCTGGCGGGGGTGCGCCGGGTCGACCACCGCGAGAAGATCCTCGGCTTCCCGCAGCAGCTGCAGGCGCTGCGCGAACCGCTGCGCGAGCTGGTCGGCCACGTGTTTAGCGAGAACAGCTACCGCGAGACGCCGCCGCTGCGCGGGGTGTACCTGACGAGCGGCACGCAGGAGGGCCGGCCGATCGACCGCGTGCTGGCGGCGATGGGCAACGCGTTCGGGATCGCGGCGCAGCGGATCCCTCAGGAGCCGGCGCGTGACCCCAAGAGCTACTTCCTCGGCGACCTGTTCGCCGAGGTCGTGTTCCCTGACCAGGAGCTGGCGGTGCGCAGCGTGGTCGAGCGCCGGCGCCAGCGGCGGGCCCAGTGGTCGGCGGCGGCGGCGATCCTGACGGTCGCGGCGCTGGCGTCGACGCTGCCGGGCTACGCGTACGTGGGCAACGCGGGGATCATCGCCGGGGCCGACGAGGCGCTCGCCGACATCGAGGCGTACCACGCCGAGCGCCGCCTCAGCGCCGACCTGCCGCTCGGCAAGATAGAAGGGTTGCGCGCGCTGGCCGACACGCTGGCGATCTATCACGACGATCGGCCGCTGGCGCTGCGCTTCGGGATGTTCATCGGCGAGGCGCTGCGCCGGCCGGTCGACGCGCTGTACGCGGCGGTGCTGCGGTCCGACCTGCTGCTGCCGGCGCTCGAGGCCGACGCCGTGCGCCTGCGCGCGCTGGTAGTGCGTCACGGGGCCTCGGCGAGCCAGCCGACGCGCGGTGAGTTCGTGCGGGCGCACGCGCAGCTCAAGCTGCATCTGCTGCTGACGGCGCCGGCGAGCGGAGCCCAGCCGGCGCTCGACAACCCGGCGGTGCGGGCATTCTTACAACTGCGCCTGGCGGAGCACTGGGGCGGGCCTGGCGGCTCGGCGCGCCCGGAGGCGGTGCAGAAGCTCGAGCGTCACCTGCGGACCTTCGTCGCGCTGGCGGCGGAGGACCCGGGGCAATTGCTGCTACGCGACGAGACGCTGGTGGCCGAGGTGCGGGCGATCCTCGGTCGCAAGCCGCTGGTCGAGCTGACGCTCGAGCGCATGATCACCGAGGGCACGCGCGTGGGTTACGACCTCAGCGCGCGTGAGATCATGGGCAGCGTGGCGCCGTGGGTGACGGCGGGGCGTACGGTGCGCGGGGCGTTCACGCGTCCGGGCTGGGAGCAGATCGTGCGCGACGAGCTGGCGATGCCGGCCACCGCCGAGGCCGAGCCGTGGGTGCTGGGGCTGTCGCAGGCCGAGCTCGACGCCCGCGACCAGACGCTGCGCGACACGCTCGAGTCGCAGTACTTCGAGCGTTACATCGACGAGTGGCGCCGCTTCATCGACGATATCGCCGTCACGCCGCCGGTCTCGAGGATGGACGCGTTGCTGATGCTGCAAGACCTCAGCCGCGGGGCGCCGCCGCCGTACGCGCGGCTGCTGCGAGCGGTGGCCTACCACACGCGTCTCGAGTATCCGGCGCCGGAGCCGGAGGCGGGCGCGGACGACGTGCTGGGAAAGCTCGGCGAGGTGGCGCAGGCGCAGGGCGAGAAGCAGCTGGCCAAGAAGACAGGTAAGGCGGGCACGGCGCTGCTCGGCGGTCTGCGTGGGAGCGAGGGTGCGGGGAGCTCGGACGACCCGCGTCTGTTGGCGGACGACGTGCGGGCGAGCTTCGCGGGCCTGGCCCGCTTTGGAGCGCCGCCGAGGACGCCGCCGGTGGCCGAGGGCAGTGAGGCGACGCCGCCGGTGACGCTCGACCTCGACATTTATCAGGAGCAGCTGATCTTCCTCCGTGACGCGTTGCAGGCGTACCTCGACGAGCCGGCCAGGTCGGAGGAGCTGATGAATCGCTTGCAGGCGGCACGCACGCGGGTGCGCGGCTTAATCGAGGCGCAGCAGGTCGGCTGGCGCCCGCGCTTCGAGGCGCTGCTGTGGCCGCCGCTCGCCGGACTGGGGGAGGCGATCCAGGGGGATGTCGCCGGCGGGGTCGCCCGCAAGTGGTGTAGCGAGGTGGTGGCGCCGCACGACCGTACGCTGCGCGCCCGCTATCCGTTCGCCGCCGACGCGACCCAGGACGCGACGCTGGCCGACTTCGCGGCGTTCTACAAGCCCGGGGAGGGCACGCTGTGGTCGTTCTACGACAAGGTGCTGCAGCGGCCGGTGCCGCGCGAGGGTGACGAGTTCATCTTCTCGCGTCAGCTCGGGCGCGACCTGTCGCAGGTGTTCGTGGCCGGGCTGCCGGGATATCTGACGGCGGCGCGCGACGTCTCGAGCGTGATGTTCCCGCCGGGTGGTGCGGGCCCGCTGGTCGAGTTCGACGTGCAGATCTCGCCGACGCCCGGGGTGGAGGTGACGGCGCTGATGCTCGGCAAGCAGCAGGTCTCGCATCGCAACGGGCCGGAGAAGTGGCAGCGAGTGCGCTGGCCGGCCGAGGGTGACGACCAGGCGGCGACGCTGGTGGTCGAGGGTCGTGGGTTTCGCGAGGTGGTGCATCAGGAGGGGGACTGGGGCCTGTTTCGCCTACTCGAGCGCGGCAAGGTGCGCGGCTCGGCGGAGTCGGGGCTGCTGACGGCGACCTGGGTGTTCGCGGATCAGGGCGGGCTGACGGTCGCGATCAAGATCCGTCCGGCGCGCGCCGAGTCGCCGTTCTTCGGGGTGCCCGGACGGGCCGGGGGCGGCCTGCTGGCGCCGCTGCGGGCGTCGGCGCTGGCCCTGCCGCGCGCGCTGGCGGCGGCGGTGGTGCCCTGTCCGCTGCCGGAGGTCAAGCGCCCGGCGAAGCGGCGCAAGGGCAAGCAGGACATGTCCGGAAGGACAGGTGACCCGTGAACGCGACGCGGGCCCTGGTGACGGCGGTGATCTCGGCGGTGCTGGCGACCGGCTGCTACAAGCGGGTGACGCTGACGCCGCCGGAGCTCGCGCGGCTGTCGGCGATCGACGGCGAGGCGCTGCGGGTGTACGTCGGGCGCAAGCTGATCGTCGCGCACGAGGATGTCGACGAGCCCGACGCGATCGAGGTGGCAAACCGCAAGGTCGTGCAGGAGACCCGGCGTGCGACGATCAAGGTGGTGATCGGTCGCAATACGCCGGGCAAGATCGTCGGCGAGGATCTGCTCAATGGACAACGGCGGCTGTGGGTGACCTTCGACCCGGCCTGCGCGGCGCCGGCCTGCGCCTTCGCGTTCGTGCAGAACACGGTCGCGCCGCGCAGCCACGACCTCACGCGCGCGCCGGCGATCGCCGGCTACGCGCGCCGGACGGTGTACTGGGGGCTCGTCGATCGCCGCCACCGGCTTTATGGCGCCCGCCTGCGCTCGCTGGCGGAGCCCAACGAGGTGCTGGCGCGCAAGCGCAAGCTGCTGGAGACGGTGCGTGTGCCGTTGGTGGTCAAGAAGCGGACGATCAAGCGGCGGGATGAGCGGGTCCGTCGCCTGCGCGGCATCGACTGACCCCGGACCCCGGGCCGGCGCTTGTCAGGGGCGCGCGGGTGTGCGTTGATCGCCGCGTGCGGTGGCAGTGGGTGGGTTGGGCGCTGGTCGCCGCAGGATGTCGGGAACAAAACCCGTACTTCGTCGAGCCGCCGCTGGCGACCAGCTCGGGTGGCGCGAGCGAGGGCGGGACGTATGCGTCGACCACGGCGCCGACCACCGGCGGGCTGCCGGTGACGACCGGCACGGACAGCACCGGCGCGACCTCGGGGATGTCGGCGACGGACACGGGCACCACATATACGTCGATGACATCGATGACATCGTCGACGGGCACCAGCGGCGCGCTGTGCGAGGCGGGCGTGATCGTCTGCGAGGCGGACACGGCGAAGGTGTGTGACGGGGTCGGCGGCTTCGAGAGCACGGAGCTGTGCTCGTCGGTGTGCGCCCCGGGCCTCGGCTGCGTGCTGTGTCCGCCCGACGCGACGCGATGCGCCGGCCAGGTCCTGCAGAGCTGCACCGCCGACGGCAGCGCGTGGCAGGACGTGGAGACCTGCGACGCGCTGCAGGGTCTCAGCTGCGACGCGATGGACGCGACCTGCGTGGGGCTCTGCGCGGAGGCGGGGCTCGGGCTGCGCCAGAGCGGCTGCGATTTTTATGGCAGCTCGCTCGCGAACCTGCACTCGCCGAACCCGTGGACCGCGAGCTACGGGGTGATCGTGGTCAACACGGGGGTCGCGGAGGCGACGATCACGGTGACGCGTGCGGACCAGATGGTCACGAAGACGACGGTGGCATCGTTCGGCTCCACCTCGATCTCGCTGAGCTACATCGACGAGGTCTCGCAGTCGGGCGCCACCGACGGCACCAAGAGCGTGCTCGTGGCCGACGGCGCCTATCGCCTGCGATCGACGCAGCCGGTGGTCATCTATCAATTCGAGCCGCTGCAGCCGTCGTCGACCGGTGACGCCAGCCTGCTGCTGCCGGTGCACACGTGGGGCACCGATTATATGATCGCCTCGCGGGAGTTCTGGGTCGGCAACGGCCAGGAGCCGCTCGGCGGGTTCTATGCGGTGCTCGCCAGCGAGGACGCCACGCAGGTCACGTTGACGCCGCCCGACTTCGGCGGGTCGGTGGGTCCCGGCGGCGGGGTCGCGGGCGACGGCAGCGGGGTCGTCACGCTCGACGCGGGCGACGTGCTCGAGGTGTTCGCGATCGGCGGCGATATTACGGGCACGCGGGTGACCGCGGACCGGCCGGTGGCGGTGTTCGGGGGTCACCGTTGCAGTCAGGTCCCGCTCGGGCAGTTCGCGTGCGATCACCTCGAGGAGTCGATGCCGCCGATCGGCGCGCTGTCGAAGGAGTACATCGTCACGCCGCCGCTCGGTCCGGACCTCGTGGACCGGCCGCAGATGATCCGCGTCATTGCGACCGAGGCCGAGACGCAGCTGACATTCTCGCCGCCGCAGGAGGCCCCGACCTCGCTAGACTACGCCGGTCAGTGGGCGGAGGTCGGTCCGACCACCAACAGCTTCAGCATCGTCGCCGACAAGAAGATCTTGGTCGCGCAGTACCTCACCGGCGGGCTCATGGCCACGGACCCGTCGATGACGATCGCGGTGCCGACCGGGCAGTACCGCGCCAGTTATATCCTGGCGGCCTCGCCGTTGTACGTCTCGCGGCTGCTCACGGTCATCGCCCCGAGCGGGGCCTCGCTGACGATGGACGGCAGCCCGATCGAAGGGTTGACGCAGATCGATGGCACCAATTTCGTGACGCGGAGCCTGTCGATGTCGGCCAACGTCCTCGGCACCCACCTGATCGCCGGCGACCAGCCGTTCGGTGCGTCGGTGTACGGGCACGCCTTGGCAACCAGCTACTGGTATCCGGGCGGCCTCGAGCTGCAGACGCTGCCCTGAGCGCGCTTCGGCGGGCGGACGCGACCGGCCGGCGGGCGGATGCGACCGGCGCTCGAGCGATGCCCGCGACGACGCTCTCGCGACCCGGCGATCGTCATGATCACGGTTGCGCCGCTGGCCCGCGGCTGCGACGCTGCGGCTGCTGGTCTCATGC
>Ga0105045_10000455_pt1 | contig 29408 bp, 33 predicted proteins | sample MAT02_FD_78089 | JGI IMG/M metagenome (GOLD analysis project Ga0105045, IMG submission 78089) | Freshwater microbial communities from Lake Fryxell liftoff mats and glacier meltwater in Antarctica - MAT-02 (megahit assembly) | ecosystem: Environmental > Aquatic > Freshwater > Ice > Liftoff... | reverse complement strand
TGACATTATTGTAAGTTATCCATTATATTCATTTTGGCGGTTTCCCTGCCTGGCTACTCTCTTTTCGCTCGGAATGTCATAATGTCCAGCCCCCCACTCTCCCCCACACCTGCTGACCTGGCCATCACCCCGCGTGACCGCCGTTTTGGCCGCGATACGAAACAGGCGCGCTGGTGGCTGGGCGGCGATCCCATCGGCAGTTCGCTGTTCACCGCCCTGTCGGTTACTTTCCCGCAGGGTGAGGCAATGTTTATCGAGGCGGTCAAGGCGCACCGGGACGGCGTGCCGCCAAAGCTTGCCGGTGAAATCCGCGCCTTTGTGCAACAGGAAGTCATCCACAGCCGCGAACATGTCGCCTTCAACAAAAAGGTTGTGGAGACGGGATATGACCTCGCGCCGCTTTACGCTGATGTCGCGCATGTGATGGCCTTGATCAAGGAACGCCCCGCGATCATCAATCTCGCCGCGACCATCGCGCTAGAACATTATACAGCGGTGCTGGCGCAACTGTTTCTTAAGGATGAAACGCTTTTCGCAGGCGCAGACCCCGAATGGGCCGACATGTGGCGCTGGCATGCGATTGAAGAAATCGAGCATAAGGGTGTCGCTTATGATACCTGGCTGCACGCGACCAAGGGCTGGTCGCGCTGGCAACGCTGGTCCCTAAAATCCAAGATGATGGCGATCATCAGCGTCATGTTCTGGGCCAAGCGGATCAAGGGGATGAAGGTTCTGCTCGCGCAGGATGGCCTGACTGGCTGGCGTGTGAACGCGCGTATCGCGTGGTATCTGCTTGGCGCTCCCGGCTTGCTGCGCCGTATTTTCCCCGCGTGGGCGAGCTATTTCCTGCCCGGCTTCCACCCGTGGAATCATGATGACCGCGCGCTGATTGGCAAATATGACAGCGACTATGCCGACGCCAAAATGCCGTCTAGCGTGGCATTGGCAAAGGCGCTGTAAGTCCCCAGGGCATGACCCCGCCGGTCATCGAAACCCGCCGCCTGCGGCTGCGTGCACATCGTCTGTCGGATCAGGCCGCACATGTTGCCATGTGGGCCGATGACCGCGTCACGCGCTTCACCGGCGGTGAGCCCCGGCCAGAAGATGTCAGCTGGAGCAAATTTCTTGCTGCTGCGGGCCTGTGGCCGGTGATGGGCTATGGCTATTGGGTGTTCGCGGACAGAGCGACGGATCAGTTGATCGGCATGGGCGGCCTGGCCTATTTCGCACGCGGCATGGCAGAGCTTGAGGGCGTGCCAGAGGCTGGCTGGGCTTTTGCCGCTGACCATTGGGGGCGGGGGCTGGCGACCGAAGCAATGACGGCGGTGCTCGGCTGGGCTGACGCGCACCTTGCGGCACCCGAAATCCGCTGCATCATCGACCCTGGCCATGGTGCGTCGAAGGCAGTCGCTGCAAAGCTTGGCTTTATCCGGATTGGGCAAGGCAATCTGCCGCCCGCCGGGGTCAATATATATGCGCGGGCGCGGCGGCATACATGAACCGCGTCATTGCACGCGAAACAGGATCACCTCAGGTTGGGATCATTCCAGCGCAACCACCAGCATCCCGCCCTCGGCGCTGATGATGCGGACTTTTGCACCAACCGCCGCATCGGGCCCGCGCACCGGCCATTCTCCGTCACCGACCTTGGCCCGCCCGCGTCCGTCCTCGATCGCCGTCACCAGCGTCACGACTTCACCGATCAGCCGCGAACCGCGCTGGTTCAGCAGCGGGTCGGTGCTTTCAATGGGGTTGTTCTTCAAATAGCGTCGCGCCAGGAACACCGCGCCAATCGACAGCACTGCAAACAGCGCGACCTGAGCGGCAAAACCGATGGGCAGCACCCACGCGATCAGTCCGGTGATAATCGCCGCCCCCGCCAGCCAGATCAGGAAAAACCCCGGCAACAGCATTTCGACCACGCCCAGCGCCAGTCCCATTGACAGCCAGAACCAGTGCGGGTCTGCCCCGTTCAGCCAGTCGTCCATCAGCGGCGCCCTTCACCGATGGAGCCAAGCGCATCTTTGGCAATCTCGCCAATCCCGCCCAGCGTGCCCATCAGTTGGGTTGCCTCGACCGGGAACAGGATCGTTTTACTGTTGGGCGACGTTGCGAACGCAGTGATGGCTTCGACATATTTTTGCGCGATGAAGTAGTTGATGGCTTTGGCATCGCCGCCCGCGATGGCGTCGCTGACCAGCTTGGTTGCCGTCGCTTCGGCCTGTGCCGAACGTTCGCGTCCTTCGGCATCCAGGAACGCCGACTGGCGCCGCCCCTCGGCCTCTAATATCTGCGCCTGCTTCATACCCTCGGCGCGGTTGATTTCATTCTGCCGCGCGGCTTCGGATTCCAGGATGGTCGCGCGCTTTTCACGCTCGGCCTTCATCTGCCGCGCCATGGCATTCGAAATATCGGCGGGCGGGCGAATATCCTTCACCTCGACACGGGTGATCTTGATCCCCCATGGCGACGTTGCTTCGTCCACGACCACCAGCAGGCGGGCGTTGATATGATCGCGCTTCGACAGGGTTTCATCCAGGTCCATCGACCCCATCACGGTGCGCAGGTTCGTCGTCGTCAGGTTAATGATCGCCAGATACAGTTCGCTGACTTCATAGGCCGCTTTCGCCGCGTCGAGCACTTGAAAAAACACCACGCCATCGACCGCGACCATGGCGTTATCCTTGGTGATGATTTCCTGCCCCGGAATGTCCAGCACCTGTTCCATCACGTTGATCTTGCGTCCGACCCGATCGACAAAGGGAATGATAAAGTTGAAGCCGGGATGTGCGGCGTGGGTGAAACGGCCAAAGCGTTCGATAGTATAGACAAATCCCTGTCGTACCACCGTCACGCCCATCATAAGAAAAATGATGGCGAGTCCCAAAAGCACCAGAACAAAGGCTTCCATAAAAATCTCTCCCGTTGATCCCCCTTATTGCCAAAAGCGGCGCGCCGCGCCAAGCATAATCGAATGATCGATGCTTTTGCGCCGCCGCCGCGCTCGCTGCTCTATGTTCCCGCCGCCAATGCGCGTGCGCTGGAAAAGGCGCGCGGGCTTGATGCGGATATGCTGATTATCGACCTAGAAGATTCGGTGCCTGCCGACCGCAAGGGCGAAGCCCGCGACGCCATGCGGGCGGCACTGGCAGGTGGCTTTCCGGGCAAGCGCGTGGCGGTGCGGATCAATGCCCATGGTCATTCCGAACAGGCAGCAGACCTTGCTGCGTTGATTGACGCCCCCTGCGACGCTCTTGTCGTGCCCAAGGCCGATGCACCGGACGAACTTGCCGCGCCCGCCGCGCTCGGCAAGCCGTTGTTTGCCATGATCGAAAGCCCGGCGGGGATATATGCTGCACATCATATTGCCGCGCATTCGGCGGTTGCCGGGCTGGTCGCCGGATTGAACGACCTCGCCATCGCGCTGAAACTGCCCGACGTCACCGACCGCAGCGCCATGTCGCTTGCCATCCAGACGATCGTTCTGGCCGCGCGCGGGGCAGGCAAGCTCGCGTTTGACGGCGTGTACAACGCGATTGACGATGCCGACGGTTTTGTTGCCGAGGCTGCCGAAGGTCGCCGCTTCGGCTTTGACGGCAAAACGCTGGTCCATCCGTCACAGGTCGGCCCCTGTAACAGCATCTTTGCGCCGACACCCGCCGAGATGGAGGAGGCCGAGGCCATCATCGCCGCGGCCACCGGCGGGGCGCAGCGTTTTCGTGGCCGCATGATTGAGGATATGCATGTGGCGCAGGCGCGGGCCTTGCTAGCGCGGAAATGACACGGTGACGAAGAGCGGCCAGGCTCTCTTCCGGCAAACTTGCACCAACCCATCCAGCATGGCAACGCTGTGCCCCATGATCAAATATACCATCCTGGCCGCGCTCGCTGCCCTTTCGCTTAGCCCTGTCGTTGCCGCCGATAACACCAAGCCGGTCACCGAGGCCGAGCTTGCCGCCCATATCGACATTCTCGCCAGCGATGCCTTTCTGGGCCGCGCTCCGGGGACCGAAGGGGAATATCGCACCATCGCTTATGTCACCGGTGAATGGGCGCGCGCCGGGCTGATACCTGTGCCAAACAGCGCAACGCCGTGGCTGCAACCTGTGCCGCTGGTTGAAACCCGATCGCCGGGCGGCAAGGCCAGCTTCAAACATGGCGGGCGCAGCATCATGCTGGAGGATGACAGCATCCTGCTGAGCAGCCGGACCGCGAAAGTGTCGCTGACAGATTTGCCGGTCGTCTTTGCCGGCTATGGCGTCGGCATAGATGGCAAAGTGGCCGCCGATGTACGCGGCAAGCTGGCCATCATGCTGTTCGACAATGCCCCCTATGGCACCAATTTGCCGCGCTACCGCGAACGCCGGCGGCTGCTTGCCGAAGCGGGGGCAAGTGCGGTGCTGGTCGTCGCGGGTGAAGCCGTGCCGTGGTCACAGCTTAAAAATGCACTGTCGACCCCCTCGACGGTGCTTGCCAGCAATGCCGCCAGCGGCGCGCCGGTCACTGGTTTTATGACGCCTGCGGCGTTCGATACGCTCGCGACGCGCAGCGGGGTCAAGGCTGGCGACCTGCTCGACCGGGCCAAGGATGGAAACTTTACCAGCCACGACCTGAATATCCGTGCCGACCTTGACGCCGCGAGCGAAATCCGCGCTTTCGAAAGCCATAATATCGTGGCCAAACTTCCCGGCGCAAAGCCCGACGGCAAGGCTATCGTCATCATGGGCCATTGGGATCATTTTGGCCTTTGCGCGCCCGAAGGCGCGGCGGACCGGATCTGCAACGGCGCGGTTGACAATGCCAGTGGTATTGCGGTGATGATCGAAGTTGCGCGGCGGCTGGGACAGGGGCCACGACCTGACCGCGACATTTATTTCCTCGCCACCACGGCAGAGGAGCGCGGATTGCTTGGCGCCTATTATTTCGCCGATAATCCCGTCGTACCGCTGTCGGACATCACCGTCGCACTGAACATCGATACCATTGCCATTGCCCCGCGCGGTTCGCCGGTGGCGACCATCGGGCGCGGGTCGGCCCCGCATGATGCGCTCGTTACCGATGTCGCCAACAAACTGGGCCGCAAACTGGATACGGATGGCGAAGCTGATGCCTTTGTCCAGCGACAGGACGGCTGGGCCTTTGGCGCAAAGGGCGTCACCTCGCTGATGGTCGGGGGCAGCTTTTCGGACATGGCGCTGCTGCAGGCCTTCCTTAGCGGCGACTATCACGGCCCCGGTGACCAACCCGGCAAGCCCTATCCCCTAGGCGGAGCTGCGGAGGATGCAGACCTGCATGTCGCGCTGGCGCGCGCCTTTGGCAGCGTGAAGCGCTGGCCGGTGGCGTCGAAGCCCTAAGCCGCCACCTTGGCCCGCTCGGCCATTTCCTGATTGAGCATCTCGGCAAGCAGAAACGCCAGTTCCAGCGACTGTGCCGCATTCAGCCGCGGGTCGCAGTGGGTGTGATAGCGATCCGACAGCCCTTCATCGGTAATCGCCACTGCGCCGCCGGTGCATTCGGTGACATTCTGCCCGGTCATTTCGGCATGGATGCCGCCAGCATGTGTGCCCTCGGCGCGGTGGACGGCAAAGAACCCGCGCACTTCGGCCAGTATGCGTTCGAACGGCCGCGTCTTGTAACCGCTCGCCGCTTTAATGACATTGCCGTGCATCGGATCGCATGACCAGACGACGGGCTGCCCCGAAGCCTTGACCGCGCGGACCAGCTTGGGCAGGTGCGCCTCAATCTTGTCGTGGCCGTACCGTGTGATCAGCGTCATCCGTCCCGGCACCTGCGCCGGGTTCAGCGTGTCAAGCAAGCGCAGCAACGCGTCCGGTTCCAGGCTTGGCCCGCATTTCATGCCGATCGGATTGCCGATGCCGCGCAGATATTCGATGTGGGCGCTGCCCTCAAACCGGGTGCGGTCGCCGACCCACAACATGTGCGCCGATGTGTCATACCAGCCGCCGGTGAGCGAATCCTGTCGCGTCAGCGCCTGTTCGTAAGGGAGCAGCAGCGCCTCGTGGCTAGTGTAAAAGCTGGTACCCTTGATCGCGGGTACCGTTTCGGGTGTGACCCCGCACGCCTCCATGAACGCCAGCGCCTCGGAAATGCGGTCGGCAGTTTCAAGATATTTCTTCGCCCACGGACTGCGCCCCATGAAATCATGCGTCCAGGCATTGACCTGATGCAGGTTGGCATAGCCGCCATTGGCAAAAGCACGCAGCAGGTTCAGCGTCGCCGCCGACTGGCTGTATGCCTTTACCATGCGCTGTGGATCGGGCTCGCGCGCGCTCGCCTCAAAGACAATGTCGTTGATGATGTCGCCGCGATAACTGGGCAGCGAAACGCCATCCTGTTCTTCCATGTCGCCAGACCGCGGCTTGGCAAACTGGCCTGCCATCCGCCCTACCTTCACCACCGGCAGCTTGGAGGCAAAAGTCAGCACGACCGCCATTTGCAGCAGCACGCGAAACGTGTCGCGAATGTTGTTCGGGTGAAATTCGGCAAAACTTTCAGCGCAATCGCCGCCCTGCAACAGGAACGCCTTACCATCCGCGACCCGCGCAAGATCGCGGGTCAGGTCGCGGGCTTCCCCGGCAAACACCAGCGGCGGATAATTGCCCAACTCGCGCTCGGCGGCCTTCAGTGCGGCATCATCGCGATAGTGCGGCAATTGCCGCGCCTCGTGGTTGCGCCAACTGTGCGGTTGCCAATTCTGTGTCATAGCTGCGGTCCCAAACCGTGGTAAATCAAGCGCTGCGCCATGACGTGGTGACTAAAGAAACGCAAGGGTGCGTGGGGTCATTACGTGAAATGCGGCCGTGATATCCATTATATTACGTAATTATTGGTGTTCCGTGGAATAATCTTGCCGTGGATGGAAACTTTTCTGGTTCTGGTATATTTAGCTTAAAGGGTCGCACCATAAAACATAACAGGGATGCGCATATGGATTGGGTCGCAGAGGCGGCGTGGCTTGGTCATGCCGGCATTTTGTTGCTGATCGGTGCGGTCCTCACTGCGCGGGAGCCGCTTCGTTCGGTGCTGTTTGCCGTTGCCGCCATGTTTGGTGTCGCCACCAGCATTTTTGTTATCGATCGACCATCCTATGCGCTGTTGTTCAGCCTGTTGGTTGTCGCCATGCTGCTGCGTTACGCGCTGAGTGCTCACCGCCGCGCAGATGTGCAATTTTCGGCCGAGGAGACGCGGTTGCGCGCGCACCAACTGGCGGGGATCGACGCGGTCATGGCCCGCCGTCTGATCGACGAGGGCCACTGGCTGGACGCGCAGCGCGGCGATGTGTTGGTGGTTCAGGCCCAGGCCGCGCCTTGCCTGTTTTTCCTTGCCACCGGCGCGGCAGAGGTCATTTGCGAAGGCGTTGTCATCGGCCACTGTGCCGCGGGCGATCTGGTGGGGGAGGCGACGGTGATGGACGGCGGCAGTGCAACCGCAACCGTCCGGCTCGCCACCAATGCGCGCCTGTGGTTTGTGCCCGCAGAGCGATTGCGCACTTTTCTGTCGGAAAATCCTGATGTCCGCGCCATATTGCAAGACCGCTTTGCTCAAGCCTTGCGCACCAAACTTGGAGATGCCAATGCGCGTGCGGCAAGCATTGGTGCGCAAGTGGACGGAACAGCGTGATCATCCTTTATGGCATCCCAAATTGCGATACAGTCAAAAAAGCACGCCAGTGGCTGAGCGCGGCGGGCCATGCGCACCGTTTTCATGATTTGCGCAAGGATGGTCTTGATGCCGCGCGGCTTGATGGCTGGATTGCCGCCGTGGGCTGGGAAACATTGCTCAACCGCGGTGGCACGACCTATCGCGCGCTGTCCGATGCCGACAAAACCGGGCTCGACGCGCCGCGCGCTGCTGCGTTGATGCTAGCGCAGCCTGCCATGATCAAACGCCCGGTGGTCGAATATCCCGGCGGGACGCTGGTGGGCTTCACAGCCGCTGACTGGTCCGCGCGGTTTGCGTGAACGCTGACTTGCGCCTGTCATGCTGTAGTGCAAAGCATTATCCATGCGCTGTCTGTTTACCATGCTCGCCGTTGTTCTGGCCCTTCCCATGACCGCCATGGCTGCCGACCCGCTGGTCATCGCGCATCGCGGTGCATCGGGGGAACGGCCCGAACATACGCTGGCGGCCTATGAACTGGCGATTCAGCAGGGCGCAGATTTTATCGAACCCGATCTTGTGCTGACCAAAGATGGCGTGCTGGTGGCGCGGCATGAGAACGAGATTTCCGAGACCACCGACGTTGCGGATCGCCCCGAATTTGCAGAGCGCAAGGCCACCAAAGTCATCGACGGTGAAAGCTTTACCGGCTGGTTCACCGAAGATTTCACGCTGGCCGAAGTGCGCACGCTGCGCGCCCGCGAGCGCCTTTCTCAACTGCGTGTGGCAAACGGCGGTTATAACGGTCTTTATACCGTGCCGACCTTTGACGAGATTTTGCAGCTGGCCAAAGCTGTCGAAACCCAGACCGGGCGGCGCATCGGCGTTTATCCCGAAACCAAGCACCCGTCCTATTTTGCAGGCATCGGGTTGCCGCACGAAGCGCCGCTGCTGGCCGCGCTCGACCGGTTTGGCTATCGTGAAAAAAGCGATCCGCTGTTCATTCAAAGTTTTGAGGTGGGCAATCTGATCGCGCTGCGCGGCAAGACGCGGCTGCGGCTGATTCAACTCATGTCCGATGCCGGCGGCCCGCCCGATCGTGCCAGCGCAAGTTATGCCGCGATGGCGACGCCGCAGGGCCTTGCCGCCGTCGCCCGCTATGCCGATGGCATTGGCGTGGCCAAGGCGATGATCATCCCGCGCGATGCCGATGGCCGCCTGGGCAAACCGACCAGTCTGGTGGCGGATGCGCACAAGGTCAGGCTTGCCGTCCATATCTGGACCTTTCGCCGCGAAAATTATTTCCTGCCTGCCGAATATCGCTCCGGGGCCGACCCGCGCGCGGGTGGCGATCTGGCGGGGGAGGTGCGCGCATTTCTGGCCACCGGTATTGACGGCCTGTTCAGCGACAATGTGGCCGAAGCGGTGGCAGCCGTGCGCCGCGATTAGGGTCTGGCTCTTCCCACCGGGGAAGGGCGAAGCACCAGACCCCGCACGGCCGTGCAACCTGCTCAGTCGCCGTCCCATGTAAAGACGGCATCGAGCGGCTTACCGAACACCTTTGCGATGCGAAACGCGACCTCCAGACTGGGAGAGTATCTGCCCTGTTCGATGGCGGCGATGGTTTGCCGCGTTACACCCACCTGAGCACCCAGATCGGCCTGTGTCATCTCTCCGTTCAGGAAGCGCAACGTGCGAATGTCGTTGGTGAAGAGGGTCTGCGCCATTGGTCAATATCCCCGCCGGTAAAGCCAGATTTGGCTGCCGATCCGGATCAGTTCGGCCACGACTACCATCGCCAGCAACAGATTGAGCAAACCCGTTTGCGATACGCCCGCGAATATCAGGCCAATGCAGCTCCACGTTCCAACGATCATTGGATAATAGGCGAAATGGGTTCCGCGCCAATGGATCGACCGGTCGCGCTCATCTTCTTTCAAATTCACCTCGGCAGGGTTGCGGAGTGCAAGGAAGACGGTTGCCAGGGTCATCACGACGACAACCCCGATCGTGGCCAGCAGCAGCAGGCCGCCCGACGCCAACAGACCTGCAGGGTCATCGGCACGCCATGCTATGGTCAGGAAGTACCAGCCAAAGGCTATCGCTATGGCCGTCAGGGCCACCCAGTGAATTTTTTCGCGAAATGACATAATCTGAAATCCTATGTTAGTAAATGTTGACGCAATGTTACATAAATCTAACATGAGGTCAATTATCATTTACGCACTGCGTCATATGGCTTTTTCACGGCCGGATTAGCCGCTAAGCTCTCGTCTATGTCCACGCTCCCCAAAACGCTCACCCTCGACACGTCGACCAGCCGCGCCAACCCGATTGCGCAGCCGATGAAGCGGCTTACCGTGCCGCGCATCCGCCAGCGCAAGGGCGGCGAACCGCTGGTGATGCTGACCGCTTATACCGCGCGCATGGCGCAACTGTGTGATCCGCACTGCGACATGCTGCTGGTCGGCGATTCGCTGGCGCAGGTGATTTATGGTTTGCCGCATACGGTGGCGGTGACGATGGAGATGATGGCGCTCCACGGCGCGGCGGTGGTGCGCGGTAGCTATCACGCCGCTGTCATCGTCGACATGCCCTTTGGTTCCTATGAGGCGTCGCACGAACAGGCGTTCACCAACGCCTCGCGCCTGCTCAAGGAAACAGGCGCCGCTGGCGTCAAGCTGGAGGGGGGCAAGGTTATTGCGCCGACCATCGAATTCCTGACCCAGCGGGGCATACCGGTGATGGGCCATGTCGGTTTGACACCCCAAGCGGTCAACATCCTCGGCGGCTATGGTGTGCGCGGCAAAAGCAATGAAGAGGCTCTTGCCATCGTCGAGGATGCCATTGCAGTCGCCAAGGCCGGGGCTTTTGCGATGGTGATCGAAGGGGTGATGGAAAGCATCGCCATCGAAATCACGCAAAAAGTGGCTTGTCCGACCATCGGTATCGGCGCGTCGGCCCAGTGCGATGGCCAGGTGCTGGTCACCGATGACATGCTCGGCATGTTCGAACGCGTGCCAAAGTTCGTGAAGCGCTATCAGGATATCGCTGCGGTCGTGACAGCTGCGGTGACCGACTATGCCAGCGAAGTCAGGTCGCGTTCATTTCCGACCGACCAGCAAATCTATCGCGACTAACCCGCCGTCCAGCGCGCCGCGCCTTGCGAAAGGCTTGGCCTTTTCGGGGGCGCTCGCTATGGACAGCCCGCACGCTGCCACACGGCGGCGTCCGCTAAAGATGATGGAGGAACGCTTGGCCACTCGGCCCCCCACCAATGCCGCCTTGTTGCAGGAAGTCGACGAAGCCGTCCGCAAGGACGCGATGGACGATTTTGCACGCCGTTATGGTATCTGGATTATCGGCCTGATCCTTGCCGGATTGCTGGCGTTAGGCGGATATCTGTTCTGGCAGAACCAGCAACAACAGCTGGCAGCGGCAAAGGGCGAGGCGCTGATCGCCGCATTCGACCAGCTCAAGGCAGGCCAGCCCAAGGCCGCGACCACCGCGCTCACGGCGATAAAGGCCGATGGCACACCGGCATATCGCGCCGCAGCAACCATCCAGCTTGCGAACATGAAGGCCGAACAGGGCGACCGCAAGGGCGCAGCGGCATTGCTCGCGGGGCTCGCCGCCGACGATTCGGCCGACCAATCGTTGCGCGATATCGCGCTGATCCGTCAGACCGCACTCGAATTTGAAACGCTGAAGCCGGAACTGGTCATCGCCCGCCTAGCGCCGATTGTCGGGCGCACCGACCCCGTGTCGGCGTGGTATCCCAGCGCCGCTGAACTGACCGCAATCGCCCATTATCAGGCCGGCCAGTATGACCGGGCCGGCGTGCTTTACGCGAAAATCGCCAGGATCAAGGATATTCCCCCGCAATTGCAATCGCGTGCGATTCAGATGGCGGGGATGCTGGGTGTCGATGCGGTCGAGGACCGGGCGACGGCGGCAGCAAATAAGGACAATGCGAATGCACAATAAGCGGGACGGTATGGCGCGCATCTGGGTGCTGGCGGTGCTGGCGGCATTGCCGCTGGCGGGTTGCGGCATCATTGGTGGCGGTGATGGCGGGCCAAAGACGCCGACGGTGGGCAATCGCGTATCGATTCTGTCGAACGATGCCAGCGTCAAGCTTGATCCGGCCATTGCCGGACTAGAGGTCATCGTTCCCGAAGCGCAGGCAAATGCCGAATGGCCGCAATCGGGCGGCAATGCGTCCAAATCCATGGGCCATGTCGCGCTGGGCACCAGCCGCACGCAAATCTGGTCAGCGGACATTGCGGGCAGCAGCAACAAGGTGCGGCTGGCCTCCCCCCCTGTCGTTGGCAGCGGGCGGTTGTTCGCCATTGGTACTGACGCCGTGGTCAGCGCTTTTTCTGCGGACAGCGGCGCAGCGCTGTGGCGCACCGGCATCGGTTCGGATGGCAAGGATTTCGCCAAGGCCCTGTTCGGCGGCGGCGTCGCGGTAGAGGGCAATTTCGTTTATGCCACCAGCGGCGTCGGTGATGTTGCCGCGATCAATGCCGAAACCGGGGCGGTGGTGTGGCGCACCAAGCCTTCTGGCCCGCTGCGCGGGGCGCCGACGCTGGCGTTTGGCAGCGTCTATGTGATGACGCAGGACAATCAGATTTTTGCGCTCGATGCCGCCAGTGGGGCGGTGCAGTGGCAGGCCTCGGCCTCGCTTGAGGCAGGCAGCATATTTGGCGCAGGCTCTCCGGCGGCGGATCAAAGCAGCATTGTTGCAGGGTATTCATCGGGCGAGGTTCAGGCTTATCGTTATGAAAATGGTCGCGACCTGTGGGATGACGCGCTCGCGCGGACCAGCATCGCCCTGTCGGTGTCGACACTCACCGATGTTGACGCGGATCCGGTCATCGACCGTGGCCGTGTCTTTGCGCTGGGACAGGGTGGACGCATGGCGTCCTATGAACTGCTGACGGGTCAGCGCAGTTGGGAAATCTCGATCGCGGGCATTGCGACGCCGTGGGTTGCGGGCGAGTGGATTTATGCCGTCACCGACGATGCCAAGCTGCTGTGCATTACCCGGGCGACCGGCAAAGTGCGCTGGATTGCTCAGCTTCAGCGTTTCCGGGTCGAAAAAAAGAAAAAAGATCCGATCCGCTGGACCGGGCCGGTGCTGGCCGGCGGACGGCTGATCCTTGTCAACACCGAGGGACAGCTGGCCGAAATTTCACCCGCCGATGGTAGCGTGGTTGCAACGCAGGAATTCAAAACCCCGCTGTCGCAATCCCCGATTGTCGCAGGCGGCGTGCTGTATCTGCTCGCTGACGACGGACGCATCACCGCTTGGCGCTGATGCGTCGCTGAAGGACACGAAAAACTATGGCGCGCCAAGTTAGAGTCGCCATCATCGGCCGTCCCAATGTCGGCAAATCGACGCTGTTCAACCGGCTGGTCGGCAAGCGACTGGCGCTGGTCGATGATCAGCCGGGGGTAACGCGCGACCGGCGTGAGGGCGATGCCAATCTGCTTGGGCTTGAATTCCTGATCGTCGATACGGCGGGTTTTGAGGAACATGACCCGGCCAGCCTGCCAGGACGGATGCGCGCCCAGACCGAAATCGCGGTGCGCGAATCCGATGTTGCGCTGTTCATGATCGACGCGCGCGCAGGCCTGACCCCGCTCGACGAGGAAATTGGCCGCTGGCTGCGCAGCGAATCGTCGCCGGTCATCCTTGTTGCCAATAAGGCTGAAGGAAAAGCGGGTGAGCAGGGCGTGATTGAGGGCTATGCGTTGGGCCTTGGCGACCCCATCCCTTTTAGCGCCGAACATGGCGAGGGGACAGTTGACCTGTTCGATGCGCTGCGTCCCTATGTCGAACCGGCGGACGATTATGACGACACGCCGACATTTGATGAAGAGGATGAAAGCGCTCCGCTCAAGCTCGCCATTGTCGGGCGGCCCAACGCGGGCAAGTCGACGCTGATCAACCGTATTGTTGGCGAGGACCGGCTGATCACCGGGCCAGAGGCGGGCATCACCCGCGATTCCATCCGCGTCGAATGGCAGTGGACCGATGGCGACGGCGCCGTCCGCGAAATTCAGTTGTTCGATACAGCAGGGATGCGCAAGCGTGCCAAGGTGCAGGATAAACTCGAAAAACTTTCGGTCGCCGACGCCCTTCACGCTGTCGATTTCGCCGAAGTAGTGGTTATCCTGCTTGATGCGACCAAAGGGCTGGAGGCGCAGGATCTGCGCATCGCCGACCGCGTGCTTGATGAAGGGCGCGCGCTGATCATCGCGCTCAACAAATGGGATGTGGCCGAAGACGCGAGCGGCCTGTTCAACGGCGTGCGCGGCGCACTGGACGAAGGATTGGCGCAGGTAAAGGGGGTCCCGTTGCTGACCGTGTCGGGTGCGACGGGGAAAGGAATTGACGTACTGCTACGCGTCGCCTTTGAACAGCGTGCGATCTGGTCCCAGCGCGTTTCAACTTCTAAAATGAACCGCTGGTTCGAACGCGCCCGCGATGCCAATCCCCCACCAGCGCCTGGCGGCAAGCGAATCAAGCTGCGGTATATGACCCAGGCGCGCACCCGCCCGCCGACGTTTGTCGTCTTTGGTTCGCGCACCGAAATGCTCCCGCAAAGCTATCACCGCTATTTGACCAACGGGATGCGGCGTGAACTGGGGTTTGAAGGCGTGCCGATCCGCCTTAATTTCCGCAACAGCCGCAATCCGTTTGACGAAGATTAATGGCGGGGCCGGTTATGGTCGATGCGCGCGGGATGCGCTGCCCCTGGCCTGCGCTGCGGCTGGCCCGGGCGATGCGCACTACCCACGACGCCCTGTTGCTGAGCGATGATCCGCGCGCCGAAGCCGAAGCGGCAGCGCTGGCCAGCGCGCATGGCTGGACGCTTTTCGTAACCCAGCACGGCCCGGTCTGGCACATCACGGCCCGCACCGCGCAATGACTCGGTGCCGACCGTAACCTGATTTTTACCCCTTGCGCGCATAGCAGCGTCAGAACCTTGTCGGTTCAAGGGCGATAAAGATGACGGACCAGGACCAAGCACTGATTGATTGGGACGAATATCGCACCTCGCGCGCGCAGCTTGGTTCGGCATTCATCCGGATTCTTGGCTATTTTCGGGAGGATGGGACCAAATCGGTTCTGGCGATCGAAGGCGCGATGCGCGACGGCGATGCCCGCGGGCTCGTGATGCCTGCGCATACATTGAAGGGCGAAGCACGCCAGTTCGGGGCGGAGCAGCTGGCTAGCCTAGCCGAAGATATCGAAACTTTTGCCCGCCGCTGCGTGGAAATACGCGTTTCACCAGAGGAATATTTGCCCAAGGTCGTTGGTTTACGCTCGCTGTTCGACGCGACACTTGACGCGCTCGAACGCGAATCCAACCCGCTGGTCCAACGCCGCCCATCGTCAGGATTCGGTCGCGCCAAAGGCTTTGCTGCCTGAACCAGCGCGCAGTGCCGGGACGCGGGTACACGATAGATTGCGGACGGCGTTGCCCAATGTGGGGCCAGCGCCAGCGCGGTTCGGCGCCGACACTACGTCAGCCCGCCGCCCCTAATCCGATCCCGCACTGACCGAATTGAGTTGGATGTAATTGGCGATGCCCATCCGCTCGATCAGGTCGAATTGTTTTTCCAGCATGTCGACATGCTCTTCTTCGCTGGCCAGGATCATCGCGAACAGGTCGCGGCTGACGTAATCATTCACCTTTTCGCAGTGCGCAATCGCGCCTTTTAGCTGGGGCAGCGCATCATGCTCCAGTTCCAGATCGGCTTTCAGAATTTCCTCGACCGTCTCACCGATACGCAGTCGGCCCAACATCTGGAAATTGGGCAGGCCACCCAGAAACAGCACACGTTCGGCCAGTTTGTCCGCGTGCTTCATTTCGTCGATCGATTCGTGCCGCTCAAACGCTGCCAGCTTGGCCACGCCCCAATTGTCGAGCATCCGATAGTGCAGCCAATATTGATTGACTGCCGTCAGCTCGTTCTTAAGCGCCTCGTTAAGGAAGTCGATAACCTTGGCGTCGCCCTTCATTTCGTCTGTCCTTATGATGTTTCGTAGCGCAGGATATAGCGCCATTCGTCACCAGCGAACAGTCAGAAAATGGCCAGAAACCAAGGTTTCTTGGCTAATGCGACTAGCAAGCAGTCGCGCGCTCGCGGCCGATAATGTCACGCGCGAACGGGATGCACTGGCCGCATTTTACCTGGCAACCAAGCTCGCGATATGCGCGCGCCGGGCTGCTAGCGCCCTGTCGCGCCGCTTCGCGCACTTCGCGTTCCTTGATGGCATTGCAGACACAAACGATCACGGCTGAATTCCTCTAATGAGAATCATTCGCTAGCCGATCTGCGAATGCCTCGCAATAGAAAAATTCATCGCTGCATCGGCTGGAACGCGCCGCGCGCCAGACTGCGCCACAACCACTCGAGCGGGCCATAGCGATAGCGATTGAGCCATGGTTTTGACCACAACAGCATGACCGCCCATGCGCCCAAGACAAACAGCCACAGGGCGGTACGGTTGATGCTGGCGTACAGCCCCATCCCATAGCCATAGAATAGCATCGTCATGATGATGCTGGTGCCCAAATAGTTGGTGATCGCCGCCTGCCCCGTCGCCGCAACGCGCGCGATCAGGCCGCTGCCTGCCAGGGCCCGTACCGCCAGCACCAGCAGTGCAGCATAGCCAAGCGTCAGCATCAGCCGCGGGATAATCGTCCAGGCAAACATCCCGTTGAGCGCCGCAATCGGCCCCAGTCCCAATTGCCAGACCACTAGCCCCGCGATCAACGTCAGGATCAGTCCCGCGGGTACCAACCGCCACGCCCAGCGGCGATAAACCGCGCTATCCAGGATGCCGGTCAGAAACCCGGTCTTGAACAGCGCCATGCCCAGCCACATCAGCGGCAGCGTTTCGGTAATGCCTTGCATCACCAACGTCAGTGGCGCGTCCCACTCCCCCACCCGGTGGGCAAGGATCCCGCCATATCCGCCTTGATAGATGGCCAGATATTCCGTTCCATCGATCGACATGTAGGGACTGTCCATCATCCCCTGATACGCCTTGACCAGTGCCGCGTCTGCACCGGGCGCTGACGCGGTGACCTCAAGAAACAGCATCGCGCCGTAAACCATCGCCCACAGGACCATTCCGAACAGGTAAAGGCCCAGCGCCCATTTGATCAGCCGCCTTGGTTCCCACTGATGCGCCAGAAAGGCGATGCTGCCGATAACAGCATAAAGGAAAAGGATATCGCCAGACCAGATGAAGAAATAATGCACGAGGCCAAACACCGCGAGCCACGCCATGCGGCGATAATGCACCCGCGCCGGATCCTCGCCCTTCGCGCCCGCGCGTTCGATGATCAACAGCATCGATGCGCCAAATAACAGCGAAAACAGCCCGCGCATCTTGCCATCAATCAGCACGAACGACACAAGCCAGCTCAGCGGGTCGCTCGCTGTCTGCGGGACCGACGCCAGCGGTGTGATATAGGCCGTGTCAGGCATGGCAAAGGCGACGATGTTCATCGCCAGAATACCCATCACGGCAAAACCGCGCAGCGCGTCGAGGGTGATGTTGCGCGCGGCTATATCGCTTGTCATACTTTCCCAGCCTTCGTTCTGGCCCAGCTTTGGTTCTGGATCGCCGCGCTAGGCCAGCGGACGGTGCCGGTCGAGCGAATTGTCGTGCAGGTCAGGTTGGCGATACCCGCGCACGGATTAGTGCCTTACACGAACGCTCCGCTCTGCTAAGGGCGGCGCCACCATGCTCAATCTAAACGCTATCACCGTGCGCCTTGGCGGACGCACCATCCTTGACCGCGCCACGGCGGCGTTGCCGGGTCACGCCCGCATTGGTCTGATCGGCCGCAACGGCGCAGGCAAATCGACCCTGATGAAGGTGATGATCGGCGCGCTAGAGGCGGACGAGGGTGCGCTGGAAATGCCCAAGGGCACGCGCATCGGCTATATCGCGCAGGAGGCACCTGCGGGCAGCGCGACGCCGTTCGACACCGTGCTTGCCGCCGACACCGAACGCGCGGCGTTGATGATCGAGAGTGAAGAACTGGGGGAAAGCGGCGCTGACCCCGACCGGCTGTCGCACGTCTATGAACGGTTGATCGCAATCGATGCTTATACTGCCCCGGCGCGCGCCGCGCGCATCTTGATCGGCCTTGGTTTTGATGAGGCGATGCAGGGCCAGCCGCTCGACAATTTTTCCGGCGGCTGGAAAATGCGCGTCGCGCTTGCCGCGTTGCTGTTTTCACAGCCTGACCTGTTGCTGCTCGATGAACCGTCGAACCACCTCGACCTTGAAGCGACGCTGTGGCTGGAAAATTTCCTCAAAAGCTATCCCGCGATGATGGTGGTGATCAGCCACGAACGCGACCTGCTCAACAATGTCGTCGACCATATCCTGCATCTGGAGGGCGGCCAGACCACGCTTTATACCGGCGGCTACGACAGTTTCGAACGCCAACGCGCTGAACGCGCGGCTCAGCTGGCGGCGGCGCGGGCCTCACAGGAAGCGCAGCGGGCCAAGCTTCAGGATTATGTCGCTCGCAACAGCGCGCGGGCCTCGACCGCCAAACAGGCGCAGAGCCGGGCCAAGGCGCTCGCACGGATGCAGCCTATCGCCGCGATGGCGCACGATCCCTCGCTCAGCTTTGCTTTCCCCAGCCCAGAAGCACTGCGCCCGCCACTGGTTACGCTCGACTTGGCCAGCGTCGGTTACAGCGCGGGCAACCCGGTGCTCGAACGGCTGAACCTGCGCATCGACCCCGATGATCGCATCGCGCTGCTGGGTCGCAACGGCAATGGCAAAACCACGCTCGCGCGCCTGCTGGCGGCGCAACTGACGCCGATGGACGGCGCAATGAACGCCAGCGGGAAAATGCGCGTTGGTTATTTTACGCAGTATCAGGTCGAAGAACTCGACGGTGACGATACCCCGCTGGAACATATGACGCGCCAGATGAAGGGCGCGGCGCAAACAGCGGTCCGTGCGCAGCTTGGCCGGTTCGGTTTTTCGGGGCCAAAGGCGACCACCAAGGTCGGCAAACTGTCGGGCGGGGAGCGCGCCCGCCTTGCGCTCGCGCTCATCACCCGCGATGCACCGCACATGCTGATTCTGGACGAGCCCACCAATCACCTCGACGTCGATGCGCGTGAGGCACTGGTCCAGGCGCTTAATGATTATGAAGGCACTGTCGTGCTGGTCAGCCATGATCGCCACATGCTTGAACTGACCGCAGACCGGCTCGTACTGGTCGACGGCGGCACAGCCCAAGAATTTTCAGGCAGCATCGAAGATTATACTGATTTTATCCTAGGCAAAAATCAGCCCAGGACCGACGGAGCGAAGGGCGAGAAAAAGCCCGACCGCAAAGCCGCCGCTGCCGCGCGCGAGGCCCGCGCCCAGCTTAAAAAGGCCGTCACCGACGCCGAGGCCGACCTGGCCAAGCTGGAGGTTGTGCGCACCGCCATTGACCGCGCGATGTTCGATCCGCAATCCGCCGCCAGCGAATATGTCGGGCTAACCATGAGCGAACTGTCACAGCGGCGCGGGCGCATTGTCACGGCGCAGGAGGCGGCAGAGGCCAAGTGGGTGGCAGCCAGCGAGGCGCTGGAGGCGGCGGGGTAGCACAGCTGACGGCTTTGGCTTAAGGTCAGCCGGTAATGAATGGCTCGTTTGCGGAGTGTCGGCTGATTTGCTGTTATCGAAACAACGCGGTTCGCAGCCGCAGTATATGACAAGCGAAGGAAGATCATCATGCGCGTTCGTAAAATCGAACTCAAGACAGATGCCGATGCCGTCGTAGAAAGCGCGGAAGGCGAGGGTCACGCTCAGGAAACATTTGCAGAGGCCGTCGATGCCGTTGGCCCGGGGTCGATGCTTGGTTACCGTTTGGAACAGCAAGCGGCGCTGTCAAATTTCGGTATGGAAGCGCTTAAATCGTTTTCTGTTGATGATCTGCTGGAACATGCTGTTAAAGCGGCAGCGCTTGGCATGCGGGCAAAGCTGTCAAAAATTCTTGAATATCGGAAAAGTGAAAATGATCTGTTGTTCCGGGCTGGTGAGGGCTGGCGCGCCGGTCTGGTGGGCAAGGTCAGCTTTGGCGCGGATCTGGAATCTCCCGCCGGTTATGCGTTTCACACCGGATCGCCGGTCATCTCGAACCATCTTGCAGGCGAAGACCAGTTCCGTACGCCTTTGGTGATGATTGAACATGGCGTTAAGCGCGCAATCAATGTTCTGATCACCTTTAGTGGCGGTCGCTGGGGCATACTTGAAGTAGACAGTACGTCCGCTGGCGAATTTGAGGTCGCTGATCTGGCTTTTCTGCAAGGTCTGGCCAACATCATTGGCGTGGCGCTTGATCGCCAAGTCGCCGAAGACCGACTTTCACAATCCCTCGAATATCAAAAAATGCTCGTTCGAGAAGCAAGTCATCGCGTAAAAAATAATCTTACCATTCTTTCAAGCCTGCTCACAATGAAGGCGAGGTCGAGCAAAAATCCGCAGGAAGCCACCGCGCTCAGTGACGCATCGGACCGCGTTATCGCGGTGGCGCGGACGCATGATCGGCTGTGGCGCGACGCCGGCAATTCTACGATCGATCTAAGTGCACTTGCTGCTGATTTGTGCCAGACACTCTCTCAGCAGCTTGTGCATATGGATATTCGTTGCGACGCAGAAGCCGTTGAAGTGTCGCCAGATCTCGCTGCATCCTTCGCGCTGCTGGTCACCGAACTGGTAACGAACGCCGCCAAACATGCCTATGGCCAAGGCGGCGGTGTTGTCCATGTCCAGTTGACCACGGACGGGTCCACCCGCCTGCTTCAAGTCAGCGACGAGGGCGTCGGCCTCGATCCTGACTTCGCCCTTGAAACCTTTGGCATGGAAAGTTTGGGAATGACCCTAATACAGGCCATGACCCAAAGCCTGAATGGGACAGTCGAATTCGTTCCGGGATCCGGCACTTTGTTCAAAGTCAGATTTTAACAAACTGACATTCATTGCACCTTAAGCGCCATACCTAACCTACGGAATAATAAGATTTAATTCGCTCGCCATATGCCTGATCAAAGACGGGGGCATCGTCGACACGGTAACTTGGGCTACCGTCGATCAACGTTTTGTCCAAATCAACAATATAGCCTGCGCCATCGGTGCTGACGCGCAACAATGAGAATGGCACAGGGTGATATTTCTGACCCAATCCCAAAAATCCACCAAAGGAAAGAACGGCATATTCTGTTTTTCCAGAGAACATATCGGTCACCAATTGTTCGACAGAACCCAATTCTTTGTTATCACGGCCATAGGCTTTGAGTTTCTGTTTCAGCGTCGATAGTAGCAGGCGTATCGAGCCGAGGTAATTTATGTCCAGGTTCGTTTGAAAATCCGTCATGGGCTGTTTCCAATTTTACGTCACGCGGACCTTCACTGGAAACCGCGTTTCAAGCTGCCCCGGTCAACCGGCGCGCGGACCATTGGTTCCGCCCATCTTGCCAAGCCCAGCGAAACGGCTTATTAACACTGATGTTGATAAGTCGTCTGGCACCCGAATCAGGAACCGTTGTTCATGCCCAATCTTCCCCTTGCTCACCCCGACCGCGCCGATACCGGCTTTCGCCCGCTCAAGGCGTGGGGTCATTTCCGTAAGTTGATGGCGGACAAGGAGGACACCGAACAGGTGTTCCATATTATCGAAGCTTTGCGCGACAAACGCTTTGCCAAGCGAGCCGAGGCTTTCTTTGCCTCTTCTGTGGGACAAGCGGTTGCAGCGACGGACCAACATCTGCCCGCAATTCTCGACGATCATGCCGCACTTCGCAAACTTCCAGCGGGCAGTGTCGGCCATGCCTATGCCGATTTCATGGAACGTGAAGGGCTGACTGCACAAGGGCTGGTCGATGAATATGCCAAGTTCCGCACCGGCCAGACCCGCTATGACGATCAACTGGAGCGGTATGGCAACCGGCTGCGCGATACGCACGACCTGTTCCATGTGCTGACCGGCTATGGCCGCGATGCGCTGGGTGAACAGTGCGTACTTGCTTTTTCGTACAGCCAGACGCCTGGCTGGGGCGTCCTGTTCATCGCTTGGGCAGGTGCGCGCGAGTTAAAGAAACAAGTTGGTGATTTCGGTATTTATGCCGCCGTGCGTGAAGGCCAGCAGCTGGGCAAGGCGGCGCAGAGCATCACCAACCAGGATATCGCTGCGCTGCTCGCCGAACCCCTCGATTCCGCGCGGGCGCGCCTTGGTATCGGTACGCCGGCGGCCTATCATGCCGCCCACATGCGTATGCGCGCGGCTGGCATCGACCCCCATGACCTGCTGGGCAAGAAAGCGGCTGAGGCGTCGAAGGACCAGCCATCTGAATTGGCGCAGGCAGCGTAAGCTTCTTCATTGCGAGTGCAGTCAAGCCATCCAGGGCTGTGTGTTGCCGCAGGTTGATGTAAGCCGCCTTTACTCGCCCATCAGCGCGGGGAAGAACGCTTCGTGCGCGGTGCGCAAATCGGACAGGGTCACGGCATAATCGCCCTCGGGCAATTCGAATATGATGCGGCTTTTGATGGTGCGGCCTAGCGGGTCAACCGGCACGTCGGCGCGGTGCGCCTCTGCCATGAAATCGGCCAGGCAGCCGTCGTTCACCGTTACCAGATACAGTCCCTGATCCTCACCAAACAGACTGCCCGCGACGCCGAAGGGCTGTTCTTCATTGACCATCACGCCCATGTCGCCCGCCAGTGCCATTTCGGCCAGCGCCACTGCGACACCGCCGTCGGACACATCGTGGCATGCGGTGATCCAGCCGTGCTGGATCGCCGTGCGGATGAAGTCGCCGGTGCGGCGTTCGGCTTTCAGATCAACCGGAGGCGGGGGGCCATCTTCGCGGCCCTGACATTCGCGCAGCCACAGCGACTGGCCCAGGTGGCCGCCGCGCTCGCCGACCGCGAGGACCATGTCGCCGGTGCGTTTGAACGCGATGGTCATGGCCTTGCGCCAATCGGGCATCAACCCGACGCCGCCAATCGCAGGGGTGGGCAGGATCGCACTGCCGCCGCCCGTTGCCTTGCTTTCATTATACAGGCTGACATTGCCCGACACGACCGGGAAATCGAGTGCCCGGCACGCCTGACCCATGCCGTCCAGGCACCCAATGATTTGCCCCATGATATCGGGCCGCTGCGGATTGGCAAAGTTCAGGCAGTTGGTGATCGCCAGCGGCGTCGCGCCGACGGCGGTCAGGTTGCGCCACGCTTCCGCGACGGCTTGTTTCCCGCCCTCGACCGGGTCGGCAAAGCAGTAACGCGGGGTGCAATCGGTGGTCATCGCCAGCGCCTTGTCGTGCCCATGCACACGCACAACAGCCGCATCGCCGCCCGACAGCGCGACCGTATCGCCGCCAACCTGGGCGTCATATTGTTCCCATATCCAACGGCGGCTGGCGACATCAGGGGATCCCATCAGCGTCAGCAGGTCCGCTGCCGGATCGGCGCTCTCTGGCGTATCGGTCATGGCTGCGCGGGGCGGCGTTGGCACGTGGGGCCGGTCATACAGCGGGGCATCGTCGGCCAGCGGAGCGAGCGGAATGTCACACACCACTTCGCCTTCATGCTCCAGCACCATCCGCCCGGTGTCGGTCACATGGCCGATAACGGCGAAATCCAGTTCCCATTTGCGGAAGATCGCCTCGGCAAAAGCTTCCTTGCCGGGTTTCAGCACCATCAGCATGCGTTCCTGCGATTCGGACAGCATCATTTCATAGGGTGTCATGCCGGTTTCGCGCTGGGGCACAGCGTCCATTTTCAGGTGCAGGCCGACGCCGCCCTTTGATGCCATTTCAACCGATGAACTGGTCAGCCCTGCCGCGCCCATATCCTGAATCGCCACAATTGCGTCCGACGCCATCAGTTCAAGGCACGCCTCGATCAGCAGTTTTTCGGTGAACGGATCGCCGACCTGCACCGTCGGGCGCTTTTCGTCGCTATCCTCGCCGAAATCGGCGCTTGCCATCGTCGCGCCATGGATGCCGTCGCGCCCCGTCTTGCTGCCGACATAAACGATCGGATTGCCAATCCCACTGGCGGCTGAATAAAAGATTTTATCGGTATCGGCGACGCCCACCGTCATCGCATTGACCAGGATATTGCCGTCATAGGCCGGGTGGAAATTAACCTCGCCGCCCACCGTCGGCACACCGACGCAATTGCCGTAACCGCCAATGCCGCGCACGACGCCGCTGATCAGGTGCCGCATCCTGGGATGATCAGGCCGCCCGAAGCGCAGCGCGTTCAGATTGGCTATGGGCCGCGCGCCCATGGTGAACACATCGCGCAATATCCCGCCAACGCCGGTCGCGGCGCCCTGATAGGGTTCGATATAACTGGGGTGGTTGTGCGATTCCATCTTGAAAATCGCTGCCTGACCATCGCCAATATCGATGACGCCTGCATTTTCACCGGGGCCGCAGATCACCCACGGTGCCTCGGTCGGCAGTTTTTTAAGGTGGATGCGCGAACTTTTGTAGCTGCAATGCTCGGACCACATGACCGAAAAGATGCCGAGTTCGACCAGATTGGGTTCGCGCCCCAGCGCGTGGAGCACGCGGCCATATTCTTCGGGGGACAGGCCGTGCTCGGCGACGATTTCGGGGGTGATCACAGACATGCCAGCGCCCTTAGCGGGACGGGACGGCCGGCGCTAGCCCGCCTTGGGGAAGATCATCAGCGTCAACCAGACTGCCGCGCCCGCCGCTGCCCCCGTGGCGATGGTACCCCAGGCGATATCCAGCAGCGTGACCTTCAGGCTCCACACCTTCAGCGTGGCATAGTTGGTAAGGTCATAGGTCATGTAACAAAAGAAACCGAACAGCGCGCCCCACTGCGCCGCGACCTGCCATTTGCCTGCCGCGAGCGCGGGTGCGACCGCGAAAATCTGGATACCCAGCATATAGAGCGCATAGAAAATCAGCGCCGGTATGGGCCGCCAGCCGCGCATCAGCATCTCGCCGATTTCGGGCCGATAGACGGCGGGCACCATCTTGCCCAGCCAGACCGCATCGAGGATGCCAAAGAGGATCGCGGTGGCGATATAGGCGGTGACATATTGCATGATCATGCGGGGGTTTCCTTCTTTACGGGCAGGCGGCGATCCGCCCATTCGGCGATCAGGCTGATAACGGCATATGTGCCAAAAACGGCGATTGCTGCGGCAAGGTCGGGTTCCGTTGGCTGCGGTCCGAACCAGTTGATGGCCTGCACCGCCAGCATCACCAATGCCAGCACGCCCAGCGGGATCAGCGCCCGCCCCGACACCGGACGCCGCGCCCGGATAAGCACGGCAAAGGCCAGCGCGATCAGTCCCAGTTCCAGCGGCATGGCGATGGCCGGATAGTCCCACAGGCCCAGTCCCAGTTTCGGCGGGCTGCCCCACAGGGTCAGGTCCGGGACATGGACGAGCAGGTCGGCGAACCAGTGCGACACCACTACCGCTGCGCCGATCAACGCCCCGGTGCGGCTGCGTGTTACCAGCCAGATCAGCGCGGCAAAGCCCGCCGCAAACAGGCATGTTCCCGCCAGACTGTGCGTATAAGGCATATGGTACAGGTCCATCGGATTCATTACGCTGGTCCCCGGCGCCAGACGCAGATGTTCGATATCGGTCAGGACAAAGGCAAAGAAAGCCCAATCGACCAACTGCCCAGCGATGAACAGCGTGCCCAGGCTGGGCGCTTTCGGATGCGCAGCGGCGACCAGCGCGGGAGCCCAATGACCGATGAACATTGCCTGATCCTAAACGCACGCACCGCAACGTCAAGCTTGACCGCGCCGCCCGGCTGCGGTCAAAGCATGTGCCATGTCTGACAGTTCGCCCGCCCCCACCGCCCCCGTCGCCAGCCTTAGTTTCGAGGCCGCCATGGCCGAACTCGAAACGATTGTCCGCCAGTTGGAGGGCGGCGACGTCAATCTTGAGGAATCGGTGACGCTGTACGAACGCGGTCAGGCGCTGCGCCAGCACTGCGAGGCACGGTTGAAGGCCGCGGAATTGCGCGTCGAACAGGTCAGCGTCGGCGCTGACGGCCAACCCACAGGCACCATGCCTTTTGGTGACGCGTGATGTCGGTGAGTGTGGTGGCGACCGATGATTTGCTGGACGATGCGCTGGCCGACGTGGCCGCCGCCGTCGACCGTTTTTTTGATCAGCGGCTGGTCGTTCCGGATGACCCGCGCGCTAAGCTGTATGAAGCGATGCGTCATGCCGCGATTGGTGGCGGTAAACGGTTGCGCCCGTTGCTGGTCCGCGCTTCCGCCGATATTTTCCGTGTTGACCGCAACCTGTCGCTGACTGTTGGCGCGGCGGTAGAGGCGATGCATGTCTATTCGCTGATCCACGATGATTTGCCGTGCATGGATGACGATGATTTGCGGCGCGGCAAACCGACGGTGCACCGGGCATATGACGAGGCAACAGCGGTGCTCGCGGGCGATTCGCTTCACGCGCTCGCGTTCGAATGGCTTGCGCACCCGGATGCGCACCCCGATCCCTTTGTACGCAGCGAATTGCTGCTTGAACTGTCGCGCGCGGCGGGGCCAGCGGGCATGGCGGGCGGGCAGATGATGGACCTGGCCGCCGAAAGCGCCAATTTCGACCTCGCCACCGTCAGCCGCCTGCAACAGCTGAAAACTGGTGCGCTGATCGCTTTTTCGGTCGAGGCCGGTGCGATTCTGGGTCGAGTGCCCCATGAAGGCCGCCGTGCGCTGACCGCCTATGCCCGCGATATTGGTCTGGCGTTCCAGATCGCCGACGACATCATGGATGTCGAGGGTGACGAGGCGCTGGCGGGCAAGGCACTGCACAAGGATGCCGATGCAGGCAAGGAAACCTTTGTCACGCTGATGGGCATTGAGCGCGCCAAGGCCCAGGCCGAGCTGTTGATGGGACAGGCGATTGCCCATCTTGGCAGCTTTGGTGACGAAGCCGATTTACTGCGCGCCATTGCTCGCTATGTCATTGAAAGGGACCATTGATGCGCATTGGTGTTTATCCTGGCACATTCGACCCCATCACCTTGGGCCATGTCGACATCATCCGGCGCGGGGCGACACTCGTTGACAAATTGGTGGTCGGGGTCACCACCAACATCGCCAAATCGCCGATGTTCGACGATGATGAACGGCTCGCCATGGTGCGCGCCGAGGTCGCCCGGATTGACGGCAATATCGAAGTGACCGGATTTAACTCGCTGCTGATGGATTTTGCCGACCGCGAGGGCGCAGGGATGATCATCCGGGGTCTCCGCGCCGTCGCCGACTTTGAATATGAATATCAGATGGCGGGGATGAACCAGCAATTGAACGACCGGGTTGAAACGGTGTTTTTGATGGCCGACGTCTCGCTGCAACCCATCGCGTCACGCCTCGTGAAGGAAATTGCGATTTTCGGCGGCGATATCGGCAAGTTTGTTACGCCGCGGGTGCGCGATGCGGTGGTGGCGCGCATTGCCGAGCGCGGACTGCGGCAGGGCGAGTGAAGTTGTACCCCCACAATCATTGAGGGTTCAGCTTTTTCCCGCTAGGGACCGCCAACGCAGCAGGGCGCGTATTTAGATTCAGGACGATTTGATGATGGCTTTTGTTTCGCGGACCATGGTATTTTCGGCGCTGGCGTTCGCCTGTGCCGCGCCCGCCGCAGCGCAGGACGCTGCAACACCTGTGCCAGCGACGACGCCGGACGTCGTCACGCCCGCTCCCGCTTCTGCCCCCGGCTCTGCTACGCCCGCTACACCGGCGATGACACCCGAACAGTATCTGGGCGTGCCGGAATTCATGCTGCACCTCGACCTGTCGACGGGCGGCCGGGTGACAATCCAGCTTTACCCGCATCTTGCCCCCGGCCATGTCGAACGAATCAAGGGGCTGACGCGGGCAGGGTTTTACGACGGGCTGAAATTTCACCGGGTTATCGATGGTTTCATGGCGCAGACCGGCGATCCGACCGCGACCGGGACCGGGGCCTCGCAGCTTCCCGATTTGACGGCTGAGTTCAATGCTATTCCGCATCTGCGCGGCACGTTGTCGATGGCGCGTTCACAGGAACCGAACAGCGCCAACAGCCAGTTTTTCATCATGTTCCAGCCGCGTTTCAGCCTTGACCGCAACTATACTGCACTGGGCCGGGTCGTGTCGGGCATGCAATATGTCGATGCCATCCAGCGCGGCGAGCCGCCTGAGGTGATGTCACGCATGGTGCAGGTGTCGGTCGCGGCGGACAATAAACCAATGCCGCCCGCAAGCGCGCTGGCCGAAGCGGCAGCGCCGGTGCCGTCATTGGCGGAATTGAGCGCCCCGGCGAACTAAACCCTGTCATTGCGCGCGCAGCGAAGCAATCCAAAGCTTGCGTAAACCGCCTTGAATTGCTTCGCTGCGCGCGCAATGACGATTGAGTAAAACCATGCGCGTCGACAGTTTCGATTTCCCCCTTCCCCCCGAACGCATCGCGCTGCGCCCAGCCCGCCCGCGGGATGCCGCGCGCATGCTGTTGGTTCAGGGCGGGGCGCTGTCCAACCATGGTGTGCGCGACCTGCCGCACCTGCTGCGTGCGGGGGATTGCCTGGTGTTCAACGACACCCGTGTCATCCCCGCTCAGCTTGAAGGGGTGCGCCGCACGTTCAAGGGCGGCGCGGCGCGCATTGGTGTGACGCTGCACAAACGGCTCGACCTGCGGCGCTGGCAAGCTTTTGTGCGCAACGCCAAACGGCTCCAGCCCGGCGACCGGATCGAATTTGCGCATGGCGTGTCGGCGCTGGCACAGGAACGCCAGACCGACGGCAGTTTCTTCTTGCGCTTCGACGGGGATGAACCGGTTGAAATCTTGCTCGAACGCGCCGGACAGATGCCGTTGCCGCCCTATATCGCGAACAAACGCCCGATCGACGCCGCCGACCGCAGCGATTATCAGACGATGTTTGCGCAAGCCGATGGCGCGGTTGCTGCCCCCACCGCGTCGCTGCATTTCACGCCAGAATTGGTGGCCGCCATCGACGCGGTGGGCATTGGCCGCGAGACGCTGACGCTGCATGTTGGTGCGGGGACGTTTCTGCCGGTGAAGGCCGACGATACGGACGACCATGTCATGCATGCCGAATGGGGCAGGATCGACGCCGCGACCGCCGAGCGGCTTAACACAGTGCGGGCGAACGGCGGGCGGATCGTCGCCGTCGGCACCACTGTGCTCCGCCTGCTGGAAAGCGCGAGCGGAGAGGATGGCATCATCCGCCCATTTGCAGGCGACACGAGCATCTTTATCACCCCCGGCTATCGCTTTCGTGCGGTCGATGGCCTGATGACCAATTTCCACCTGCCCAAATCGACATTGTTCATGCTGGTCTCGGCACTGATGGGCGTGGAAAGGATGAAAGAGGCTTACGCTTATGCCATTGAAAATGAATATAGATTCTACTCCTACGGGGATTCGTCGCTGCTCCTTCCGTAAAGGTCGTTAGATGGGTGACTGATGGGTGGCTGTTGAAAGGGCGTTGGGTAGGCGGTGGGCAGATTCCCTCCTGAAGGTGCGTTGGGTTTACAGGAAAGAGCAGGTCGCTCGAAGTGGTCCGTTGATCGGATTTGGCGCTGCGACCCAACAATTCCGGCACCGTCTGAGCCGATAAAATCGCGCAACGACTATTGCTTGTCGGGTGGGGCCGATGCCCATAAGTTGCAAACCATGTTTGAACAAACTTTTAAAAACCTCGATGACATTCTTCGC
>Ga0105045_10000453_pt1 | contig 29417 bp, 38 predicted proteins | sample MAT02_FD_78089 | JGI IMG/M metagenome (GOLD analysis project Ga0105045, IMG submission 78089) | Freshwater microbial communities from Lake Fryxell liftoff mats and glacier meltwater in Antarctica - MAT-02 (megahit assembly) | ecosystem: Environmental > Aquatic > Freshwater > Ice > Liftoff... | reverse complement strand
GACCGGATTTTGTGTGCTCATGCGTGCCAGTAACCTATTTTACCCCCGCTCATCGGCAAGTGGAAAAACTGTGTGGCTCCATAAAGATGTTTCCGGATCACCCGCGCTCTTCGCGCCGAGGCTCAGAAAAAGCCTGAACCGCTTTCTATAATCCCAAAAATCCAGCGCGACCTACGGGCGAGGGACTCCTGTGCTGATGGGTGTTCGTGGCGAACGACACGCGCCCGATCCTTCCTTGACAATTATGAGTATGTGCATAAGTTTAATAATTATGGCCATAATGACAATCCGCACGTCAGTCGCTTTTGATTCGGCGACTACTTCCAGGTGGCAGCGACTGGCGAAGCGATGGGGGGTTTCGAAGTCGGAGGCGCTGCGCCGGGCACTTGAGGCGGCGGAGAACCCGGCGGGTGCATCCGGCGAGCCCGACTTTGCCTCGATGTCACTGGTCGAAATTCTTGATTGGTTCCGGGACCATCCCCAGCCGCCAATTTCAGGTGGCTGGGGGGAAGATCCCCATGCCGAACTCCGGGCCATGCGCGAGCGTGATGCGGAGATTGAGGAGGAAAGGGAACGCGCGCAGGCCAGTCGAACCTCTTCTGAATCCGCAGTATGATTCATCTGGATGCGAATCTGCTGATTGCGATGGTGAAACCCTTCGACCTACACCACGCCGCAGCCCGCGCGATTGTCGCAAAAAACCATTCCTTCTCCACCTCGTCCGTCGCGTGGATGGAGTTTCATTCCCGGCCTGTTGATCCGACGCACACGAGAGCCTTGCATAGAATTCTTTCCGGGGGAATTTTGCCCTTTGACGAACCCATCGCCGCGCTTGCCGGCGAGCTGTTTTTTCGAACGGGAGCGAAGCGCCGCACTCGCTTGGATACGATGATCGCCGCCACTGCCATCCACGCCAGAGCAAAACTCGCCACCGTCAACCCGGATGATTTCGAACCCTTCCTACCCCTCGGGCTAAAGCTGCTGCCGATCCTGCCATGAACCGACATGACCGGGCGTTCATGGCATCGGCCAGTTCCTCGGTTGCGCGCAGACGGTGCTGGAGCGCTTCACTCGGACGCATATTCATGCGGGAAAGACCACTTTGCAGAGTGGCAGCGCCTACGGGATTCGAACCCGTGCACCAGCCTTGAGAGGGCTGTGTCCTAACCCCTAGACGAAGGCGCCAGCTTGGTGGGGGATGGCATTTTATCACTTGGCGTGTGCATGGCAAGGGTGGAAAGTGAGAGAATGAAACTCTATGTGAAATCGCGGTGTCCATGGTGCGTTGATGCGCGGGATTGGTTAGATGGGCGCAGCATCGCCTATAGCGTAGTGGATGTCCTTGACGACCGGGTGGCCTTTGCCCGCATGCGCGAGATTTCCGGCCAGTCGCTTACTCCGACTCTCGAGATGCCGGACGGTGAGGTGCTGGCGGACTTTGATACTGGGCAATTGGAAAAATTTCTTAAGGCGAGAGAGGCGCGCTGAAGCATTCGGAATGATTATCTTGTGGATTTCAAGCCAAGGAGGTGTTCTTGAGTGTTCATGAATCTTGCCAAAACGATAGACCATACCTTGTTGAGGGCCGATGCGACCGAGGCCGACATCGTCACGCTCTGCGACGAGGCGAGGAGCCATGGTTTCTACAGTGTTTGTGTTAACTCTTCGTGGATCAATGTCGCAGCTCAGGAGCTCGAGGGTTCGGGCATCCTTGTCGTGGCAGTTTGTGGTTTTCCTCTCGGCGCGATGGGGAGTGAGGCAAAGGCTTTTGAGGCGGCAGAAGCGGTCAGTGCTGGAGCTGGTGAGGTAGACATGGTGATCTCGATCGGACGGCTTAAGGGGGGCGATCAGAACGGCGTGCGTGCGGATGTGGATGCGGTCATTGCCGCAGTCGCGGGCTTGCCTGTTAAGGTCATCTTAGAAACTTGCTTGCTGACACGTGCAGAAAAAATCCTAGCCTGCGAGATCAGCGCGGAAGCCGGGGCAGCCTTTGTCAAAACATCCACCGGCTTCAGCACAGGTGGTGCCACGATCGAAGACGTGCAGCTCATGGCGGAGTCGGTTGGGGGTAAATGCCAGGTCAAGGCGTCGGGGGGCATTCGAGATTCGGCCACGGCTCTTTCTATGCTAAGGGCAGGGGCGACGCGGCTGGGAACATCAAATGGCATTGCCATTCTCTCGGGGCAGACGGCAGACGGATATTAACGAAAGGCTTTTCTGAAGACAAAGATTCTTATTACTGGGGCGTCGGGATTTGTGGGTGGGTCGTTTTGTCGTCAGTTTGCGGCGAGGCCCGATCTTGAGATAATGGGTCTTGGACGTCGTGCTGCGGCGCTTGGAAATTACATACAAGCCGACCTTACGCAGCCGCTCACGCTGGATTGGAAGCCGGATGTGGTCATCCATGCTGCCGCACGCTCGTCACCATGGGGCGCCTTGGCGGAATTTCGGCTTCAGAATGTTTTGGCGACGCAAAATGTGGTGGATTTCTGCGCGGCGCAGGGTGTCCCCAAGCTTGTTTATATTTCCTCGAGCTCGGTCTTCTACCGCGAGGAGGATCAATATGGCATCACTGAGGAATGTCCCATCGCCCTACCTTTTATCAACGCCTACGCACACACGAAGTACGAGGGAGAGGAAGTGGTTCGGCAGTTCGCTGGCGATTCGATCATCTTACGTCCGAGAGCCGTTTTCGGCCCACACGATACGGTGCTTTTTCCCCGAATTCTTCGTGCTGCGCGAGAGGGGCGCATGGCAGCGATCACACGCGAGGGCTCTCCCGCGGTTGGAGACTTAATTTTCGTTGACTCCCTGTGCGACTACATCCTGCGGGCTGCGCTATTGCCGGGCCTGACGGGCGCGATCAACCTCACAAATGCCGAGCCAGTCGAAATCGAAGCTTTCATCGCAAATATTTTTCAAAAACTCGGTCTGCCGCCTGTGACACGAAGAACCTCGCGCTCGCGCGCCCTCATGCTGGCATCCCTCACAGAAGCGTTTTATCGAATTTTCCGTCCCGAGAATGAACCGCCGCTCACGCGTTTCGGGGTTGGGGCCTTGGCTTTCTCGAAGACGTTTGATGTCAAAAAGTGCCTCCACGTTTTAGGCCCACCCTCCGTCTCGATGGAAAATGGCGTGACGCGCTTTGTCGCATGGCAGAAACAGGCTTTGGAGGCCGGGTGATGGCCTCTACTTTCACGACTTCCTAGTCTAGAGTGTCGGTGCGCGATTGCGGATTTGGTTGGGCAGAAGTTATTTTCTCGCCAGCAGGAAGCTGCTGCTATTGGTTAAAGTTTCGCATGAAGCCGCTCTTATGGTTGCTGTTTTTCGGAGTCGCCGCTGTGGCGGTCGCGGGTGATCATTTGCCGAATCAACTCGCAGCGGCAAGGAGTGAAGAGAATGAATTTTCACAGATCGAAATTCTCCAGCGAATGGTGGAAGCGAATCCCACCGACAAGCTCCGAGAGGAACTCATCGAAGCATGGCTTCGCGTGGGTGATTCTTCCATGGCAGGGGCTTCCGTTGAGGCGTTTCCACAAGCTCCCGAGAGTTTGGTGGCTCGTGTTAAAGCTCGCAATCTTGCCACGGAGAAAAAAGATATCGCGGCAGCCATCGCTGTGCTGCAAGCGGTGAAGAGCCCAAGTCCAGCCCTGCTGGTTGACCTCCAGGGCTTGCTCGCCACGCAGAAAAAATGGCCAGCGGTTGTGGAGGTCATCACCCGCCAAATCGCTGTGAAGAAGACAGCCAAGTTGCTCTTATCACGAGGGCTCGCACGCCGCAGCGCAGGGGACTTCGGGAAGGCAATCCAGGATGTGCGTAGCGCTGCAAAGCTAGACCGCGATGAACCGAATGTCCTTTCCACTCTCGTCGTCTTTGAGCGACTGGAGAAGATGTTCGCTCTAATCAAGGAAAAGTCCGCCACGCTAGCCAAGAATCCCAAAGATTTCATGGCTCTACTCAAGCGATCGGCGGCTTACGCGGCGGTCGGATTGCCGAGCGAAGCGGCGGCAGATGCGCAGTCGGCGCTTACGCTCCTACCCGACTCGCTGGCTGCGGCGCTTGTGCTTGCTTACTCTTCGGAGGCTCCGGCACGCCTTCCCATTTCTCGTGCCCAACCCGAACCGTCGGATGACGACATGGGACGCCTTATTGCTCTGGATGCGGATGTTGCTGCCGGTGTTGAGGGCGCAAGGCTCACGCGGCTCAAGTTTGTGAATGCATTCGTCGGGCAACCCGCCCTTGCTCATCATGAGGCACTAGACCTCTTGGCTCGTGAGCCCAAGAATTCCGCAGCCGCCTTGGAGGAGCTTTTTGCTGCGGTGCTGCTGGATAATCGCAAGCTTGTCGGCACCGCATGGGCGAGAATGAGGATGCTAGCGCCCACGGACGAACAAAATGCCATGGCACTTGTGGCGCTCTCAGGTTGGTATTTTCGCTCATCCGATTTTGCGAATGCGGCGAAGTTTGCCGCCATGTCGCAAGAAGTCGCCCCCTCCCCAAATGCAAAGCGGCTATTCGATGATGCTCAAGCACGCCTAAATCCATGAACAGATTATTGTTCTTTGCGCTGTTAACCCTGGTCGGTGCTCACGCTGAGATGGCGGCAGATCCACGTCCTTTTACCAACGCCCCTGCCGCCGGAGACATCGCAATTGATCCTAAAGAAGGAACCATTGAACCCTACTCCTCGTTCTCAATCACCTTCCCGACCGAGATGGTGCCGGCCGCGGCGATTGATGCCAAAGATGGCCTCTCACCAATCGAGGTCTGGCCTGTGGTCGCGGGGAGTTTTGTGTGGCTCACGCAGAGTCGCGGCGAGTGGCAACTAGGCAACGCGCCGCTCATGCCTGGACAAAATTACCGCTTTCGCCTACGCGAGGGACTTGCGGATGCGGATGGAAAAAAACTTAAAACCGCCGGGTGGGGTGCAGAGTTTTTCACCAAACCGCTAACGGTTTCGGTTGACTACGAGGAGCGCGAGAATCTGAGTGTCCAGCCGCAGGTGACGCTTGAGTTTGATTTTCCCATGCGCGTCGCAACTTTGGCCGGGCAGATTTGGTTTCAGAACCGAGCCACGCGAGAGAGATTTCCTTGCGAAATTTTGCTGAATCGTGCGACAGGCGAAATTGGGGATACTATCGAAGACGTGGCCGAAGAATCAGCACCGCTGGAGTTTCGAGTGCGTCCCCTCGCTGCCCTGCCAGTGGGCGCCCAAATTGACCTGATCGTGGATGCGCCTGAAGACAATCTGAGCCGAAAAACACTGCCATTTCCTCGCATGGTTCCGCTCGGAACCACTCGGCCTTTGGCTGTGGCATGGGTGGCGGCGAAGAACGATCCTACGGATAAGCCGCACGTCGAGATTAAGTTTTCCGTCCCGCTCTCGGATGAGGTTTTGCCAAAAGACGCGGTAACGTTCGATCCGGCTGTAGCGGGTTTGTCTTATGTACATCAAGGGGACTTCTTACGTGTGAATGGGGACTTCGATGTGACTAAGCGATACCGCGTGGAGATCGCGCAGTCTCTGATGGGCGATCGTGGGTTTTCGCTTGCTGAGGCGTCTGTTTGGGGGGCCACCTTCCGGCCAAAAACATCTTCTCTCCTCTTCCCGCAGATGTCTGAATTTCGCCAGAGATCTGGCCTTGGCCTTCGCTTTGCTTTTAAGCACTGCCGCACGAGCGCCGTATCGTGGCGGCTTCTGCAAGTGCCCTTGCCCGAGATGGCGACATTGCGCACGGCTGCGGAACGTCCTTTGACTCCTCTGCCTAAAGAATGGAAAGTCCTTGGAGCGGGTGAGTTTCCCGCTGCCGAAAGTGATGCAGAAGAGATGCGTATACTTGACTGGAAGCCTGAGTCGGGGACCCTGACTGGAGCGACTCTCTTCGAGGCCTCGACACTTGATGCCGAGGGGCGACCTCTCGTTAATCGTGCGGTTATTCTGTTCAATAAAGATGCGCTGACTCACAAGAAATCGTCAGTGGGAACGACCTTGCGCCTTGCGGACATGGAGACGGCGATGCCTCGTGCGGGAGTTGAGGTGCAAGCCGTAACGAGTGATCTCATGCCACTCGCGCGTGCTACCACCGATAGCGAGGGAACGGTGACTTTTGCGGAAAGTGATTGGATGGCGGCGAGCTGGGTGCTTGCTGGCGGGGAAGTTTTTTCTGCGGAAACGGGCCCCAGTTTTCCCGCGACAAACACCGGCACTCCCGCACGGCCGAAATGGGTCGGTGGAATCTTCACGGATCGTCCGCTCTACCGCCCGGGTGAGGAAGTTTTCTTCAAAGGCATCCTCCGTGAGCAATCCGACAATCGCCTTTCGATCCGTGAGGGAACGGATGTCACGTGGCAAGTCGTCTCGGACCCTGGAGAGATCGTGGCCGATGGAAAGGCGAAAGTGAATGCCAACGGCGGCTGGGATGCCACGTGGACATCGCCCGCCGAGGGACGTGTGGGAGGCTTTCGTGTGAAAGCTAGAGTGGATTCGCGCGACGCCGGACAAGCAGCAATCTTCCAAATCGAGGAATACCGCAATCCTGCATTCTCTGTGGTGTGCGAACCCCTCGTCGCCGAGGAACCTGGCGTCGCAAAAATCAAGATCACCTCACGATATTTCCATGGAGCACCCAATGTGGGAAGTCGCGTGCGGTGGACAGCTCAGTGGATCAGCGACCATGACGGGGAATACATGCGCGAGGAGGATGAAAACGGCTTTCAGCGTGTGGATCGCTGGACAGATGGCGTGAAGGCCCCAATCTTCGATGCCGAGGCAGAGGGAGAAGCCGTGCTCGGAAAAGATGGCACCGTGGAGATCTCGTGCCCGCAAGCCTTCCCCGACCCCGGCAATCGAGCGACATCGAGCGTGCTGTGGCAGGCCGATGTCACAGGCCCAGACGGACAGACAATCATCGGAGGAACCGAGCAGACGATTGTGATGAACGCGGTGTCACTCGGGGTCAAAAATAGCGAGCAACTGAAGTTTGAGCTCAACGCGCAAACGCGCCGACCTGGCGACGTTCTCCCAAAATTGGTGCGAGCCGAGCTTTTTCTCGTGCAAACCAAGAGCGTAAAACAGCGCATCGCTCCTAATGTTTATCGCTACAGAAATCGCGACGTCTTCAGGCGAGTGGCCGATCGCGAGGTCCCGGCAGACGGCCCAATCGAGTTCGCGGAGACCGTTCCAGGTCGCTACGTCCTCGCCATTTCACCGCTCGCTAACCAACCTGGAATGCGGATAAGCGAAGAGGCCTTCGTCGCCGCACCGGGCGAAGCGGAATTGCCAATCCGCACGGAAGAATCGCTCAAAGTCGAGAAAGTCGAACCCGACAAATCCGGCATCGTCGGCACGAAAGCCGCCTTCCGCATTCTCGCGCCGAGCGCTGGCGTGGCGTGGGTGACGATTGAAACAGATCGCGTTTTAGACCAATTCACGATGCCGCTTGCTGGGAACTCCTCCGTCATTGAAATCCCTATGAAGCCGGAATACGAGCCGTGTGCCCGTGTGGCAGTGTATCTTCTACGTCCGGGCAAAGCCGACGCGCTCCCCGCCGAAATGTATGGCACGGCGGAATTTGGCCTCGAGCGGCGCGATGCGGTCCTCGACCTAGGTATCACGACGAACAAGCCCGAATACCGTCCGCGTGAAGCGGTATCCGGCACGGTCACTGTGCGGGCAGACGGTAAGCCTGTCGCGAATTCCGAGGTCGCGATTTTTGTCGTGGACGATTCTATCCTCGCTCTTGGAAATTGGAGCCTACCCGATTTGGCCAAGGGCTTCCTGACACCAAATGCCTTCGCCGTGACGACATTCGCGGCGCTTACGGGATTTTTGGAAAAATTCGATGAGAAGTCGCTAACGCAGAAAGGCTTCACCGTGGGTGGGGGCGGCAAGGACGAGTTTGGAAATGTGGAGTTCGCGCGAAAAACATTCCGTCCACTCATTCTGTGGAAGCCAAGCGTCATGACCGATGCCCAAGGCGTTGCCAGCTTCGAGTGCGAAGCTCCGGATAATCTCACACGCTTCCGAGTCATTGCTCTCGGGCAAACAGCGCAAAACCAATTCGGGGCCAGTGACGCGACGTTTGAGGTCACAAAAGATCTCATCATAGAGCCCGCGCTACCGCGTTTTCTCCGTGAGGGCGATACTGTGGAGCTTCGGGCCGTAGCGCGTCAGCGCATTGCGGCGCAAGAGAGTATTTCGATGAAGTGCGCGTCGTCCTTGTCGCTCAAGAACCCCGAACCGCAGCAAGTCGCTGCCTCGAAAAACACGCCGGTGATCGCTCGCTTTCTGGCGGATGTTCCCGCCGATGCAACGACAGCGACGATCGCTTTCACCGCAGCAAGCGGCAAGCTTAGCGACTCGGTTGAGATGACGCTGCCTGTGCTTTCTCCAACGATCGTCGTGACGGAATCCACAGCTGGGGAGTGGAAGTCACCAAGCTTCGACACGGCCAAGAGCTTCCTCCCTGCTTGGACAGTAGGCCGCTACGACACGATTCTGTCAACGTCGCCCTTCATTACCCGCTTGGTTGGTTTACCTGCTGTGCTGAGCTATCCCCACGGCTGCTTGGAACAGCAGTCTGCGCGCATTCTCGTTTATACAGCCATGGCCAACGTGCTGGATGCCGTGCCGATTACAGACGACCGCAATGCCAAGTATCGCAAAGTCATTGAGCGATCTTTAAACGAGTTCGAGCGCTCGCTCTTACCCTCCGGCTTTCTGCCGTATTGGCCGAACGATCCCGTGCCGAATACCTTTGTCACAATTCAGTCGGCGTGGGCCGTGCTCATGGCCGGGGCGAGTGGCTATACTGTGCCAGATCGTTTAGCTTCCGATTTGCCGCAAGCACTTGTGGAGATTGTCAATCGTAAGACGCAAATCACAGCGCCTGCGAGCTTGCGTGCCTTGGCACTCTATGTTCTTTCGCAGTTTGAAAACGATGCCGATGTGACAGGTGCCGCTCGAGAGCTTTATCTACGACGGGACGCCCTCACCGATGAGGGCAAGGCCTTGCTTGCGATGGCACTGAATTGGATGGAGATCATGCCCGTCGAGCAGCAGAAATTGCTGCGCGAGTTGCCGAAGGAACCGGGTGCGGGGAAAGACTTCGATCCAACGACATTTTCTTCCACCACGCGTACGCAAGCTGTCTGCGCCCTAGCCCGCCTCACGCTTGACCCGGCATCGCGAGCTCTCGCGAACCTTCCAGATACTTCTGCGGCACTATCCACGCAGGAAAACTTGTGGCTCTTGCTCGCCCTTGATATGCAGCAACAAAAGGCGAAGCCTCTCGGCTCTAAGGTCAAACCAGAGCCCACAGTTGTGTCCAAGGACAAGACTGCTGCGGCGTGGGACGGGGCCGACCTGGCGAAGCCACTGAATCTGTCTGGTCTACCAGAAGCCAGTCATTACGTTCTTACTGCGCAGCGAAGCCTCACTCCAGCAGAGCAAGTCGTCGTGAAGCGCGGCATGGCACTCGATCGCGTGGTACGAAATCTTACCGATGCCTCGCGCATGGGGACAGCCGAGGCACCTTTCCGGCTTGGTGATGAAATTCTTATCAGCTACAGAATGGCCTCAGACAAGACGCAGAGCTTTGTGGCACTCGAAGATCCTCTGCCAGCGGGACTCGAAGTGATTAACCCAAACCTTGCCATGTTTGGTGCCCTGTATCCGACTTCGGGCACAGATGGCATCGCGCCTGCTGATCTCTCGCATAGCGAACTGCGCGATGATAAGACGTTGCTCTACTTCGACTCGCTGCCGAGTGGACTCTCAAGCTACGGCGTGCTGGCTCGCGCGACGAGCGTGGGACGCTTTGCGTGGCCATCTGCCCAATTCTCGCCGATGTATGATGCACGCTTTACGGGCCGCACGGCAGCATCGGCCTGCACGGTAGCCGAGTGAAAAAACGCGTCGGGATTTTCCTAATTCTAGGCTTTCTCGCTGGAGCCGTCGCGTGGGAATATTCGATTCGCACGGCATGGTTACCTGCCGCCCTTCTGCAGCCTCCGCCATCAACGCCGACCCTTGCCGATCTGCGGGGACGCATTTTTGCGCGGCTTGCGACCACGGAAGCTCGTGACGCGCGTCCGATTCCTTTGCGCAACATGGGGCAATGGCTACCGCTCGTGACGGTAGGATTAGAAGATCACCGATTTTGGCAGCACGATGGGGTGGACATCATTGCGACGGCAGGAGCCCTCTGGCGCAACATTCGCAAGGGACGCGTCGTCTCTGGGGCCTCAACAATAACCCAGCAATTGGTGAAGGTGGCAACCGGCCGGCCTCCGCGCACCCTTTGGACAAAGACGCGAGAAGCCTTCGCGGCGATGAGGCTCGAGCGAATGTGGTCGAAGGAACGAATTCTCGAAGAGTATCTGAACCGCATTGACTACGGCAACCGGCGCCTCGGGGTGGAGGCTGCTGCGCGCGCGTATTTCGGAAAAGCGTGCCAAGACCTAAGCCTCAACGAGGCGATCTTTTTGGCCGGCTTGCCGCAATCACCTCGGCGGTTCAATCCATGGCAAAACCTCGGCAATGCCGAAAAAAATTATCGGCGCAACGTCTCGCGCCTCGCAGAAAGCCAACTCCTTCCTCTAGGTGCTGAAGACCTCGTCGCCTCGCCACCACACGTCACACGCAATGATCCTGAACGAGGCGCGCGTGCTTTTGCCGAACTGGCCCTCTCTCGCGCACGACCGGCGGCTGTGATTGCCACGACATTGGATTGGGATTTGCAGCTCGTGGCGGAAAGCCTCCTCAGCGAACACATGAGGACTGCTGGCCCGATGGGTGTGGGGGATGCAGCGATCGTGGTTGTGGATAATGCGAGTGGAGAAGTTCGAGCCATGGCGTGCGCTGGCCAAGCTGAACACGCCGCATTCAACTCCGCCATCGTGCCCCGTAGTTCTGGCTCTACACTTAAGCCCTTCGCATACCTCCAAGGCATCGAAGAGCGGCGCTTCACAGCAGCCACACTCATGCCAGATACCGAGGAGGCAATCCCAGCAACTTACGCGGACTACGATCCTCAAAACTACAACCACCGAGCCCACGGCCCCGTGCGTGTCCGCGAGGCACTTGGCAACTCGCTCAACGTGCCTGCCGTCGTCGCGCTGAGCCAAGTCGGTGCCCGGCGTGCTTTCGAGGCTTTGCGCCGGTGGGGATTTGAAATTCCAGGAAACTTCGAGAGCTTCGGTGCGGGCTACATTCTTGGGAATGCAGACATTCGGCTCCTTGATCTTGCCGGCGCGTACGCCGGCATTGCAAGAGGTGGGCAAGCCTGGCCGGCACGCGTCTTATCCTCCGAACCGATCGAAGTCGAGCGACTTGCCTCTCCAGAATCCACCGCGATTTTTACCGACATCCTGTGCGATAACGAAGCGCGCCGACTTAGCTTCGGGACATTCTCCCCACTCAATCTCGGAATGCGTATTGCGGTAAAGACCGGAACAAGCTCCGGCTTTCGAGATCGGTGGTGCGTGGGCTTTTCTCAGACTCATACCGTTGCGGTCTGGGCGGGAAACCTGAATGGTCGTGCTCTTGGCGAAGTGCTGGCCGTGAGAGCAGCCGCCCCGCTGTGGGCTGGGATGATGCGCCATCTTCTCGCGACGGGCAGCATGCCGCTGCCGGAACCGAGCGGAGACCTCGTGACGCTCGACGTCGCTGCAGAATCTGGCCTTCTTCCGCGCGCTGGCGAACGCACCATCAAGGAATACTTCCTGCCCGGAACCGAGCCGCGCGAAAACGCAGCAACGATGTATCAAGAAGGGCGCCTTGTCCTGCCTCTTGAGTATGCCAGTTGGGTCCAGAGTTCACAGAATCGCCTAGGCGCCACAGCGCAATCTGGCGATCTCACGATCTTTTTTCCACCCGATGGTGCCACATTTCTTCTTACCAAAAAGCTTAGTCCCCACCAGCAAGTCATCACATTTCAGAGTTCCTCTGCCTGTCGCTGGTTCGTGAATGGCCGCTTGATTGAGGGCACCACAATGCCGCTCAGGACTGGGGTTTATAAAGTTGATGCCCGGGCTGGAAATGTCTCGGCCACATCCACATTTCGCGTCGAGGAAGAATGAGCCCGGCTAGTTCACTGAACCCGAAAACGACTTACACAGTGCTCGTCTCCTGCAAGAGACGGCTTTACCGCGGCGTGGCATTGTAGGTAGGTTGAGGCCTATGGAAAATCGGGCACTCGGCGAGGCACGTTGGATTTTGGCGACACTCGGGGGTGGATGGTTGTTGACGTTTCTCTTTTTGCCAGTGCTTTCGGTTGGCTTCGCTGCCCTCATTCTCTTCACGGGGTATTTTTTTCGCGATCCCCAGCGCGTCCCCCCGGCTGATGAAGACCTTGCCGTGGCACCTGCGGATGGCACGGTCACGACGGTGGACGAGATCGAGGAAGAGGAATTTCTAAAATGCAAGGTCCGCCGCATTGGTATTTTTCTTTCAGTTCTGGATGTCCACATCAATCGCACGCCGCTAGCAGGCGAAGTCACGCATTCCGAGCCAAAAGCAGGCGGTTTTCTTGACGCGCGCGATCCCAATGCCTCCTCGAAGAACCAAAGTCGATCGTGGGTATTTGTCGGCGCGAGCGGACCAGTAATGGTGCGACAAATCACGGGAGCCATCGCGCGGCGCATTTGTCCATGGGCAGTGGTGGGTGACAAACTGGAGCGCGGGGAGCGCTTCGGCATGATTCGCTTTGGCTCGCGCACTGAATTGTTTCTTCCGCTTGACTGCGAGATTTTGGTCAAAATCGGCGACCGCGTGCGGGGCGGCGAGACTCCCGTGGCCCGGATGAAAGCGAGGACATGAACGACGACTCGGAGGTAAAGATCTACTTCCTGCCGAATCTCATGACGGCAGGAAATCTCTTTTGTGGATTTGCCGCAGTCCTTAGAATTTTTGAAGGAACCCTACTGGTCTCGAGCGGCCAGTCCTCGGGGACGCTCTACCATGAGGCGATTGCTTTTATCTTGGGAGCCTGTGTCTTTGATTTACTAGATGGACGGCTTGCGCGACTTGGTGGGCATGAGAGTGCCTTTGGACGTGAGTTTGACTCGCTAGCCGATGTCGTTTCTTTCGGCGTGGCACCAGCCTTGCTCGTCTATCAAATCGTGCTGCGGGACTTCGAAAAGACCGGCTGGCTTATCGCGTTTTTTTACCTGCTGTGTGGGGCCCTTCGCTTGGCTCGTTTTAATTGCATGGCACAGCTAGCACAGGGTCGGCCTGAGAAAGACTTCGATGGATTCCCGATTCCCGCAGCAGCAGGCCTCATTGCGTCTCTCACTCTTCTCATGCTGTGGTTGCAGGCTGATGAAAGAGCCATCGGCGCATGGAAGTTTGCCTTGCCGATTTTGCTGATTTTTCTTTCTTTCATGATGTTCAGTCGCGTGAAGTATCCCAGCTTCAAAGGCATCAACTGGCGCACCCAGCGATCCCTCCCTGCGTTCCTTGGACTGATTGTCCTGCTGGCTTTCACTGCGATGAATTACCAATGGATGCCCTCCCTGATTTTTGTTTCATTTCTGCTTTACGGCTTCGCACGTCCGTTTATCTCGAAGGCGATCCGACGTGAAATCGAAGACGATATTCATGAGGACATTTAGCCCGCACAATCAGGGCTTGCCCCTATGGCGCGAGCGCTGTTGCTGCGGCAGTATCATGAATATCAAATCGTCATTTTTTCCCCCGTCCTTGATCATCCCTTTCGCATCGTGCTCCAATCAATGAAAGAACGGCGGCGCTTGGATGTGTTTTTGTCACGCGTTTGGCAATGTGGAGTGACATTTCCGTCGAGTCGGAAGTTCCTGTTGCGCGGACTAGGCAGGACGAAATCAAATACTGCGCTTAAGTTGCGCTAGCGCTACTCTGTCGTCGAAGCATGAATCGTCTGCGTATTGTTCACTCCACGACCTACCGCTATTCCGAGCCAGTCGCCTTCGGATTGCACCGCTTAGTTTTGCGTCCGCGGGAAGGTCACGACATTCAGATTGAAAGCCACGACCTCCGCATTACACCAGAGGCTTCAGTAAGTTGGCACCGCGATCTTTTTGGAAATTCTGTCGCTCTGGCGCAATTCTCGGGCCAGTCCTTGACATTGGAGATTGCCAACAATGTCGTGGTAGTTAGGCGTGAAGACGTAGCATCTATGGGCCTCCTTGCCATGTCTCCCATGGTCTATCCGCTCCGGTATTCCGAGCTAGAGACTGCCATGGTCAACGCATACCGCATGCCGGTCTACGGCGAGGAAAGTCGTGAGCTCACCCACTGGGCCGCGACGACATTTCATCCGCACGACGGGGCAGATGCTGCGCATCTTGTGCGCGAAATTATGTTGTGGATTTATCAAAGTATCCAATACCGGCGACGTGAAGACCGTGGTGTGCAGACGCCGCTTGATACGCTCAAGCTCCTCTCTGGCTCGTGCCGGGATATGGCCACTCTTATGCTTGAGGCCCTGCGCGTGATGGGTTTTGCGGCACGCTTCGCCAGTGGCTACCTCGACAGCGCGTCTTCATCTGCTGGTCTTGCTGCAACGCATGCATGGACGGAAGTTTATTTTCCAGACTACGGGTGGATTGGCTGTGATCCGACGATCGGGGAAACGACCTCCCACAAACATATCGTAACGGGTGTGAGTTCGCATCCCCGTGGCGTCATGCCCGTGAGCGGAGCCTATTCCGGTCTTCCAGATGTCTATCTCGGCATGGCGGTTTCTGTGAAGATCGAGAGACTAGAAGCTGCGGGTCATTTGCCCAGCGTTGCGATGCTCTAAATGCTGGTCAGACGTGCGAGTTTGGCGAAGATAATCTTTTTTCACTTTTTCGCTTGCTTGCTGGTATCGGTTCTATAAGGTCTCGCCTCCCGCATCCCGTCGGGAGGCAACGCTAAGACCGCCATTGCGTGGTTTTATCCTTTGGAAAACAAAGGGAACGACGGACGCAACGACCTAAAATGAAATTATCCACAAACATCCTGCCGAGACTGCCTCACGCTCCCGTGCTGCGTTTCCGCGCTTGTTGCTCTATTTGAATCCATGAGTGCCACCGTCCTCACAGCCACCGCCGCAGCCGATGCGAAGATTGAGATCATCACCGATGAAGCCAAAGGCCGTCAAGCCGTTCACGATGTCGTCGTGGCGATCCAAGCAGCACGACGCAGCGGCACAGCCTGCGCTAAGACAAAAGGCGAAGTTAATCTTTCCGGTCGTAAGCCTTGGCGGCAAAAGGGCACCGGCCGCGCCCGTGCCGGTTCGTTCGCCAGCCCGATCTGGGTTGGTGGCGGCGCTGCCCACGGTCCCCGCCCTCGCGATTACACCAAGAATACACCTAAGGCCGTTCGGAAATTAGCCCTGCGCAAGGCACTCAGCGCACGAATCCTCGCAGGGGACGTTTTAATTGTGGAGACATTCTCCGTGGCCGAGCCCAAGACGAAGCTGTTCGTGGCCCTGCTGGCAGACACAACGACTTCGACTCGCAAGACACTCATTGTTTCCACGGGATTTGATGAGAATACTTTTAAGGCCGCCCGCAATGTGAAGGCTGCACAACTCACCCGAGCCGAGGACGTAAATACCGAACAACTCCTGGCTTTCGACAAAATCGTCCTAACCCAAGACGCACTCAACAAACTTTCCGAAAGGCTCGCGCAATGAACGAAGTTCACGACCACATCCAAACGATCCTTCTCACCGAGAAAGCAACCTTGCTCTCAGAGAAGTTTGGCAAATATGTCTTCCGCGTAAGTCCGGCTGCCAACAAGCTACAAATTAAGCGCGCCATCGAAGTGATCTTCAAAAAGAAGGTCGCCGACGTGAATACCTGTAACTACGCAGGCAAGAAAAAACGCGAGCGTAAAGCCGACTTCGGTCGCCGCCCGCATTGGAAAAAGGCGATTGTCACGTTGAAAGCGGGCGAGAAACTCGACCTCGTCTAAGAAAATCACGTCATATGGCACTCAAGACATTTCGTCCACTCACACCCTCTAGCCGTTTCAAGGCCCTTCCCGATTTCGCAGAAATCACAAAGGATAAGCCCGAAAAAAGCCTCACCGAGCCAATCAAGCGCACAGGTGGCCGCAACAACCAAGGCCGCATGACGATGCGTCACCGCGGTGGTGGTCACAAGCGCCGCTACCGGATTATTGATTTTAAGCGTGTCAAGCGCGATATGCCAGCTGAGGTCATCGCAATTGAATATGATCCTAATCGCTCCGCCCGGTTAGCGCTCTTGCAATATAAGGACGGCGAGAAGACCTACATTCTTGCCGCAGTCGGACTTACCGTCGGAATGAGCATCTCGGCTGGCGAGAAGGCCGAACTCAGCGTCGGCAATGCTCTACCCCTCAAGTTTATTCCCTTGGGCGCCAGCATCCACAATGTGGAACTCACCCCAGGACGCGGCGGCCAAATCATCCGCAGCGCGGGCACTCAAGCCGTTTTAGCCAACCGCGAAGGGGGCTTTGCCCTGGTGAAACTGGCGTCTGGCGAAATTCGCAGAATCAACGAAGCCTGCTACGCCACAATTGGCCAAGTCGGCAATACCGACCACATGAATGTCTCGTCTGGCAAGGCAGGCCGCACACGTTGGCTCGGACGTCGTCCGCACGTGCGCGGAATGGTCATGAACCCTGTGGATCACCCGATGGGTGGCGGTCAAGGCAAGAGCAAAGGTGGTGGCGGACGTCACCACCCGATGTCCCCTTGGGGTCAGCTCGCAAAAGGCTTCAAAACTCGTCGCAAGCACAAACCTAGCGATAACTTTATCGTCCAACGCCGCAAGGCAAAATCGAAGAACTAACCATGGCACGTTCCCTAAAAAAAGGCCCATTCGTTGAGTGGAAGCTTCTCGACAAAATTGACAAAATGTCGGATTCCGGCATCAAGAAGCCCATCAAGACATGGTCTCGCCGCAGCACAGTGACGCCAGACTTTGTGGGACATACCTTTAATGTCCACAACGGGAAGACCTTCATCCCCGTCTTCGTCACGGAAAACATGGTCGGGCATAAGCTCGGCGAGTTTTCTCCGACGCGTATCTTTAAGAAACACGGTTCTCACACCGCAAAAGTGACGAAATAACGCGATGAGAGTTGTCGCTTCCGCGGCAGCACTCATTGTCCTGTTTGCCGTCCCCGGACTGCAAGCTCAGGACGACCGCTCTTTGACAGATTTTGAATTAGAACCAAGGGGACTGGAAATAACCGTTCCAGTTGCCGAAGAGTTCGATAGTGGGAGCCTTGAAGAAAGGCTCATGCTCGCGCGTGCCTCAATCACAGCCCTGACAGAGAGTCTAGCACTCTCAAATAGCGAGGCGGAAATTTTTAAGCGCCAAGCTAATGATCTCCAGTTGAAGCTTGACGCTTATGGCGTCACCGGACTCGACCGTCAGCCCGAGAAGATCGAACAGCGGCTCCTGTCTGCTGTGAGGGACTTGCGTCTCTTCAAGCAGAAAAACGAAGATGCCGTGAACCAACTCGTGCGCCTGTCGGAAGCGATCCAAATTGTCGTAAAGACAACAGAAGGCATCAATCCTCAAGCTCGTGCAAGCGTCGAGACCGAACTTCGCAAGACAAGTGAAGTGCTTGGTGCTCCTGACGCCGCTAGCGCAGGGGCGCTTGAAGCGAGTCTTACCGACGCGCTCGTGGTAGATGTCAAAGAGGACATCTCGCTCGTCGTCGCCAATGTCGGCTCAAAGCAAGGCGTGCGAATTGGAATGCCGTTCCAAGTCATCCGCGATGGCGTCCGAATAGGACAAGTGCGCGTCGTGGATGTGCGCGACCGAATCAGTGGTGCAGTTATTCAAAATCTCGAATCAGAAAAAAATACCGTCAAAAGCGGTGACCGCTTGCGGGTCGAAACACAATAATTTTCCTTTAAACTCAATAACGAAACAAGACATGCAGGTAAAATCCATCTATAGATTCGCGCGCATCTCGGCCTTCAAGGCCCGAGAAGTCACGCGTGCCATCCAAGGCCTCCCCGCGACGGACGCTCTTGATCTCCTGCGTTTCACTCCGAAGAAGGCCGCGCCGCTTATCATCAAGACCTTAAAAAGCGCTATTGCCAATGCGGAGAATAACAACAACATGAACCCCGAGAGCCTTGTGGTGAAGGAAGCTGTTGTCGGCGAAGGCCCAACTTTCAAACGCTTCCAACCCAAAGCGCGCGGAAGTGCTGGACCGATCCGAAAGCGCACTAGCCACATCCGCATCATTCTTACGGATGAAATCGAAATCAAGCGCCGCACTCCTGCGGTTAAGACCAAAAAACCGCGTCGTGAGAAGCCGGCTGTGAAAACGCCGGAACCCACAGTCGCCGCCGAAACGTCCACCCCTGTGGTGGAAACCAAAGAATAAGCCATGGGACAAAAAGTAAATCCAATCGGTTTCCGCCTCCCCATCTCTCGTGATTGGGGCTCTCGCTGGTATGCCTCACGTAAAGACTTTGCCGACTACCTCTTCGCCGACACGCAGATCCGCACGACACTTAAGAAAAAGCTCAAGCAAGCCGCTGTCGCTCGTATCGTGATTGAACGCGCATGGAATAGCGTGCGCGTGACCATTCACACCGCGCGTCCAGGCGTCGTCATCGGGCGCAGGGGCTCGGAAATCGAGAACCTGACGAAGGAAGTCAGCGACCTCGCTGGCGGGAAGTCCGTGAAAATTGACATCGTGGAAATCAAAAGCCCCGATCTCGATGCGCAGCTTGTAGCTGAGAACGTGGCCTCCCAATTGGAACGCCGCATTTCGTTCCGCCGTGCGATGAAGCGTGCCGTGCAAATCACGATGGAACAAGGGGCGCTCGGAATTAAGATCCGCGCATCCGGTCGGCTTGGTGGGGCGGAAATTGCTCGAACCGAGTGGTATCGTGAAGGGAAAGTTCCTTTGCACACACTCCGTATTCCGATTGACTATGGCTTTACCGAAGCTGAGACGATTGCAGGAAAAATCGGCATCAAGTGTTGGATTTGTAAGAAGCAAGAACCCACCGAGGCAGAAACCGCTGAAGCGCGGCGCCCTCTCGCTCCTCCTACACCCGAGGAAGTCGCAGCAGCAGCCGCGACCGCATAGCGAACCAAAATTTAACCTTAAAAGAAGACAAGCCCCATGCCACTGATGCCCAAACGCGTGAAATACCGCAAGACCCAACGCGGAAGCCGCAAGGGTCTTGCTTCACGCAATCTCCGCATTGATTTCGGAGAATTCGGACTCCAAACCCTTGACCGGGCTTGGATCACCAATACACAGATTGAAGCTGCCCGCGTAGCCTTGACTCGCAATATGAAGCGAAAGGGAAAGCTGTGGATTCGAATTTTTCCTGACAAATCTGTAACAGCTCGTCCGCCGGAAACACGAATGGGTAAGGGCAAAGGCCAGCCCGAATATTGGGTAGCAACGGTTCGACCCGGAAATATTTTGTTTGAACTCGATGGTGTGTCCGAGACAGTTGCGCGCGAATCTCTGCGCCTTGCCGCCAATAAGCTACCCGTCCGCACGCGCTTTATCGCTCGGCACCACGCTGGGGTCTAACACTTTTTTTTATGAAGATTGCCGATATTAAAGAACTTACCGCCAAGGAACTCGTGGCGAAAAAGCGTGAAATGCGGGAGGAAATTTTCAACCTCCGAATCCAGCAACAAAGTGGGCGCCTTGAAAAGCCCCACATGCTCCACAACTTGCGTCGGAATATTGCCCGCGTTGAGACAATCCTGACTACGAAAACACAAGGTTCTGCCAGCACCAAATGAGCATCGAAACTGAAATCCCCATTGCTCCGACAACTTCCGCTCGCGAGCGCACCTTGCGTAAAACTCGCGTAGGCGAAGTTGTATCCGATAAGATGGATAAGACCATCGTAGTTCGTGCGATCACCCGCGTGCCGCATCCGAAATTTGGTAAAATCACAAAACACATCACAAAATTCCACGCTCACGACGAGAAGAACGAAGCCAAGATTGGCGATCGCGTGAGCATTATGGAAACACGTCCGCTAAGTCGCCTCAAGCGCTGGCGCCTTGTGGAAGTCCTTAAACACTAGAAAACGCCATGATCCAGATCCGCTCCCGACTCGATGTTGCCGACAATACCGGTGCCCGCATGGCCACGATGATTGGTGTCATTGGCAAAGCCACGCCTGACGCCCGTGTTGGCGATATTATCACTGCCAACGTGAAAGAAGCCTCAAGCGGCGGCACAGTGAAGAAAGGCGACGTGGTCCGCGCTGTTGTCGTTCGCACTCGCCAACCTGTGCGTCGCGATGATGGTTCCTACCTACGCTTCGACAACAACGCTATTGTCATTATTGATAAAGACAGCAATCCCCGTGGAACGCGCATTTTTGGCCCGGTGGCCCGCGAACTCCGAGAGAAGAACTTCATGAAAATTATTTCGCTTGCACCGGAGGTCCTATGAGCCGCCCAAAATTCCATGTCCGATGTGGGGATCTCGTCGAGGTCATATCCGGAAACCACACCGGTTCGACCGGCAAGGTCCTAGAGATCAAGGCGACGAAGGCCCAAGTAATCATTGAGGGTGTCCGCATGATCAAGAAACATCAACGCAAGAGCCAAGACCAACCGAACGGTGCCATCATCGAGCGTGAGGGGCCACTGCATATTTCCAACGTGAAAGTCTTAGAGAAGGCTCCCGTAAACAAGACCGGCAAGAAAGCTGCTTAAGCGCACTTCGCCAACAACCCGCTCCGAGCTATGACTCAAGAACCAGAACTTTTCACCGAATATAAGAGCCGCATTATCCCTGCCATGCAGGAAAAACACGGCTACAAGAACATCCACGAGGTGCCAAAAGTCTCGAAGGTTGTCGTCAATACCTGCGTTGGCTCCGCCCCAGATGTCAAGGAGGCGCTCGAAATTGCCAAGTCGGAACTTACGACAATCACTGGTCAAAAGCCAGCGACCACGAGCTCCAAGAAAGCGATCAGCAACTTTAAGCTGCGCGACAACCAAGCGATTGGAGCAAAGGTCACCCTTCGTGGCCGCATGATGTATGAGTTCCTCGAACGTCTCATCAAGACGGCACTTCCCCGCATTCGCGATTTTCGTGGCGTGTCCACGCGGGCGTTTGACGGGAATGGCAACTACACTCTAGGTGTCACAGACCAATCCATTTTTCCGGAAATCGAACTTGATCGCATTAAGCGCAATATCGGCTTCGATGTCACGATCGTCACCACGGCGGCCACGAATGAGGAAGCCAAATCGCTGCTTACCGAGCTAGGCATGCCATTTGCCGATAAGGCGAAAAAATCTCCAACCAAACCTGAGGTCGCACCCGCTGCCGAATCCCAACCATGAACGATCCTATAGCTGACATGCTCACTCGTATCCGCAACGCCGCTAGCGCGCGGAAAGCAGAATTTGTGATGCCCTACTCCAAAATGAAGAGCGATGTGGCTGCCATTCTCAAGAAAGAAGGCTACATCCAAGACTTCGAACTCGACACGACAGGCAAGCACCCGCAACTGAAAGTTCGCACTCGCTTCGTAAATAAGGTCAGCGCGATCGTCGGCCTTAAGCGCATCAGCCGTCCGGGCCTCCGACGTTACGTTGGTGTTGATGAAATTCCCCGCGTCCTTGGCGGCATGGGTATCGCCGTCCTCAGCACACCCCGGGGTGTGCTCTCGGGTCATGAAGCCCGCAAACAAAAGGTCGGGGGCGAAGTCCTCGCCTACATCTGGTAATCACCATGTCACGCATCGGAAACAAAAAAATTACACTCCCCGCGAAAGTCACCGTGGCTGTCTCATCCACAGGTGCTGTGGCTGTCGAAGGCCCCAAGGGTAAGCTCGCATGGACTCTGCCCGCCGCTATCAAAGCTCGCATCGAAGGATCTGACGTCTCGATCCTCCGCGATAACGAGACACGCCAAGTCCGCGCATTGCACGGATTGTCGCGTGCGCTGGTCGCCAATATGGTTATCGGCGTCAGTGAAGGATTTAAACGCGATCTCGAAATCCAAGGCGTTGGATTCAAGGCCGCCGTGCAAGGCCAAAACCTGAATTTGAATCTCGGCAAGTCCCATCCCATTCTCTTCTCGATTCCGGAAAACATTAAGATCACCGTGGCTGACAATACCAAGATTTCGATCGAAGGCATTGACAAGCACCTCGTGGGCCAATGCGCTGCCGATATACGAGCATTCTATCCACCAGAGCCTTACAAAGGCAAAGGTGTCCGCTACGCCGGAGAAAAAGTCCGCCGCAAAGAAGGCAAAACCGTCCAATAAAATCATGTCAGCCACCGACAAACGCAAACTCCGCCATACCCGCCTGCGCAAGAAACTTGCCGGCACGCCCGAACGTCCTCGTCTCAGCGTCCACTTCTCTGGTCGCCATATCACCGCCCAAGTCATTGACGACCGCGATGGAATCACGCTCGTTTCTGTCAACACGACGGAGAAGGATCTGGCGGGTGATGTCAACCGCCGAGCGAATGTCGTGACGGCACAGAAAGTTGGCAAACTTGTTGCGGAACGCGCGCAGGCCAAGAACATCACCAAAGTCGTCTTCGATCGCGGTGGCTTTAAATACCACGGCAAAGTGAAGGCCCTTGCGGACGCAGCTCGCGAGAGCGGCTTCGAATTTTAACACACGAACTAATACCATGCCTCCGAAACATAGAGATAAACGCAATAACCACTCGGATAGTCCGAAGGAACCGAAAGAGTTCACGGAAAAAGTCGTGTTCATTAACCGCTGTGCCAAAGTTGTCAAAGGCGGTCGTCGCTTCAGCTTCAGTGCCCTCATCGTCGCCGGAAACCAAAAGGGAAAGATTGGCGTCGGTTTCGGTAAGGCCAATGAGGTCAGCGAAGCCATTCGCAAGGCCACGGACGCTTCTAAAAAGAAAATGGTGAAAGTTGCCATTCACGAAAACACCATTCCGCACGAAGTGATCGGCGAATTCGGTGGAGGCCGCGTGCTGTTGCGTCCTGCTTCGCCGGGCACTGGTGTCGTTGCTGGCGGTGGGGTGCGTGCTGTCATCGAAGCCGCAGGAATTCGCGACGTGCTAGCAAAGTCTCTCGGCTCCAGCAACCACGCTAATGTGGTGCACGCGACGATCGCTGCGCTCTTGCAGCTCCGTCCGAAAGAACAAATTTTCCAACTTCGCGGCAAGACACTACGCCCAAAAACGGTTCCTACGGAAACCGTGCTAGGCGAGCCAACTGCGGCCTAATTCTATTCTCATGAGACTCCATAATTTACAACCTAACCCCGGTGCGAAGCACCGCCGCAAGCGCCTCGGTATTGGTGAAAGTTCCGGCAAGGGCAAGACTTCGGGTAAGGGCCACAAGGGTCAGAAAGCCCGCTCCGGCGGCTCGATTCGCCCCGGATTTGAAGGCGGCCAAATGCCCATTTACCGGCGGTTGCCAAAACGTGGCTTTACGAATGCAGCATTTAAAATCCATTACGGCGTCGTCAATCTTGACGCACTTGAAAAGCATTTCGCTGCTGGTGATACCGTGAATGAGGAAGCCCTCCGCACACTTGGCCTCGTTAATGGACGATTCGATGGAATCAAAATTCTTGGTCGCGGCGAGATCGCCAAGGCCCTGACTGTCCAAGTGGACGAAATCAGTGCGACGGCGCTCGCTAAGATCGAAGCTGCTGGCGGCAAGGCTATTTTGATGCCTGTGAAAGTTGCTCAGTAATACCCAGCTTTCGCTGCCTGCCCGCCCATGATTGCTGCTTTCGCAAACATCTTTAAGATTCCGGAGCTCCGTGCGCGAGTGCTCTTCACGCTGGCGATGATTGTCGTGGTGCGTGCAGGTTCCGCCATTGCGGCACCTGGCGTGAACGCGGAAGTTCTCCGCCAGTGGTTTATTGATCGCGCAGGCGAAGCGTCTACGGGTGGGGTGGCTGCACTGTTTAATCTCTTCAGCGGTGGTGCCTTGTCGAACTGCGCCATCTTCTCTCTTGGCGTGATGCCCTATATTAGCGCATCTATCATGATGCAGCTGCTTACGGCTGTCTTGCCGAGGCTTAGCAAACTCTCTCGCGAAGACGGCGGACGGCAGAAAATCATGCAATACACGCGCTATACGACGATCGCGCTTTGTATTTTTCAAGGTTATCTTCTTGCTCGTTCGTTCGAGAATCCCATGCAAAATCCGTTTTTGCCAGGGATCATGGAGACGATCAATCGTCTAGGCATGCCGCTGGTCACTGCCACCGGCCCCCTGTTCCAGATGAACATCATCATCACCATGACAGCTGGCACTATGCTGCTTATGTGGATCGGTGATCAAATCACGGATCGGGGTATTGGAAATGGGATGTCGCTGATTATTGCCGTAGGCATCCTCGCGCAGTTGCCTGCGGGCCTCATTCAAGCGTGGCGGACATTTGTCCCTGCAAGCGGAGAAGCGTCAGCGGTCAGTCCCGTGGTCTTAGTGCTCATGGTGGCCTTCCTGATTTTTGTGATCGCGGCAGTAATTGCCGTCACGCAAGCGCTGCGAAAAGTCAATATCCAATACGCCAAGCGCGTGGTCGGCCGAAAAGTCTATGGCGGCCAGACGCAATACATGCCCCTGAAGGTGAATTATGCAGGCGTAATGCCGATCATCTTCGCGCAGGCGATCCTGCTCTTTCCCTCGACGATCTTTAACATGGCATTCCCGGGCCAGCGGTGGGCGCAGGCTCTGGCCGAGCAACTCACGTATGGCTGGGCGCATTACGTGCTCTTCGCCATCATGATCTTTTTCTTCAGCTACTTCTGGGTTGCTACGCAATTCCACCCCGTGCAAATCGCCGACGATCTTAAGAAGTATGGAGGTTTCATCCCAGGAGTTCGTCCAGGGAAGCCCACGGCAGATTTTCTAGACTATACGATGACGCGGTTGACCTTCGCTGGTGCTTTCTTTCTCACAATTATTGCTGTGATCCCTCAGATGCTCACACAGTGGATGCAAGTGCCCTACATGACGGCGCAGTTTTTCGGAGGAACAGGACTTCTGATTATTGTGGGTGTCGTCCTTGATACGATGCGCCAAGTTGAAACGCATCTGCTACAAAGACACTATGATGGGTTTCTCCGCAAAGGACGCATCCGCGGGAATCGGGATCAGCGCATGGGCAGCGGAAATATGCTCAACGATCAGACTCTGGTCTGGATGTATGTCGCGCTTGCGATTCTTGTGATCACCGGGGTCACGATCTATCTTGCAACGAAAAGCTAAGCACCGAGACATTTGAAAAATCGCATCGTGCTTTTAGGCCCGCCCGCATCTGGAAAGGGCACGCAAGCCTCCCTCTTGGGGGCAGCCTTTGGAATTCCCTACACATCCACCGGTGCCATGCTCCGCCAAGAGCGGGTGAAGGGAAGTGAAATTGGCGCCCAAGCCGACGCCTTCACCAGCCGCGGCCTCCTCTTTCCCGATGAACTCGCGTTGCGCGTTGTCAGCCAATGGCTCCAAGGTCGCACTCGCTTTATTCTCGATGGATTTCCCCGCACACTTGGGCAAGCCACATCCTTTGAAAAAGCGCTAGCCGATCGCGGCCTCCCGCTGGATGTTGCCTATCTCTTGGAGCTTCCAGAGGACGAAATCCGCGCACGCATGCTGGGGCGACTCACCTGCCAGGATTGTGGCGCCGTCTTTAATGAAGCCTTCCATGGCGTAACGCTCTCGACTCCCTGCCCGCAATGTGGCGGCGTCCTAGCGCGACGAAACGACGATACCGAAGAGGCTCTCAACCATCGCCTGAAGCAATACCACTCACAGACAGGCCCCGTGGTGGAATACTACGAAAAAGCGGGTATCCTGAAGACGATTAATGTCACGCTGACTCGCGATGAAGTTTTTCAATCGCTCTACCAAGATATGAAGGAGGCCGCATGATTATTATCAAGCAGCCGCATGAGATCCAGAAAATGCGCCTCGCGGGGGAGTCTGCGGCACTGATTCTCAATGCTTTGACCGACCGCGTGGCTCCGGGCGTGATGACGGCCGAAATAGACCACGCAGCATCGCAAGCTATGTCGGAGGCCGGAGTGCGCAGCGCGTTCCTAGGCTATCGAAAATTTCCAGGCCATATTTGCATCAGCATAAACGATGAAATCGTTCACGGCATCGGCAGCACGCGCCGCATCGCCTATGGCGACATTGTGAAACTTGACGTCGGAGTCATTCGAGATGGATTTATTGGCGATAATGCCATTTCTATTCCCGTCGGAATTATTGACCCAGCCGCCGAGCGCTTGCTCACTGTCACTGAGCGTATCCTAAACGATGCCGTGGCCATGGCGTGTCCAGGGATTCGCGTGGGCGATATTTCTCACTTTGTAGAATCTCAAGCGACCGCGAATGGATACAGTATTGTCCGAGAGTTTGTAGGACATGGTGTCGGACGCCACCTTCACGAAGATCCGCAAATTCCTAATTTTGGAAAACGCGGCACCGGCCCCCGTCTTAAGGCCGGGATGACCATCGCCATCGAGCCTATGATTAACATGGGTAAGGCAAAAATTCGTATCCTCGAAGATAAGTGGACAGCCGTCACCGCAGACGGCATGCTCTCCGCCCATTTTGAACACACCGTTCTCGTCACAGACAACCAACCCGAAGTATTGACATGGCCAAGAAAGACGCTATTGAAGTAGACGGAAAGGTTGTCGAATTGCTGCCAAATACCATGTTCCGAATAGAACTGGCGAATGGGCATCGTATTCTTGCACACATCTCTGGAAAAATGCGTTTGCACTTCATTCGCATTCTTCCAGGCGATAAAGTCATGGTGGAGATGTCCCCCTACGACCTCACCAAAGGCCGCATTACCTACCGGCACAAAAACGAACATCAGAACAACCAGCCCTACAAAAGAAAATGAAAGTCCGAGCCTCCGTCAAACGCCTCTGTGAATCGTGTAAAATCGTGCGCCGAAAGAACGTCGTGCGCGTCGTCTGCGTGAACCCACGCCACAAACAGAAACAAGGTTAAACCCCACGTTCCGCAACTTTTTCCCAAATCCGCAAATTTATGCCCCGTTTACTTGGAGTAGATATCCCCGGCGACAAACGCATCGAAGCTTCCCTGCCATACATTTATGGCATGGGACCGAGCAACACAGCGAAAGTCCTTGAACAAGCCAACATTGATCCGAATGCCCGCGCGAAAGATCTCTCGCCTGAGCAGCTCAATGCCATCATCCACGCAATCAATGCGAACAAGATCGCGATCGAAGGCGACCTGCGACGCGAAGTTCAAGGTAATCTGAAACGGCTCCAAGCAATTAATTGCTACCGAGGCATCCGCCATCGTCGGAGCCTCCCCGTGCGCGGACAGCGCACATCCACCAATGCCCGCACACGCAAGGGCCCACGCAAAACTGTCGGTGTCGCCCGCGCGAAAGACGCCAAGTCCAAATAATAATCTATCCCTATGGCTGACGAAATTCCCAAAGACGAAACTGCTGCTCCCGTAAAGCCGAAGCCAGCGGCCAAAAAGAAACCTGTGACGACCGCGCCCAGTGAAACACCTGCGCCGGTTCCCGCTCCACCAGTGGCTGAAGCCTCGGAGCCTACAGCGCAAACGGAGGCCCCTACACCTGCCGCGGAAGCCGCAGTGCCAAGCGCCCCTACGGAAGCGACTGCAACCCCCGTGGCGGCTGTGAAAGAGAAGGCCCCGAAAAAAGCCAAGGGTGCCAAAGCCGCCGCCGCACCCGCTGCCGCGCCGGCACCAATTAGCATTTCTTTGGACGACGCCATTGAGCCGATCAAGATTGTTAAGGCAAAGGGCAGTAAGAATATTGTGCAAGGCATTGCCCACGTGCAAGCCAGCTTCAACAACACGATCATCAGCATTACTGATCTCCGAGGCAGCGTTCTTGGATGGTCAAGTGCTGGCAAGTGTGGATTTAAGGGATCGCGCAAAAGCACCGCCTATGCCGCCCAAATGGTCGCTCAGGATGCCTGTCGCCAAGCCATGGGCCACGGCCTCAAGGAAGTAGAAGTGCGTGTGAAGGGTCCCGGAGCCGGACGTGAGTCCGCCGTGCGTGCGATGCAAGCCATCGGACTCGAAGTGAGCATGATTCGGGATGTGACGCCCGTGCCGCATAATGGATGCCGCCCACCAAAACAACGCCGCGTCTGATCGCACCTCCTTCACTTTTCCAACTCAACTGAATTAAAAAATCATGGCTCGTTATACAGGACCCAAAACAAAAGTCAGCCGCCGCCTCGGCGTGCTGATCAGCGGATCGCCCAAAGCGTTCGAAAACAAAAACTACCCCCCCGGCCAGCACGGCCCCAAGGGATCTCGTCGCAAGCAGAGCGAATACTCGATCGCGCTCGCAGAGAAGCAAAAGCTCCGCCACCAATATGGCGTGCTAGAGCGCCAATTCCGGCGCTATTTCCACATTGCAAGCACGCGGCGCGGTGTTACCGGCGTTATTCTGCTCCAACTGCTCGAAACCCGCTTGGACAATGTCGTGCAAAAAATGGGTTTCTCAAAAACCCTTCGTGGTGCTAGGCAAATGGTAGCCCATGGGCACGTGACCGTGAACGGCCGCAAGACCGATTGCGCTTCCATGAATGTGAAGCCCGGCGATCTGATCGGCATTAAGGCTGGTGAGAAATCCAAACGTCTTGGACTTAAAGGCGTCGAGCTAACCCAAATAGCCCCTGTCCCTGAGTGGCTTATTGTTGACAAGGAAAATCTCTCCGGTAGTGTAGTTCGTATACCGAGCCGCGAAGAAATCAATCCGATCGTCAACGAGCAACTCGTGGTCGAACTTTACTCGCGATAGGCGTTTTCCGGCCGACCAAACAACAATCTTCACTTCAATTTCCCTCCCAAGAAAAAGGGGGCACGGACGCAAGTCCGTGTCCCTTTTTGGTTTCTGTTCGTGAGGCTCTTATCAGTTTGGCCTCGGGCTCAGTAGTTCGGACTAGGGCAGGTTTTTGCGAACAGCGTCCACTGCATCCCCCACGCCTTCTTTGACATTTTCCCCAGCCTTACGAGCACTTTCCTCGACGCGGTCACCGAGTTCCATGGCGTCAGTTTTCACCGAGGCCGCCTTGGCTCTGAGTTGAGCTTCTGTGTAGCGAAGACTTTCTTTGTTCCGATAGGCGCGAAGATTATCCGCTTTGGTACTAGCTTCGCTGCGATCGGCCCCGGTTCCTGTGGCGACCTGTTGATCGAGCTCGGCGATCTCGCCATCAATTTCGGAAAACGCCTGGTCTACCGCACTGGCCATGGCTGGAGTTGGAGAAGCGATATATGCATCTATGGCAGTGCCGAGAATGGTTGTCTCGAAATTGGAAGTCGCAGCAACCGGCCGCTCAACGACTGTAGGTTTTCTGTTGTCGCATCCAACGAGAAGGACGGCTGCGGAGGCGGTGATACCGAGAGTGGTTGCTAGGAAATGTTTCATAATTACAAACACATCGTATCCCGG
>Ga0105045_10000452_pt1 | contig 29426 bp, 23 predicted proteins | sample MAT02_FD_78089 | JGI IMG/M metagenome (GOLD analysis project Ga0105045, IMG submission 78089) | Freshwater microbial communities from Lake Fryxell liftoff mats and glacier meltwater in Antarctica - MAT-02 (megahit assembly) | ecosystem: Environmental > Aquatic > Freshwater > Ice > Liftoff... | reverse complement strand
TCGAGTAGGTTTGTAGGGAGTTGGGGTTGCTGCAACGTGCAATGTGACAGAGTGGCTTGGTTCCAAGCTACCTGGCGCAAATCAGCATCGCAGAGGGTGAGGCCGTCAAAGTCTAACTCTGTCAGGGGAATATGCAGCGCTGTTGCCAGATTAAACAGATTACCTGCCGCGTAACCCTGGTTAGGGGAGCGCAGCTGTTGCACGGCCTCTAAACAGGGTTGTAAGTAGGCGATCTGCTCTTGGCGGAAAGAGTACTGATTGTGAAAGCGATGGGCGATCGCCCCTAACAAATGCGTTTGCTGCCAGGTTTGTAAGTGCGGCGGTGCAGCAGTATTTACCCATGGATAATGCCCTAACTGGTGGGGGGCACCCGTAACAATTTCGGCTTCAGCCGCCGCCACTATCTGCTGGGCTAAAACATGCCCTAAAAGGGGTGGGTCAACGTGATAGTGTTCCCCCTTGCCAATCTTTTGGATGAGCCCCCGCTGCTGCAATGAGAATAATGCTTTGCGCCGCTCCTCTAACGAAATTTCTGAAAGTTGTAGGGCTAAAAGTTGGTCGTGAGTCAGAGGCTGAAGCAACAGCCAAATGAGTAACCCCTGCTCAACCTTCGATAACCGATTCAACACTAGCTCCAGGATCTCGAGCGTTTCGTCTGCTAAGGATGGGTTAGCTAGAAATTGGATACTATCGCCCTCATATAAATCCTTGATTTGGGCGATCGCCATCAGCAACCAAGCTGGGTTTCCCCCACAAAATTTCAACAATTTTTCTAAGGTTTCAGGAAATCTTAGTAGCACATTTTGAGATTCCAAGAGCGCTAACGCATCTGGAGGTTGTAATGGCTTAACACGATGCAAAGCCAAAACGCCTCGGGCGTACTCAAAAAAGACCGGGAGTTCTCGCCCCACCCACAGCAAACAACTTTGGTGAGTCGGAACGGAAAGCAACTGCCTCAACCATGGCTCAAAATTAGGTGCTTTTCCCACAGACACGTCCTGAGCCGATAAGTCCTGATGCACATCCTTAAATCGCCCCGCAAACTGTTGGGGCTGAAAAAGCACCTCTGTTCCATCTATGACAAACAACAGCCGTCGCGATCGAAATAGCTCCATCAAGGCTGGGATTGCAGGTTCATGACTCGGTACTTCCCCCAGTTGCCGCATTGCTGCTTGATACAGAGCAGATGGGGTTGATATATCAGTCGCTACACACCGAATGGGCGGGGCTTCAAAGAGGGGCTGAAGGCGATCGCACAATGCATGAACAAAGTAGGTTTTTCCAATGCGCGGTGCCCCACTAATCCCCAACACCCGCCGACCTTCCTGCACCAAGCGCACCAACTGAGCCAGGTCTTCCTGCCAACAGTCTAGATTCAAAAAACTGCCAGACGTTTGCAACTCTAATCCGACAGTTCTCACCAACTGACCAACCGGTGCCGAATCCTTCTGTTTCTGATGCCAACCCACCACAGCCCGCTGCAAATTAGTCTTCCTGACCTTGTAGCCAACGACATCAGATAGGCGCTTAAAGAGGTTATACGCATCATTTTTAAGGGTTTGAGGCTTATATCTGCCCAACCCGAATTCTTCTAGGCCTGTAGCTAGCTGCTCGTAGCTCCAACTTGGTTGCGTGAGTAGCCCATACAAAACGGCTCTTTGGGCATTGGGCAAGCTCTTGCCATCTTGCCGGAGCAGCGCTTGCTCCACCCACTCACACATTTTGCTGGTATCGCTGTCTTCAGAATCAACCCTAAACGTTGATCTATCCCTCGCATCATCATCTGCACCCATGCTGCCCCAGCGGTTACGTCCTGACTTTTCAGGCAGTGTACTGCACGAAAACTGACTTTTGCTGACTTTTAATGACTTTTTCCAATCTGTTTTCTAGGGCACAACTGACTAACCCTGACAAAATCTGACGAAACTATCATTTTCTAGCCCGATATAGGCTTAGTTCTTATCAGTAAGGTCATTAAAAAGTGGCTGACTAATAAACTGGTAAAACCTAAAAGATTGGTCAATATTGAGATATGGCGATCTCTAAGCATCTTTCAAAAGACCTCGCAACTAGGAGAATGTCACCGTGAAAACATCACACATCGGTCATTCAAATCAGAAAGAAATATCACCCTACGTGACTGCATCCCAGTCAAAACTCTTCTTCTCGGGAGGAGATTTTGCCATCGTTTCTGATGAAATTCGCCCCAATCTTCGAGGTCGAATTTACTATCAGGGCACCTATTGGTATGCCTATTCGGCTAACGATTCATGCATCCCAGTCAACACCCTTGTTGAACCCCTTCAGCGCAAAAACAATACTTGGTTAGTCAAGCCTCTTCAGAAGTCCTAAAGCCCTCTTCAGAGCCTTCATTTTCAGAGTTATTTTCATCTGGACTATCTTTTATCTGGACTATTTTTTATCTGGACTATCTTGCGCAGACCAATTTTGTGTTCATCGCTAGAGTCAGCCTTCATTACGTTCTGAGTGCTGCCAACTATTTATCTGTAAGTATTTCAGGAGTTACAGCCATGGATCTTAACTACGATAATCACCTCGAAGTACATTTGTTACCGACCAAAAAGAATCCACCACCCAAAAATGACAATCCTATTCTGACAGTCGTAACGATCTCGATTAGCGTTACTATCACCCTTGCTTTAGAGCTAACAGGCGTGATTGATTTAACCAAGGATGCCGAAGCTTCTTCACATAGTGATTTTATTAATCCCCAGATACCTCCGCCCAACCCACCTGATAGAAATGCATTTCCGCCCAATTGTAAGGATGCCGATTCAAATAAACGCGTACGAATTGATCGGTGTCATGGTGTGCGCTATGAGGGGGCAAACTTTCGGGATTATCCAGCCATGACCCCCCATGCCATTAAGGGGGCTGTGTTACCAGGAGAATGGGTTGTCTTAACAGGGGTAACGAACCATAGGGATGGCATTCTTTGGTATGAGGTGATTAACGAGTCTCCCCTGACGCATTCTCTGGAAGCCTATACCTATGTGCCAGCACCCAACCAATATGGATGGATTGCCTCATGCTTTATCGAATGAGTTGCAATCATCTAAATTTTGGCGTTGCAGTATCAATGGGTGATGTTTTGTAGCCAGATCTATAATCCTTAGCCAGATCTATTCTGTAGCCAGATTTGCTGTGTGACGTAGAAGCGGGAGAGAGTGTGTTGTTATGACTCGTCGATGACGGCGCTGCGATCGAGGAGGAGGAGGTCGCGGAGTTGGTCGGAGTTGAGTTCGGTGAGCCAGTTTTCGCCGGTGCCGACGATTTGTTCGGCGAGGGCTTTTTTGCTTTCGATCAGTTCGTGGATCCGTTCTTCGAGGGTGCCGGTGCAGACAAACTTGTGAACTTGGACGTTGCGGGTTTGGCCGATGCGGAAGGCGCGATCGGTGGCTTGGTTTTCGACGGCGGGGTTCCACCAGCGGTCGAAGTGGAAGACGTGGTTGGCGCGGGTGAGGTTGAGACCTACGCCCCCAGCCTTCAGGGAGAGAATGAAGATGCGGGGGCCTTGGGGATCATTTTGGAAACGGTCAACCATGGCTTCTCGTTGTTTTTTGCTACTGCCGCCATAGAGAAAGAGGACGTCGCGGTTAAACTGCTGCGCGAGGTACGATTGAAGCCATTTGCCCCAGGTGGCGAACTGGGTAAAGATGAGGGCGCGATCGCCCTCTGCTAGCAGTTCTTCTAACATTTCTTCGAGGCGGCGCAGTTTCCCAGAGTTTGCCAATTGTGCAACCTCTAGGTCTTTGGCTGCGCTCGGTTTTTCGGCAGTACCCTCTGGGTCTTCCTTGAGCAAGAGGGGATGGTTGCAGAGTTGCTTGAGGCGGGTGAGCAATGCCAAAATCATGCCACGCCGTTGGATGCCATCTGCCGAATCGATTTGGGCGAGGGATTGATCGACCAACGCTTGATAGAGGGAGGCTTGGTCGGCGGTGAGGCCGCAGTAAACGGTCATCTCCTGTTTTTCGGGGAGGTCTTGGATGATGCTGCGATCGGTTTTGAGGCGGCGAAGGATGAAGGGTTGAACCAAGGATCGCAGGGTGCGCAACGAATCGGTATCGCCATAGCGCTCAATGGGCACGGCAAAGCGACGTTGGAAAAAGTTACGGGGGCCGAGGTAGCCAGGGTTGAGAAAATCCATAATCGACCAGAGTTCTGACAGGCGGTTTTCGACGGGGGTGCCCGTCAGGGCGATGCGGAAGTCGGCTTCTAGTTGGCGCACTACCTGCGATTGTCGAGCCTCAGGGTTTTTGATGTTTTGGGCTTCGTCTAGCACAATGCCTTGCCAGTCTACTTGCTTGAGATCGGCCTCATCGCGGTAGAGCAAGGCATAGCTCGTGACGATGAGATCATGGCTCCGCACTTGACGCACAAAGTCGCGCCCTTGGGATCGCTTATCGCCGTGGTGCACCATCACCGTGAGGTCGGGGGCAAAGCGCTTGACCTCACGCTCCCAGTTGCCTAGCACTGATGTGGGGCAGACGAGCAGGGTGGGGTGGGTGAGCTGCTGCTTTTCTTTGAGGTGTAGCAAAAAGGCAATGAACTCGATGGTTTTGCCCAGCCCCATGTCATCGGCGAGGCAGGCTCCTAGGCCCCAGCGTTGCAGGAAGGTGAGCCACGACACCCCGCGTTCTTGGTAGGGGCGCAGGGTTCCCTTAAACCCGGCGGGGGTGGGGATGGTTTCGAGGGTTTGGTTGCCTGTGGTGAGGGTGTTGATCAGTTCTTCGAGGGCACCGGAAGCTTCGAAGCTGAGGACGGGGAGCTTGTCGATGACCTGGGTATCGCCGGTGCTGATGCGGAGGGCATCTTCGAGGGAGAGGCTGGTTTGGTCTTTGCGGCTGTCGAAGAAGGTTTGGGCGGCGCGGATGTCTTGGGGGCGTAGCTCGACCCATTCGCCATTAATTTCGACCAAGGGCATTTGCAGCGCCACGAGACGATCAAATTCGGCTTTGCTCAGTTGCTGCCCCCCGATGGTGAGTTCCCAGCGGAAGTTGAGCAGGCTTTTTAGCCCCAGCCCTTTACCTTTTTTGGGCGGGTCTACGCGGATGCTTAGCCCTAGACGGTTTGCCCAGCCGTCTTGCCGCGCCAGGCTGGGGGGTAAGATCACGCCGATGCCGCTGTCTTGGAGGCGATCGCCCACGGTTTTAATCACCTCATAGGCTTGCAGCGGTTCTAGGATCAATGCTTCGGGCTGTTGGGTTTCGAGGCTAGAGTCGATGAGGGGGTAGAGGCGAGAGGCTAACCCCAGCCCAGCCAGCAGGGTTTCTTGGGGTTGCTCGATCACCCGTCCTTGGTAGGTCAGGCGCTCGACGGGGTTATTCCAAATAGTATGGGCGTTGATAAAGAAGTCGGGGGTGTCGATGGCTTGGAGGCCAAACTCCAATAGCCATTGGGTGTTGGGGGTGCCGTTTTCTGGGGGGGCAGGCGGATGCAGCCGAACGCAGGTGCGGAAGCTCGCCAGTTGCTCGGCTAGGTGGCGTTGGAGCGGGGTGCTCCACTGGGCTAGCAAGGTCTCTAGCCGTTCTAGGAGAGCGGTATCAGCGGCCAGGGTGGCCTTGGCTCCGAGGCTCAGCAACCATTTGGAGATCAGGGCATCTTTAGGGAAGGGCAGGGTGGGCAAGTCGGCTTGGGCGATCGCCCTTCTCACCTGCGCTTCGACGGTGCTATGCAAAAAATCGATCAGCAAAAAACGAGGCGTTGTAAAGGCTGGGGCATCGGCAGGAAGCAGGTCATCCATAGGCAGGGCAGGGTCTCGGTAGGTGCAACAGGCTCCAGGCATCCGCCGAACAAATTGTTGCAGCCGTTCTTGGTCAACATTGCTATCAAGCAGCACTTGCCACACACTGCTGCCGTGGTTGCCGTGGTTGCCGTGGTTGCCCTCGATCTCAAGGCCAGGGAGAAAGCGCGATCGCGCCAATAGATCTATGTTCCAGCGGGCAATATGCGACCAAAACCGCAAATCTTCGCCAATAAACGCTTCTCCTTCCGTGGCTAACCCCAGGGGCAAGCCATGCAGAAATTGGATCGCTTCCCTCGCTGAAAGACAGACCCCCGCAACTTGCCAAGTTTGCAGCATGGGAGCCGGAGCCTCTGGGTCGAGTGGCGCGGCAGAGTGGCGCGGCAGCCAACCGGGTTCCGGTTCCGTGGTCACGCAGTCGGCAGGGAGAGAAAAGGTGAGCGATCGCCAACGATGCGCAGCCGGGGGTATAGGTGGCTCTGCAACAGCGGCTTTACGCCCCCGCCGAGCCGTTTTCACAGCCGGATCGGCCAACGGCAAATCCGTTAACGGCCACACAATCTTTCGGCCTTGTTCCCAGGTTTCCAAGGCTGCGCGCAACTCTGCCCAATCCATTGCAAACGGGTGGGGCAGATCTGAACGGCCACCGGGAAGGGGATCAACCCGTCGCCACATTTCCCCCCACACAAAAAAGCAACCCTGCGCCTTAGGAACGCCCTCATCCGGGGCAATGGCTGCCGTGGATAAGCTTGGGGGAAGGGTTGAAGGAAGCCAACTACCGTGTAGGATTGCCATGCAAAGGATGCCGTCTTACTGCCAAAAGCGTTGCCAGAACCAAAAAAGCGTTGCCAGAACCAAAAATGCGTTGCCAGAACCAAAAGCTAGATGGATGGGAATGAGAATTCAGCGGAGCGGGGCAAGGGTACAGGAAGCAAAGGCCTCAGGGACAGTGGGGGATGGCGGCAGAGGAGTCTAGAGAACCGCGCTCAGACTTTTGAAATTGCTTTTGAAATTGCTTTTGAAATGGCTCAAGATGCATCGCCTGGGTGTGGGCAGATGTGCCATCCCGTGGGGTAATGGCGATCGCCCCTCGCTCCCCTTCGTCCAGACCCTGATCCAGACACCCGCTCAGCATCCCTTGGTCGATGGCGATTCTCAAATCAATGGGATTCTCAAATCAATCGGATTCTCAAATCAGCAGGATTCGCAGTGGGGTCGCCCGATGGAGATAGTCGGTTAAACGACCATAAAAACTGAGTAGGCGTTGATTTTGCCGTCCCCCTTGGAAATTGTCCATCCCATTCCTCTGTTTAGATTTTGTCTGTAAAATCGCCCTTACGACACAAAATCTACGAAAATCTTTAATTTCCTAGACTTTTTCAGACTGGAGCCATGCCCTTGATGCGTGGGTATGCCCTCCTCAACGCAGCTCATCCCCGTCAAGGATAGACCCTTTACCAGCAGATCTCTCCCTTATATAAAGACCTCACTCTGATAAAATCAAAAGCTGCACTAAAGCGCGCTCCACGGAGAATTTCCCTATGGCTCGGATGTATTATGACGCAGATGCCAACCTAGATATATTGGCTGGAAAAACCATCGCCATTATCGGATACGGTTCCCAAGGCCATGCCCACGCCCTCAACCTACGAGACAGCGGCATGAACGTGATTGTTGGGCTTTACCCCGGCAGCCGATCTGCGGCTAAAGCCGAAGCCGAAGGATTGCCCGTCAAAACAGTGGCCGATGCTTCTGCCGCCGCCGATCTGATCATGGTTCTGTTGCCGGATGAGGCTCAGAAAACTATTTATAAAAACGAAATCGAACCCCACCTGGCTCCTGGCAAAATCTTGGCCTTTGCCCATGGGTTTAACATTCACTTCGCCCAAGTTGTGCCCCCCACAGAGGTGGATGTAATCATGGTGGCTCCAAAAGGGCCAGGGCATTTGGTGCGTCGCACCTATGAGCAAGGGGAAGGGGTTCCTTGCTTGTTTGCCGTATATCAAGATGCAACGGGGCAAGCGCGCGATCGCGCCATGGCCTATGCGAAGGGCGTGGGTGGCACCCGCGCTGGCATTTTGGAAACGAGCTTCCGCGAAGAAACAGAAACCGACCTTTTTGGAGAACAGGTGGTGTTGTGTGGTGGCCTCACGGCGCTCATCAAAGCTGGCTTTGAAACCTTGGTAGAAGCTGGATACCAGCCAGAAGTCGCTTATTTTGAATGCCTCCATGAAGTGAAGCTGATCGTAGATTTGGTCGTCGAAGGTGGCCTCGCCAAAATGCGCGACAGCATCTCGAATACGGCAGAATATGGCGACTACACCCGTGGCCCCCGCATCATCACAGACGACACCCGCGCCGAAATGCGGAAAATCCTCAACGAAATCCAAACGGGTCAGTTTGCCCGCGATTTTGTGCTCGAAAACCAATCCGGCAAACCTGGCTTTACTGCCATGCGTCGTCGTGAAGCGGAGCACCCCATCGAAGAAGTCGGCAAGGATCTACGCGCCATGTTTAGCTGGCTCAAGAAAGCCTAGTTAAACGCCAGACACCGGGAGTCTTTGAGACTCCCGGTGTCTTTAGGGGTAGATGACCCGACCTGACGTGATAGCTCTTGCCAGAACTGGATCATGGGTAGACAGGCGAGGGGGGCAAACTGGGGGTCGCCTGTTTCGATCACCGTCCAACTGCCGTCTATGAGTTGGCCGAGGTCGATGGCAATGAACGGTGTGGATAGGCGGGAGGCTGTGGCGATCGCCCTTTCTAGTAACCCTTCCTCCTCAGGCACCGACAGAAATTTGCCCGGATCATCCCCATCCCAGTAATAGCCATAGCTAAGGGGTTGATTTTGGTACAGCACAACCCGGAATTCTCGCCCCAGCGGAAAGCCATTCGCGGCGGTGCGCGTGTGGCGCAGGGGCACAATTTGCCGCACAATCACCCGTCCCCGCGACCAGGGATAGAGGGGTTTGAGCAATTGCTCTACCAGGCTGCGTAGTTCTTGAGGGTTTTCGGCAACGCAAGCTTTCCAGCCTCGGTCTTTGCGTGATTGTACGGTTCCTTTGACAAACACAGGCCAGCCAAAATCAGCGGGGAGTGTCTCGCATTGGTCTACCTGGGTGATGATCACACTGGGAGGGGTGAGATCCTGGATATAGGGATAGGCTCGGTCAAATTCTTGAGCCGCGAGATGTTGGGCGGGGGTGTTGAGCAGGTAGATATTTTTGGCGGCAGCGGCAGCGTAGACAGCCTGGTAGCGTTCTGGCGCGGGGATGGAGCCTAGCCAAACGCCGGGGGTTGGGGTTGGTTGTGGGGGGATGTGGGCGATCGCCCCGACCACCGGGTCGTGGTAGTTATCATTTACGACGAGGGGATCATCCGCTGCGAGAGGATAGACGGGGAACCCTAGGAGTTGGGCGATCGCCGTAGCGGTGGCCAACTCAGCTTGGCTAGCGGTGGCCGGATCGACGGCTTCAGTGAGAATAATCATAACGGAAGGGTTTTTGGAATGGGAGGAAAGTTCTACACTGCTAACGTTCAATGCGGCTAAAAGTTCTACACTGATTTAGAGTTCTACACTGATTTGTAGAGAGAGCCATTCGAAGCATCCCCCTGGAATTGGGTTTTTTTTCTACCGAAGTATGAGCCAAATGCAAGTTCCTGAAACACCTGTCGCTGCAAAACCACCAGTGGCAGAAAAACGCCCCTACGTGCATTCTCTGCATGGCGATGATCGGCACGACCCTTACTTTTGGATGCGCGATCGCTCCGACCCAGCGGTGATGGCCTACCTCGAAGCCGAGAACGACTACACGGCCACCATGATGCGCCCCACCGAGGCGCTCCAAGCCGATCTCTACGCAGAGATGTTAGCGCGAATTCAGGAAACCGATCTGTCTGTGCCTTATCGCAAAGACAACTATTGGTATTACTCTCGCACCGAAGAGGGCAAAGCCTACCCCATCTACTGCCGCAAGCAGGGCAGCCTAGACGCAGCCGAAGAAATTTTGCTCGATCAGAACCAACTGGCCGAAGGGCACGATTACTTCGACCTAGGCATTTTGAGCATTAGCCCCAACCACCAAATTTTAGCCTACGCCGTCGATACCAGTGGCGCTGAGCGGTTTACACTCTACTTCCTCGACCTCACCAATCGCACCTTCTACCCCGAAACGGTGGAGGATGTCTACTACTCGTTTGTGTGGGCCAATGACAACCGCACCGTGTTTTACACCCAGGTAGACGAAGCGACCCGCCCCCATAAACTATTTCGCCATACCCTCGGCAGTGCGGCTGATACCGATGTCTTGATCTACCACGAACCGGATGATGCCTACTTTTTGGGCATTGATAAAACCCGGAGCGATGCCTATTTGCTGATGTCGTTGGGCAGCAAGGTGACCAGCGAAGTGCGGTTTTTAGATGCCAATGCCCCCGACGGTGAGTTTCACCCCGTGCAGCCCCGAGTCCAAGGCGTCGAGTATAGTGTCGAACACCATGGCAACTCGTTTTACATCTTGACCAATGAAGAATCTATCAATTTCAAGCTGATTCAAGCGCCCGTTAACGAACCCGATCGCACCCAGTGGAAGGTGGTGCTGGCCCATCGGGAAGATGTCCTCCTAGAAGGGGTCAGCACCTTTGCCCAACATTTGGTCATCTATGAACGAGAAGCCGGCATTCCGCAAGTGCGGGTGTGCCATCTGACCACCGGGGAAGACTATAAGATTGAGTTCCCTGAGCCTAGCTACGAGGTCTACGAAAGCACCAACCCCGAGTTTGACACCAGCATTTTACGCTTTACCTACACCTCGCTCCTCAGCCCTAGCTCGGTGTTTGACTATGACCTCACGACTCGCCAGCGCGAGCTAAAAAAAGAAACCCCGGTGCTGGGGGGCTACGACAAAACCCAATATGTGGCTGAACGGTTGTTGGCGATCGCCCCCGACGGTTCCCCCGTCCCGATTTCCCTTGTTTACCGCAAAGGTTTGCAAAAAAATGGCCAAAACCCTTTGTATTTAGAAGGCTATGGTTCCTACGGCGCAAGCTACCCCGTCAGCTTTAGCTCCACGCGCCTAAGCTTGCTAAATCGAGGGGTTGTGATGGCGATCGCCCATATTCGAGGCGGCTCAGAAATGGGTCGCCGTTGGTACGAAGACGGCAAATTTCTCGAAAAGCGCAACACCTTTACTGACTTTATTACCTGTGCCGAACACTTGATTCAGCAAAGCTGGACATCGCCCGATCACCTCGCCATCCAAGGAGGCAGCGCTGGCGGCCTGCTCATGGGAGCCGTGGTCAACCTCCGCCCTAACCTATTCAAGGCCGTCATTGCCCATGTTCCCTTTGTCGATGTGGTCAGCACCATCCTCGACACCTCCCTTCCCCTCTCCGCCATCGAGTGGGAAGAATGGGGCAACCCCAACGAACCCGTCTACTACGACTACATGAAGTCCTATTCGCCCTACGATAATGTCAAGCCGCAAGACTACCCCGCCATGCTGATCACCGCTGGCCTCAATGACCCCCGCGTAGCCTACTGGGAACCAGCCAAATGGATGGCCAAATTGCGCGACATCAAGACTGACGATCACCTCCTGCTGCTCAAAACCAACATGGGAGCCGGGCACAGTGGAGCCTCTGGGCGCTACGAACACCTGAAGGAAATCGCCCTAGACTACGCCTTCCTGTTTGGCCAGTGGGGCATCTCTGCTTAGTTAGCCGATTAGTTAGCCGATTAGTTAGCCGAGGGCTATGGGGCGATTGAAGATGATGCCAGTGTCACATTTCGAAGTCACATTTCAGAATCTCACGCGAGCAAATCCTTGTCACCCTCCCAGGATGTCTCCTAGCGGTTAAGATTCTGTAAGATAGGGCATCAACCCTCCTGAAGCAACCTTTAAAGTGGTATGGGCAGACTTGAGCCTCAATCCCCAATCCATCAGCTCCCTAGACCTCTGGGAGGGTTTAAGGTCTTGTCAAAAAAAGATTGAGGCCGCAAATGGCAAGAACATCGCTGAATTCTCTGCGAAAATGGATTAATTACTCAGTAGCTTTGGATCCGTAAAAATACGGAAGTGACTTAAAAAACTCCTGTGCTACTTTCAGTACATCTCGAACTGTTCTTAATGTTGTAATGAATAAAGCACTTGTCCTAGGCTTTGTAGGTGACGCTATTTCTTCTGCCCAACAAGAGCCCTTTCGATACAGTCAAAAACAAGTTAAGAATCTAGCGGGAGTCACGGTTAAATATCAGCCAATTCAAAGCTTCGCTGAAGCAGTTGAGACTTGCAAAAAAGATGAATCTGACGCCTATTTCTTGATGCCATTCTGGAATGAAGATCCTAAGCTTGTTGCAGAAGCAGTGCATGAAATTCGAGCAATAAAGCCAGATCAATCTATTATCTTTATTGATCCCTTTGCGCAAACATCCAGTCGGTTTTTCTCGATACTGCCTGATGTCAACTATTTCTTGAAGCGCCAAAGTTATCGTAACCTGTCTGATTATTATCAGCCCATAATGGGGGGAATGCAGCTCACCCACTACCTCGCTGAAACCCAAGGCTACGATTTAATGGGGTGGCATGTTGGGTCTGAGGTGCCAAAAGGTTATGAACATCGGATTATTCCAGGATGGAATTTAGGGACTGCCAAGAAGTTTAAGCACCTTCTCCTTCGGCCTCGTTATTTCCCTCAGCCTGCGAAGCAATTTGATATTTTTTGCCGCATGTCTTTGGGTTCTCGTGACAAGAAAGAATGGTATTACAAATATCGAAGTTCTGCTGTTAATGCCCTTGACCCTTTAACCCATGACTATCAGGTTAAGTACAGTGGTGGCTTTGAGCAGGGTGGCCTAGTATCCCAACGGCAATATTTTAGAGAACTCCGCAGTAGTAAGCTAATTTTTAGCCCCTTTGGGTGGGGAGAAACCTGCTGGCGAGATTTCGAGGCAGTCTGCTATGGTGGCCTTCTCATTAAGCCGTCCATGGAGCATATTGATACGGAACCAAACATCTTTATCCCTGGCGAAACCTATGTTCCAGTTGCCTGGGATTTTTCCGACTTAGAAAGCAAATGTCACTACTATCTAGAGCATCCTGAAGAAGCTACGCGCATTGCCAAAAATGCACAAGAAGTCTATCGCGCGTATTTCAAAAACAATGAATTTGCCAAAAAAATTAAACACCTCACTCAACTAGACACTGCCTTAAAAGGTGCTGCTAGCTATGCAAGTAGGTAGGCGGAATTAAATATAAAGCTAGATAGAAGCTTACAACCCCTTCTGTTCAAAGGCTTAACGCCTTTGTAAGATGCCGAGACATCTGGCAAATAACTGCACATACCTACTTAGATACAGCCCTTTAAGTAGATATAGCCATAGTCATGAAGCTTAGGATGTGCCAGCATCATTCCTGTGGAAACGGGAATCTATGGGTCGCACAAATTTCAAGATGGATTCCCGCCTACGCGGGAATGACAGAGAATCCCCTATGGATAATGTCTACCGCCACACCATACGTCCTATGAGGGCTTTCTAGTTTTATACATCAACATACGATCTCAATATACAGTCTCAATATGCTTCAGATTCTGACATAACTTTAGGGATAGAGCCTATTAGGAACCTAGGCGAAAAGACTTAGACGAAAGGTTGATAGTGTCCCTAAGATCAGGATCATTAGTGACAGAAATCTGATGAACCAGAGGTTTGATTTTGCTATCGTGCGCAATTTTGAACAGTCTCAAATGGTTTAGAGTGATTCTCCAATCAGTACCATTTCTATGTCCGCTGACATCCCTTCTTGGGAGGGTTCAATGTTAATGATGACGGACGAGGTGCTTTCCCAATTACTGACGAGGGGCATTTGCAGAACAACCTGCCCTGAGTTGTCGGGCATGAAAGAGCCGCAGTATACTTTTTGGCCATCCACAACAGCCCACATCCGATAGACCATTCCCGCTGGCGGGCTATCTAAGTTTTGAAGGGTTAGCATGGATATATCGCTTTGGGGCACAATCACAAGGCTGCCCGAAGAGGTATGAGTATCGTTAACAGGGTGTAGGCTGAGCATCCGATTATTGGGCTGCTGAAGCATCGCAACTGTCTCGCGATAGCGTTGAGCATCGGTTTGAGCGGTGACTATTTCTTGCTGTAGGCGGTAGTTGCTGACGCCTAACCCGGCGATTAAGACAGCCGCCATACTCCCTACAAGGCCCCAAGTGATGTTTGGGATCAATAATCGTTTGCGGAAGCGATCGCCCTCACGGTGGGTTTCTGGCTGGGGAAACGGCAGGGGGCTAGGAGAGTGACTGGGAGCGTCAGCCATTGGCTGACCTTGGATCGCATTGACTTGGGCCAAGAGGCGATCGCGCAATTCTGCGGGTGGCTCTAGCGCTGGAGCCGCAAAGGCTAGCCAAGAAAACGCCGCATTGACCTGTTGTAGCTCTGTGGCGAGGGCTGGGTCTTGGGCGATCTGTTGCTCAACCAGGGCTGTTTCGGTGGGTGTTAGGTCGGCTAGTACATAACCAGCGAGTAACTCCCTCTGCTGCTCGTCTAAAGATTCAGAGTGTGTCATGGGAATACCTAACCGATCATCAACTGTATTTAGAAAAAAGAGGGGGAATAAGGGGCAAGGATGGCAACATCAGCCGTGAGCCCAGCCCGATTAATAGATTTTGCCCAACTAAATTTGGGATGCTGCCATGCCAACGGTCATTTTTACCAACATCCCTAGTACGAACATCCCCAGGAATGGGAAGCAGCAGCGCCAAGGGTAGGGCTTTTCCCTAAGCATTGCTGCGGCTATGGCGTGTAACCCATCAGCGAAAAGAGTCTTTTATAAAATCCTATAAATATAGAATCCTATATAAGAGCCTACCCGATGACGACTATGGATACCTGAAATAATGGATACCTGAAATAATGGATACCTGAGATAGAAGATAGCTGCAATACCTAGCTCCTATCGAGGGCTGAAATTGGGGTTTAACCAAGGTTCAGATCCTAGAACGAAATCTGAGATCAGATGGTTCTGTTTTGGGTTGCGTCCAGTAGTGGGCATGGCGGGTAGATTTGGCTTGCTTTAGCCCAGACAACCTTGTTTCGGAGAGCGCCGTGGGGATGGCATTGCTCTTTGCTTTGCAGTTAAGGTAAGAGACTGATGAGGGTTCGATCGCATGGTTTAGGGGATCTGCTAACAGGTGGGTGGTGCTTGGAAATACCGTATTGCGGATATCCATGGCCAGGGTAGCGAGGGTGGTCGGAAACTCTAGAGCCACAAAGACATCGACCTTGGTATCGGATGACCCGATCGGAACCGATGCTGGATACCAAAGGGTGGTGTAGCTCCAGTCGAGGGCGATCGCCCCGCCGATCCCAATGATCGTCCACACTTTCCAGGTTTTCCATGTCCAAGTTTTCCAAGCAAACATCCGCTGTATCTCCACAAAATCAGGTGAATCGAGAGGAGTGACAGGGCATCGGGGAGATGACCGAGCTACCCTAATAATTCCAGCGTACTACCCTTAATTCTGCTTACGGCAGCTTTGCAACTGACTGTTACCTAAAGCTGATGATAGGCAGACCGGATGGCGCGGGTAGTAAAATTTGACCAGCCAATCTAGATAGACGGCTACTTTGAGAGGATCGAGTGCGGTTATCGAGAGAGTGAGGCTGTTGAGGCTTTCATTTAGATATACGATTTAAAGACGAAAGTGGATGTCCTTAAGGCGTTAATTTTCTGAAATTAGCTGAAATGCATTCCCTAGAAACTTTCTAGAGGCGAGAGTCGCCCCAGGAAATCATCATCCAATCCATCCATCGTTCGCATGAATTCGCATGAAACCGAGATTCTAGACAGCCCTGATGCTTGAATCAGTCATTTCTTGGAACGCGCTTACACGCTTAGAAAATTTGAACTCATTTCAACTCAATCCGTCAACCTAAACCCTCTATGCAATTGAGTCGTTGCAGGGTTTTACAAAGCTGATCGGTTCCAGGCTTATTCTCAGGCTTATTCTAAAGAGGGAGTTTGGATAAATAGAGGATTGTTGAGCGAGATTTGTTGTGTGTTAGGAAAGCTGGCGATCGCCCTCATCCCCGCAAGAGCCTTTGAGCCGAATGTGGTTGATTGTGGCGGAGCTTCCATGGCTTTCAGGATATAGCTACAAATTTTGCAAACATTCTGAGGCAGGCATAACTGCACGGTAAATGACGGCCAGCCAATGCTAACTTCCGGTGGTTCAATCAAACTTTGATCGTTCTATTTAGCGGTTGGGGTTTGGCGTTTGGATCGGGGGCTAGGGATTGGGCTGGCTGGGGATCAGATCTTTTGGGAAACGTTTGAGTATTGGGCATGGAGCAACATTTCATTCGACAGATTCAGATCCTGCGACAAAAAGCGGCTGCATTGATGCTGTATCAATCGGTGGTAGCGACCCCGGCAGGAGAGGCATTTTTGCAAATTTTAGATGCCCTTGTAGAAGGCAATGGGCTGCGCGATGGGTTGCGCGATCGCACGACCCTACAAGTGTTGCGAGCCTATGGCCTGTGGGTCACCGCGCTGGCCAAGGCGCAGCAGTCTTGGCGCGATTATGTGGTGGCACAAGTCTTGCTGGCCGATAACCCCTTTACCCAACACATTCAGTCAAAGCCGCTGTCAACCCTGCCCCAGCGGTTGATGAATGCGGCCCAAGATGATTTGCGGAACCTGCAAAGTTTTTATGAGTGCCATGGGGATCAGGTGGCGCAGTGGGTGCAGCAGGCCACTGGCAGTGCTGCACCCAGCGGGGTTTGGGATGAAGCCGTGCCAGCGGTTTTGCCCTCGGCAGCGGCAGGGGCGATCGCCCACACCCTCCACAAAACCAGTGATTGGGGGCAAGCCCTAGAAGAACTGGCGACTTACCATCAAACGGCTGGGGTTGGGCTGTTTGCCCAATACCGGGCGTTGCGTTGGGTGGCAGGCACCTTAGTTGGGGTGGCGGCTCCCGATCCGGTGGATCTCGATGCCTTGGTGGGCTACGACTTACCCCGGCAGCTCTTGCTGCAAAACACGGAGGCGCTGATGGCGGGCTACTCGGCGCTGCATGTATTGCTCTATGGCAGCCGTGGAGCCGGAAAATCGTCGATGGTCAAAGCGCTGCTGAATCGTTATGGCGATCGCGGTCTACGGTTGATTGAGGTCAACCGGGCTGACCTGCGAGATTTGATCGAGATTGTCGAGGTGCTGCGAAACCTACCCCAGCGGTTCATCATTTTTGTAGATGATCTGTCGTTTGAGGAGGATGACGATGCCTTTAAGTCGCTCAAGGTGGTGCTAGAAGGAACGGTTACGGCGCGCCCCATCAACGTGGTGGTGTATGCCACCTCTAACCGTCGCCACTTGATTCGGGAGTTTATGGGCGATCGCCCCCGCCCTAAGGATGCCGACGAGGTTCATGCCTGGGATACGGTGCAAGAAAAGCTGTCTTTTGGCGATCGCTTTGGCCTCACCCTCACCTTCGAACCGGCTAACCAAGACACCTACCTCACCATCATTCATCACCTCGCCCAGCGCGAAAACATTGCTCTCGATGCCAGCGATTTAGAATTCCGTGCCCTGCAATGGGCGACCCGCCACAATGGCCGTTCTGGCCGCACGGCTCGCCAATTCATCGACTTCCTCAAAGCTGATTTGGCGCTCAATCCTGCGTCTTAGGCGTAGGCTTATCCTCCACAAAACCTGAGTTTGGGTCAACCCTAGCCCACCCAGCCGATCCCAAAAATAGGATTGGCTGGGCGATCGCTCGGTTGATAGAGGCGATTTATAGGGGCGATCGAAAGGCTGGGATAGTCCATGGATTCTGCCCATCCTGAAACTGCCCAGACTTCAATAGCCATCCTCAGCCAGATCAAGCCATTCTTAGAACCAGCCAAAGAACCCTTTAGAATAAGGAGAGATAGACCTCATGCAAAGCTAGGTTTGGGGCTGAGGTCTAGTTGAGATGAACGCAAAACTTGCCATGTACGCAATGAATCCGTGGGGAGGGTTTTAATGACCGGGTTGGATGCAGGGTTACGAGCGCAGGTGTTGGAGTGGATGCAGGCGAACATGCCGCCGTCACGTATTGCCCATGTGTTGCGGGTCGAGGAGTTGGCGATCGCCCTGGCCACGCAGCATCACCTCGATGTTGAGAAGGCCGCTACGGCTGGGCTAATGCACGACCTCGCCAAATACTTTAAGCCCAACCAATTGCTAGCGATGGCCACCGATGCTGGGTTACCGCTTGACCCCATTACCCAGGTCAATCCCCACTTGCTCCATGCCGATGTGAGCGCTTTGGTAGCACAAACCGAGTTTGGGATCGATGATCCCGAAACCTTGGGGGCGATCGCCCATCACACCCTCGGCCATCCAGAAATGGGATCGCTTAGCTGTGTCATTTTTCTAGCAGATTCCTTGGAGCCAGGGCGCGGCAATAACGAAACCCTCCAAACCCTCCGCCAAATCAGTCGGCAACATTTAGTGCGCGCCGTTTGGATGACCTGTGATGTCACCTGTCGCTATCTGCTAGATACCAATCGCCTCATTCATCCCCGCGCCTTACAAACCCGTAACAGCTTTTTGCATCGCGATCGCTGGCATTCTGAGTTGGTCAAACCTGAGCCAGGAGAGGTTTGCAGCATCTCCCCTTGAGCGATCGCCCCCGCCGCGCCCCCTTAGCCCCGCGCCCCTCGGTTGCGTCTTTGGCGAGATTGATTATGATAGCCGTAACTGTGATAGCCATAACTGCTAGATAATAAATAATTGAGAGGGTCGCAATGATCCGGGCGTTATCCCAATCCTCTCAGCGGTCTAATGGGTTTGCTCGTTCAGCTTTAAGGGAATGCGCTCTGCTTTTATATCAAGTTTGCTGCTAGAAATGCAGGCAAATCGCAGGCAAATCAGAGACTAATCGGATCGATCAAGACGCAAGACCCACGGTTCACTAACATTTTCCGTCGTTTGCTTCTTCCCATCGCTTGTTTCATTCCCATCGCTTGTTCCATTCATTTCATCGAGGTATGTACCCCTGAATGACCCATCAAATCCCTTCGGATATGGCAACCACGCCCCATCGTTTAAAGACTAGAGGCATAGACTTGGCCTTTGCCATGGCCGATGCTGCCGACGATCGCAAAGCTGTCGATATCGTCATCCTCAACGTTAGCGATGTTTCATACCTGGCCGATTATTTTGTGATTGCCACAGGGTTATCGCTGCCCCAAGTGCGGGGGATCGCCAACAGCATCGAGCAAAATGCCTTAGAAACCTGTGGGCGATTGCCCCTGCGGGTCGAAGGACAGGCCGAGGGCAATTGGGTGCTGCTTGACTATGGCGATGTCATTGCCCATATCTTTTTGCCAGATGAGCGAGAATACTATGGTCTCGAAACATTTTGGGGCCACGCCGAACGAGTTCCACTGCAACTCTCCCAAGGGTGATTAAATCCGATAGATTGAGAGAGTAGCTATTAGAGGGGAGTCATTACCTGGTTTCATGAAGTCTTCCGTGTCTGTTTGTCCGGTGCCTGCTGAGCAACAGCCCCTCAACGAATTTCGCGATCTCACCGAGTCTTGGTTCTTCCGGTGGGCAACCCTGCACCGCTGGCAATATCTCAAACCCTTATTGATCCTATGGAGTTTCAGTTGGGTCTTGGTAGGGCCTGTGGCAGCGGTTAGCTTTTCTCCCCAGAAAGATCTGGTTCACTTTTTGCTGAGCGGTGCCATCGGAGCCTGTGTCATTCCGTTGCTGGCGTTGGTGCAATTGGGCTTAGGGTGGCTATATGTGCGCGATCGCCTCAAGCAAGAAACCATTTTCTACGAAGAATCAGGCTGGTACGATGGGCAAACTTGGACGAAGCCGCCCGAAGTGCTACAGCGCGATCGCCTCATTGTTGACTACCAAATTAAGCCCATCCTGAAGCGCCTCGTCAAAACCTTCAGCGTTGTTGGAGGGTTGTTGATGCTCAGTGCCGGAGTCTGGCTCTGGCTCTAGCTATTAACCAAGCATCTTCTGATGGTTAACCCAAGCAGCCTCTTTTTTCTGAAGCCTTTTTCAGGTCTATCTCCCTGAAATGCCTGAGGGCATGGGCATGGCTCGTCATCCTGTCCTTCACCGCTACTCTCGCCCCATTCCCGCATTCCGCTTATCCCGAACAACTACCCCATGAACCGAGGAAAACGAAGCCACAGCCCCGAAGTTGAAGTCCGTCTCCTGCGAGAGGGCATCATCGAATCGCGGCACTATGTCCAAGCGGTCGTGTCTGATGACCGGGGGCGCATGCTGTCCGTTGCAGGGGATGGAGAGATTTCTACCTTCGTGCGGTCTGCCCTAAAGCCTTTTCAAGCCCTTGCAGTAGCCGCAACAGGCACCCTAGAGCGGTTTAACTTGAGCGATCGCGATCTCGCGATTATGTGTAGCTCTCACCAAGGCTTGCCTGAGCAGGTTCGCCAAGCCTTCCATATCCTCTGGCGCTGCGACATCGACCCCACCGCCTTGCAATGCCCAACCCCCGAAGGCAAGCGCAGCCCCCTAGAGCACAACTGCTCGGGCAACCATGCTGGTATGTTGGCGATTTGCCAAAACAGCAACTTTCCCCTCAGTTCCTATTTGCAGCGTAACCACCCGGTGCAAGAATTGATTCTTAACAAGGTCGCTGACTTACTCAAAATGCCAGCGGCTGAGTTCATTGCTGCCCGCGACGATTGTGGCGCACCCACCTATTTTATGCAGCTCGGGCAAATTGCAGCGCTCTATGCCAAGCTTGCCTCCGGCAATAGCCTCGAACTTGAGCGCATTCTGCGTGCCATGACCCACCACCCCGGCCTCATTGCTGGCGATAATCACTTTGATACCGAGCTAGTGCGCCTCACCGCTGGAGAGTTGGTGAGTAAGTCTGGAGCCGAGGGTGTGCAATGTGTGGCGCGGGTCGGAGAAGGCTTGGGGCTAGCCATCAAAGTGGCCGATGGAGCTAAGCGAGCCAAATATGCCGTTGCCACCCAACTCCTCAAACAAATGGGTTGGATCAGCCCCACGATCGCCGAAACCCTCTCTGAAAAGTACATGATATTAAGTGATGTCAAACGGCTAGAGGTCTGGGGCGACTTGGTGATGCTGTAGGCATCCGAGCGGCTCCTGCAAACCTCCATAGAAAACCCGTGAAGGTCACTTCACGGGTTTTCTACATAAGGGGGCGTTATAAGGCGTTGTCCTCCGCGCCAGGAGCCAGCATGGGGATCTGACGCTTCTGGCCACATTGATCCGCCGGAGGCCGTTAAATTTCAGCCAATGCCCGCTCAATCAAACGCCGCGCCAAGGTTTGAGTGCCGGTGTGAGAGTAGTATTTCACGGCAATATCTAAGAAGGCTCCCACATATTCGAGTTTGTCTTTAGAGATTTCGACGAAGCGGGTGAGGTTATCGAGCACTTTGTCTTGGCTGAGGTCATGGTCTGAAACCATCGACCCCATCCATCCCTTAACGGAATCAAAGCTCTCTCCAATAAAATTGAGTTTGCTTTCGGAGTTGTTGCCCGGAATTAGATCACTCACGCCCTTAAAGGTTTGATTTTTCTCCAACTCTTTAGGAGAAGTGCCTTTGAGGGTCGTGAGGGCTTTTTCGATGAAGCTGGGGCCAAGGGGAATGAGGCCATCGAAACAGACCAAAGCTGCCATCCGGGTGAAGGATTCTCCGCCGTAATCGGCGAGGGCTTTGAGGAAATCTCCGAGGCTATCGCCGGGAATGCCGTTAATTTGGCAAAAGGCCACCACTTCGGTGACGAGCTTGACGGATAGGTCGATGCTTTGGGCGGTTTCGGGCTTGGGGGTGAGCTTTTCGACGATGCCGCCAAAAAGCGGGATGCCACCGCCTACTTTGTTGGCGATCGCCGCTGTTCCTAAGGCTCCCGAAGCGCTATCGACGGTTTGATACAACCACAGCGCCCGCTGATACCCTTGGGATTTGTCATTAAATAGCTGCACTGCGCGATCGCCAATAGCCTGGATCAGCGCCTCATCGGTTTCCCCAGTCACCGCCTTAATAGTGTTGGTAAACCCTACCAAGTTTTCCCATTTTCCGGGCACCAAATTATCCAATGACTTTAGCGCCATCACCGTCATGCCATTGGTGGGCAACTCATCTACATATTGATAGATTGCTTTGCTCATGGGTATCTATAATCCCTTTCCGAGGTTCGTCGGATGCGTCGTGTTCGGATATGTCATGGATGGAATTGGGGGATGGCTAGGGTGAAGGGGCGATCGCCCTCCCCAAAGATGTAGTGACCCTAACCCAACAAAACATTCGCTGGGTTGCCACGCTTCAGCCATCCCACCCGCTTACAAATTGCCTAATCCAGCCAGGTCAAATTTCTCAATCCAGTCTCGCCGATCCTGCTGCGTAAACCCAGGATCCCGAGAAATCGCCTTCACCTGATAGCGCTCAGCAACCAACACCCCCGTTTGAGTATCGCCAATTTCTAAAACCGGATACCCAGCCAAGGTTTCGCTACTGCTTTGATACTTCTGCGCTGCCGCCGGCACACTCACCGTATCCGAAATAGCTAGCAGCGCCACATCTTGGCCATCACGCTTGAGCTTAGCCTCGGCAAACCCCGCTTTTTCTTGAGAAAATACCACCTCAAACCCTTGCGCTGAGGCTGGGAAGAATTGGTTAAATTCGCCGCCCTTCTCCGCATCTGCCGACACCGCTGGAGGCGCACCTTTTTCAGTGCTTTCCTGCTGAGCCTGGGAGTAGGGTGAAGTATCGGGCTGGCTGCATCCTGCCCCAACCACGAGCACTACCGAGAGTAAAACAGCAGCTAGAGCCTTTCGCCAGTGAATGCGCGTCATGGGTTTCTCCTTAAGCCGTTGGTTAAAACGGTTAAAACAATTGATTTTGATTAATTGAAGGCGTTCTTTGGGATCTTAGCAGTTTGGGGTTTTAACGGTTTTGGATCTGATTTAACAGTTTTGGATCTTAATAGTTTGAATGTTAGCAGTTGGCATTTAAAGCCTGGGGTCTAAAAGCCTGGGGTCTAAAAGCCGAGCCTAACGATCAAGCGTCATGCCCTTATTAAAAGGGCTGCGATGCTTTTATAGCCATAGCCACCGTGCATAGTCTCATACACCCTGAGCCTGCCGAAGGAAATTTTCGGTATTGCGCTGGCATTACGCCTGATATCGAGATACATAGATCCTGATTTTGCTGAAGCCTAGCTTCCGAGCCTTCATAAGGCGGCTATTTACCACCAACGCCGCAGCGATATCAGCCAACCCTTATGGGGCTTGACCGTGCGTTGAGTCGGTCGTCCGGCTCGCAGCAACGTCCATGTAACCGGGCAAACGACCCCATCTTCTCGGAGGGTATGGCGGCGCTGAAAAGCCCGGACAGCGTCTTCCGTTTCGTCTCCAAAAAAGCCATGGCGCTGAACTCGATAATCATGCACCTGCAACAACCCCTGTAACTCCTTCACATCGCGGCCATGGTGGCCCTGGCGGAGATGGCGTGTTCCAGGCTGCACTTCTGACATCAACATGGCCCAAGTCTCTGGCCCCACCATGCCATCTACCCGCAAGCGATACTCTCGCTGAAAGGCACGAACAGCCGCCTCTGTTTTCCAGCCAAAGTCTCCATCTAACTTCAATGAAAACCCATGGGCTCCAAGCAACTCCTGCAACTCGGTTACTTTATCGCCCGTCGTCCAGGGGTAAAGTTTCGGATACCGATTGACAAAATCGGATATGGTTTCGGGGTGGTTGGTCACAATGGTGTCGGGAATTCCCTGGGAGATGGTTCTGAAACCCTCGTGCGTCTTCTGGCTCGTGTGAATTTGTGCGCGTGGATATTCCTGAGGATAAGGGAGAGATTCCCCATCCGACAAATGAATTCGTTACAGATACATCACAGGTGCTACAAGCTGAGGGTAGCCATGCCCCGGCTCCAAATCTGTATTGCTCTTAGCGGTTGAAACCGTAAACTTAGCAGGAAAATTAAGTTGGTTTCTGTCCTGGTATCGGTGCCAGGTTGATCCATGCAGTGCGGTAGCTAGCGCACTGCGTCTAAGGGTTGTTGAGCGTGGGATAGGCACGATCGCCCTTCTATAGTTTGAATAGACCCTGGTTGCAATAGTATCGTTGCAATAGTTTGTAACCTTTCTTGTGATTCTTTCAAGATCACCCAAGGTTTGCAAAAAGGGGGTAGCCCTAGGGCGAGGGGTGCGTAGAGAGGTTGCTTAAAACCGCTGCTGCGCTGCTCAGATCGACGACTAAACCGAGGCCACGCCCACAATGGGTTACAAACCCATGACCCTAGATTTACCCATGACCCTAGATTTATGGATGCAGTTTTGGAGACTCAACAGACTATGGCAACGCTTTTGGCTGGAGATATTGGTGGCACCAAGACCATTTTGAGCTTGGTCACAACTCGCCCAGCTACCAACCTCCCGCATCCGTCATCGGCCCTTCCGAGCCTCACCCACCTTTGTCGAAAGACGTTTCCGAGCCGGGGCTATACCGATTTGGTGCCGCTGGTGCAGGAGTTTTTGCAGGTGGCGCAGCAGGAATGTGGGGATCTGCCACCCCTAGGGGCAGCCTGCTTTGGGATCGCTGGCCCCGTTGTAGAAAATGCCTCTGAGCTCACAAATTTAGGCTGGTTTTTGCGGGCAGAAAACCTGTCTCAAGAACTCAAAATCCCGCAGGTAACGTTGATCAATGATTTCGCAGCGACGGGGTATGGGGTATTGGGGCTACAGCCGTCGGATGTGGAGACGTTGCAGATAGGAGCACCCAAGGCTAACGCTCCGATCGCCATCCTAGGAGCCGGAACGGGTTTGGGGCAAGGGTTTTTGATTCGGCAGGCCGATGGTTACCAGACCTATCCTAGCGAAGGTGGCCACGCTGATTTTGCCCCTCGCTCAGAGCTGGAGTTTCAACTACTGCGGTATTTGCTCGAACGCTACAACATCGACCGAGTCTCCGCTGAGCGGGTCATTTCGGGCATGGGGGTGGGGGCTATTTACCAATTTTTGCGCGATCGCACCCCCGAACGCGAAACCCCGGCCATGACGGCTCTCTACCGTGACTGGGAACACCAGATTGGCCATGAATCTAAAACCATTGACCTCGCGGCAGAGGTCTCGAAAGCGGCTCAAGCGAAGACTGATCCCCTCTGCCAAGAAGCCATGAATTTGTTTATTGATGCCTATGGTGCAGAAGCCGGAAATTTGGCTCTCAAACTGCTGCCCTACGGAGGTTTATACATTGCTGGGGGCATCGCCGCCAAGAATCTACCCTTAATGAAATCGGGTCGGTTTATGGCAGCATTTTCTAAAAAAGGGCGCGTCAGCCCTTTGCTCAAACAAGTCCCAGTTCATGTTGTGCTGAACTCTGATGTTGCGTTGATTGGCGCTGCTCTCTACGCCGCACGCTCGATCCAAGGCCAATAAAGGCAAGATCCGTCTCGGCAAGTAGGGTGGAGGTCTGCATCATGCAAGGCCCTATCCACAAATGCCCTATCCACAAATGCCCTATCCACACAAGATCCACACAGATCTGAGCCTTATCGCCCTTAATGTCTTAATAATTACCACTGGCCGCAACCGGTTAGCTTCGGCTAAATTAAGTCATAACACGCTAACCTGCTGAGGGTAGATCGTGTTTGAAACTACAATCGTCTGATAACCAACTAGACTCGATCCTTCCTGTGATTGTTTTGGAGGAGAATAGCCTTTTTGGGAGATGATGGTAAGAATTATAGGATTGTCTGGAGTATATTTCAGTCGTGCATCACTCCCTCAAGTCCCCTGGAGACACTAATTTTCCCGTCTCACCCACTCCAGGGGCAACGGCTCTACCCCGACACTTTCTTTCTTTGCAAGATTGGTCTGCTGGAGATTTGTTGTCGATGCTGAAGCTAGCACAGCACCTAAAGCATCAATATTTCACAGAAGGGGGCAATGCACCCATTCTTCACAATAAAACCCTCGCGCTGATCTTAGAGCGGCCTTCGTTGCGTACTCGCATTAGTTTTGAGATGGCGATGCAACACTTGGGTGGGCATTGTCTTTTTATTCGCAATGAAGAAATTGGCTGGGGTAAGCGGGAGGCGATCGCCGATATTGCCCGCGTTTTAGGGAACTATGTCCATGGGTTGATGTGTCGGGTCAGCCACTATGAAGATCTCTTAGAGTTAGCTAAGTTTTCCTCCATTCCGGTGATTAATGGCCTGACAGAGTTCAACCATCCCTGCCAAGCGATGGCCGATGTGCTCACCATTTATGAGGAGTTTCAGCAACTGCGGGGGGTGCGAGTGGCCTATGTGGGGCCGAGTGATCAAGATGTGCCGCGATCGCTCCTGTTTGCCGCCACCAAGTTTGAATTTGAGCTAGTGGTTTGTAGCCCCGATGAATATTGCCTCAGTGAGGCGGAGCTAAGTTTAGTGGGTGAGGTGACGGGCATCCCGATTGCACGGCGTGTCCTTGATCCCTGGGACGCGGTGCAAGGCGCACAGGTGATCTACACCGATGTTTGGGATGGGAGAGGCACCTGGAACAGTATGCCCGACGAGGAAGTAGAGTGGCGGGTGCAATTGTTACAGCCCTATCAAATTAACAGCGATCTCGTATCCTATGCTGAACCCGACGCCATTGTTATGCACTGTATGCCCATCAATCGAGACGAAGAAATGACCAGCGAGGTGGCCGACAGTCCTCAGTCGCGGCTCTTTCCCCAAGCCGCCAATCGGCTGCATAGTCAAAAGGCGATTTTGGCTCATCTGCTAGCCGATCACCCCCTGCCCCGATAGCTGACGCATCCTGACCCTATTCCTAAAACTTGCTCGCGTTTTCCTCGGAGACTGAATGCACGCCCAACTGCTCAAACTTTTTCGTCTCCAACCCGGTGAACTCAAGCTCTTGGGGTTGCTCGGTGCCCTATTGATGGGAAATGCTTTTGCCTCTCAGTTGTCAGACGTAGTGGCTGTGAGTGGCTTTTTAAGTACGGTTGGGGTGAACCAGATTTTGTGGGTCTGGTTGACAGATATGGGGATGATTTTGGCGTTTACCACGCTGCAATCGCTCATTATCGATCGCTTCAATCGGATGCAGCTTTTGACTTGGATGTGCGGAGCTTACAGCGTTTTACTGTTGGTTATTTGGGTCTTATTTGACCTGCAAACGCCGAGTTGGCTCAACTACTCATTGCTCTACCTGCTAGCAGAACAGCAGTTACTCTTTTTTCCGTTGGTCTTCTGGATTTTGGCCAACGATATGTTGAGCATGGCTCAGAGCAAGCGGCTATTTCCGCTGATCGCCACTGGCTCATTTGTTGGGCAGATTTTGGGTCTTAGTGTAGGGGCGATCGCCCCTCCCCTTCTCAACTACCTACAGCTTCAATCCAAAGATTTGCTCATTTTCAACCTGCTGATCTACGTGTTAGTAGTAGTGCTGATTCGGGTTGGGTTTGGGGCGATTCGCAGTCGGCAAACTTACCTCAAGCCAGAATCAGCCCTCATTAACCTGCAAGAAGGCTGGGACTTTGTCAGCAAAATCCCTCTTTTCAAATACCTCGTTATCTCGATCTTGCTCGTTAATATCTGCCTCACCATTTTTGAATTCCGCTTTCTGGTGGTTTCCAATGAGGTGTTTACCGATGCATCAAGCTATCAACGCTTCTATAGCCTATACCGCCTAGGCTTGATCCTCAGTGCCCTTGCCATCCAAAGCTTAGTCACCCGCCGCGTCATTGCCGCCATTCAAATCAAAAACAGTTTATTCTGCTTACCCATGGCTCAATTGATCGGGGTGATTTGGATGACGCTCATCCCTTCCGCGCTCGGAGGAATCGGCGGGTTCTCGCTGTCTAAGGTAGTGCATCTCACCATCGACGAAACTGCCAAAAAATCGTTGCAAGCGCTAGTTCCAGAAGAACGCCGTGGGCGCGTTTCGATGTTCATGGATAGTTATGTGTTCGCGGTGGGCACAATGATTGGGTGTATTGTTTTGGGAGTGACTATCCTTTTTGGATATTATTTCAGGTGGTCCCAATATTTTTATGTATATTTGGCGATCGCCCTCCTCTCAGTTATTGCAGTGCTTTGGACGGTATTCAAAATTCAAAGCGTTTATGAAAGCAGTCTGCTAAGTTGGCGGCTCAAACGGCGTCAGCGTAGCAAGAGCATCTTAGACAACATAGAGTATTAGACAACATAGAATATTAAATATGATCTGTGTAGATATCGCTGATTCATGTAGATATCGCTGATCTGTATAGATCCGGCCTGTAAGTCGTGACCTTGGCCGCAGCACCGATATCTCATCTGTTTCCCTGAGGTTTGCCGTGACTCCTAGCGTTTCGAATCCAATTTCGAATCAAGCTTCTGAAACACAGAAGCACAAGTTTATTAGCATCCAAATTAAGGTGCTAGCAGGGTTTACCTTGCTATTCAGCCTCGTGTTTGCAGGAGCCTATTATTGGTTCTACCGCTTCACCACGGCTGCAGTGCTTGAGCAAATTCAAGAAGACTTGGTAACAACCCTAGAGTCTGCGGCAGAAGGCGTTGATGCAGATGATCTCCGCGCCTTATCCGAGGAAGGGCAGCCCCGCGCGGATGGCTACACAGACGATCCTCGGTATTGGGAAAACGCCAAATGGCTCGCCAGCGTCGAAAATATCGAACCCCGTGCCAAGCTTTACACCTATCGGAGGGCTGCCGATGCCGAGGAAACGGTAGTCTTTATTACCAGCGGCAGTGCTGCTAGCCAGTTGTATGAAGGCGCTCAATTTTTGCAAAGTTTCCCGCTTAGTAGCGATATTGAGCGTGATTTTTACAACACAGGGTTGCAAGCCCAAAAGGTCAATATGACCCCCTTCTCCGACGATTGGGGGCAATGGGTATCCGGAGCGATGCCCCTGCAAGGTGGGAACTCAACAACGACGATCGCCATTGGCATAGACTTTGAAGCCAGCTATGTGCTCGAAGTGCAGCGGCGCATTCAAGGCCAGATGGGGGTCGCTTTTTTAATTACCTACGTTACCCTGTTTGGCCTAGTGCTGATCGTCTCACGAATTTTGACCCGCCCCCTCATCAATTTGAAGGATCGAGCGGAGCAAATTAGCGAAGGCAACTATTCTGAAAACATGACGGCGATCACTCGGCAACAGCGGTTTCAGGATGAAATTAGCATCCTTGCTGAAACCTTTGATGTGATGGTGGGCAAAGTCCGACAGCGAGAAGAAAATCTCAAACAGCAGGTCACAGAACTTAAAATCGAAATTGACCAAGTGAAGCGCCAAAAGCATGTGCAAGAAGTCATCGATTCTGACTTCTTCCAAGATTTACAGGTTAGGGCAAAGTTGCTGCGTGGGAAATTTCGAGCCTCTGCGGCTAACCCAGCAGAAGACTCTACAGATCCTCCTCCCGAAGCAGGGCTGGGGTCTCCTGCGCCCTCCTGAATCGCGTGACGATTTGAAAAATTAAGTCCGCGTATCCCCCAGGCACCTTGAGCGGTAGCCCACCGCCCTTTCAAAGACATTGGGCAAAGTTGTTCGGGCGTACCAGGGTTTCCCCCATCACAGGTCTAGAACACTACCGAAATATTCTGTCTGTTATGTCGATTTGGGTAGATAGGCAGAATTTTCCCAT
>Ga0105045_10000451_pt1 | contig 29428 bp, 27 predicted proteins | sample MAT02_FD_78089 | JGI IMG/M metagenome (GOLD analysis project Ga0105045, IMG submission 78089) | Freshwater microbial communities from Lake Fryxell liftoff mats and glacier meltwater in Antarctica - MAT-02 (megahit assembly) | ecosystem: Environmental > Aquatic > Freshwater > Ice > Liftoff... | reverse complement strand
GCGGCCGTCGGCTACCCGCAGCCGGATCGCGGGCGCGCCGCCGGAGGGTGAGGCGACGCACTGCCGATGGAGTCCGCCCGCCGCCGCGAGGTCGCTGCGGCTGCAGCGGCACTCGAAGGCGAGGCCGCGCTGCAGCAGCGTGTCCAGTGCTGCCCGATAGGCCTCTGCGCGCGTGCTCTGCCACAGCACCTCGTCGTCGTGTTTCAGGCCAAACGCGGCCAGGCTCTCGAGCTGGCGCTTTGCGGCGCCCGCCACCTCGCGCGGCGGGTCGATGTCTTCGATCCGCAGCAGCCAGCGCCCGCCGACTGAGCGCGCCATCAGCCAGCTGCCGAAGGCCGCCAACAGCGAGCCCAGATGCAGGTCGCCGGTCGGCGACGGCGCGAACCGTCCGACGTAGGCTGAACCGCGGTTCAGGCCCGCTATTGAATCCGCGCTCACGCGACCCATTCCATGCTTCGCATAGAAGCAACGGTTTCCCAACCCCTGAGAGGCTCGACATCCATGAATCGCATCGCCCTGTTCCTGGCCACCAATATCGCGGTGCTGCTGGTGGCCGGCATCGTACTGAACCTGCTCGGCGTTGACGCCTATCTGGCGAGCACCGGCCAGAACCTGCCCGGCCTGCTGATTTTCGGCGCACTGCTGGGCTTCGGCGGTTCATTCATTTCATTGGCGACGTCCAAGTGGATGGCCAAGCGCAGCACCGGCGCGGTGGTGATCGAGCAGCCGCGCAACGAGACCGAGGCCTGGCTGATCGCCACGGTCAAGCGCCAGGCCGAGGCCGCCGGCATCAAGATGCCCGAGGTGGCGGTCTACGAGGCTCCAGAGATCAACGCCTTTGCCACCGGCCCCAGCCGCAACAATTCGCTGGTGGCGGTCTCCACCGGCCTGCTGCGCGGCATGAGCCGCGATGAAGCCGAGGCCGTGCTCGCGCACGAAGTCGCCCATGTGGCGAACGGCGACATGGTGACCATGGCCCTGCTGCAGGGCGTGCTCAACACTTTCGTGATCGTGCTTTCAAGGGTGATCGGTCGGCTCGTTGACCAGCTGGTGTTTCGCAACGAGCGCGGCCCCGGCATCGGCTACTTCGTGGTCAGCCTGCTGGCTCAGGTCGTGCTCGGCGTGCTCGCGTCGATGATCACGATGGCGTTTTCGCGGCATCGCGAGTTCCGCGCCGACCAGGGCGGCGCGCAGCTGGCCGGGCGCGACAAGATGATCGCTGCGCTTGAGCGCCTGCAGAGCCAGCACGGCGAAAACAGCCTGCCCAAGGAGGTCGCCGCATTCGGCATTTCCGGCCACATGGCGGTCGGCTTGAAGCGGTTGTTCATGAGCCATCCGCCGCTGCCCGAGCGCATCGAGGCCCTGCGTCGAGGCGCGTGACGCCAGCCTGCGGCGGCGTAAACCAGACAAGGCCCGGAGCGATCCGGGCCTTGTCTTTTTTGAAGCGTCGACGGACGGGCTGAGAGCGACCGCTCTCGGCCGCCGAAGTCGTAGTTCATTTCCGGGCCGGCGGCGGCCAGGAAGTTGCCCTGCACGTAGTGCACCGAGCTGGTGAACAGCACCGTCATGCTGGCTGCGTCCTGCACGAATTCGGCGATCGTGGACTTGCCGAGGTCCATCGAGCGGCTGGCCAATTCGCGCACCTTGGACTGATGTTCAGCATTGCGGCCGAGGTCTTCAGTGAAACTGCGGTCGAGCTTGAGCATGGTTGGGTCGAGGTGCTTCAGCGCATCCAGCGAATGGCTGCTGGCACCGAACTGCTCCAGGCACAGGCCGCAGCCGAACTTGGCGATCGCGCGCTGGAAATCCTTGGCCGCCTTGAGGTAGGTCATCACCCGGGTTTCGGACACGCCAAACACCAGCTGGTCGCCGTTGACCCCGGTCTGCTTCAGCAGGTTGCCGATCCAGCCCGGCAGGCTGCTGTCCTGCATGCTCTGCGGCGTAATCTTCACCAGCAGCCGGCGCGGCGGTCCGGCCTTGGATTTCGACAGCACCGCGATCGCATGCGACAGCACCCAGCGGTCGACTTTTTCGATCAGGCCGTGCTCTTCGGCAATCGGCAGGAAGGTCAGCGGCGGCGCCACTTCGCCGTCGCCGACGCGCATCCGCAGCAGCGTTTCGTAAAACTCGACCGGGTCGTCCTGCAGGCTGATGATCGGCTGGTAATGCAGCAGGAAATCCCCCGACTTCAGCGCCTGCTGGATGCGGCTGATCCAGCTGCGGACGCGCTCTTCCTCGGCGCGATCGCGCGCCGCCGGGTCGAACAGTGAGAGCCGGTTGCCGCCTTCGGTGATCGCCGTCTGCAGGCACTGGCCGGCTTTGCCGAGCACCTGCGGGGCGGGGCCGGATTTCTCACTCATCTGCACGCCGCCGACGCTCACCGTGAGGGTCGCCGAGCGGCTGCCAATTTCCAGGATATGGCCCTCGAACGCGGTGCGGATGCGTTCGGCGACCTCGCGAGTCTGGGCGTGGTTGCAGCCGCGCAGCAGCACGCCGAAGGTGTGGTCGGCAAAGCGCGCCAGCATCAACTCGTCGCCGAGCGTGTGGCGCAAAAGGTGGCCAGCGTCCTGCAGCAGCTGGTCGGCATGGCCCAGGCCAATATCGTTCAGCAGCGTGCTGAAACTGTCGACCTCCACCAGCAGCACGGCCTGTTCCTTCATGCCGCTCTCGGCGCGCGCTGCGGCAGCCTCCAGTTCAGCCAGGAACACCTGCCGGTTGAGCAGGCCGGTGACCTGGTCTCGTTCGCGCAGGGTTTGCAGCTCCTCGCTATCGATGAACTGCTTGCGGAACACGATCTGCAGGCAGGGCTCGCCCTCGTAGCTGGCGCGCGCGAACTCCATCACCGCATCGAAATCGATGCCGTCGGCGCGCACCGCCTTGATCTCCAGCTTCTCGGGAGGCGGCTCGCCCTTGGTCAGGCCCTTCAGCAGAGTTTTGAAGCCCCCGGCGTGGCTGGGTGCGATCAGGTCGAGCAGCGGCATGCCTTCGACTTCCTCGAAATCGGTGTAGCCGAACATTTCGAGGTAGGCATGGTTGGCGCGAATGTGCATGCCCTCGTGGGCATAGGCGATCGGATCGCGCGAGGAGTCGATCAGGGCGTCACAGCGGCGCGCGGTTTCGCGCAGAGCATCTTCCAGGAGACCCTGATTGCGCAGGGCTTCCAGCGCGGCCCAAGCGTGCTTCATTGCCTGCAGCGCCTGCTCCGGGCGCTGACGCAGCACGACGTAAGGAGCACCCAGCTGGCTGGCGCTGCTCAACAGCTCCTCGTCGATACGCTGGCTGCTGGCGACGAGCGTCACTGGCTTGCCGCAGCGTCTGACTGCTTTAGCTACGGTTTCGAACGGAATAGTGCGGCCGGTGAAAGCGGCCACCACCAGATCGATGGACTGCTTGCCCAGCTGTTCGAGAAACTCCTGCTCGTTTTCTGGTCGCGCCGAACGCACGGCGATGCCGCCATTGCGTAGCGCGTTGCTGATCGCTTCCGCGTCTTCAACGCTGTCTTCGATCTGCAGCAGTCGAATGACGATTTCCTGCTTTGCCATCTATATCCCTTGGATCTGCGTGTGCGGTCGGGCTGACGGCTGCGCTGTCTGCCTGACCGGAGCCGCCCCCCAACGGACCCCTCGATGTTTGTCTTGAGTTCGAAATCGCCTGCAAGTGTTGAACCTGCCGCCTGTCGTCGCTTTGACGCCGCAGGTCATGCGATCCGCACCGTTGGTTGCCCTGAAGCGCGGGTCGCGAGTGTCGCCAAAAGCTCTGCGGTTCGCAAACCCGTTGGCCTCTGGCTGCGTGGCTTTGCAGGAGGCGTCACAGTTCCGTCGCCAGACCCAGCGGCAGTTTGCTGGCGGCCCCTGCGACTTCGCGCACCAGGCGCGGCAGCAGATAGCCCGGCAGGCGCTCGCGCAGGCCGGCCTCAATGCGCAGGGCGCAGGCGTCGCTCACTTCGAAATGCGCGGCGCCAGCCACCCGATCCAGCTGGTGCAGGTAGTAGGGCAGGGCGCCGGCCGCAAAGCTGGCCTCGGCCAGGGCCACCTGTGCCGCGACGCTGTCGTTGATTCCGCGCAGCAGCACCGCCTGGTTCAAGACCGTCATGCCGACCGAGCGCAGGGCGCCAAGCGCACGCGCAACGCTGGCGTCGAATTCGGCGGCATGGTTGGCATGCACCACCATCACCTTTTGCAGCGGCAGCGCCGCCAGCCACTCCAGCAGCTCGGCATCCACCCGCTCCGGCAGCACCACCGGCAGCCGCGAGTGGATGCGCAGCCGGCGTACCTGCGGCAGCTCGCGCAGCCGTCCGCTGAGTTCAGCCAGCTTGGCGGTGGACAGCGATAGGGGATCGCCTCCGCTCAGGATCACCTCATCGACGCTGGGGTCCGCGGCAATCGCCGCCAGAGCCTGCTGCCAGGCGCCGCTGGCGGCGCTGTCCTCGGCATAGGGATAGTGGCGGCGGAAGCAGTAGCGGCAGTGCACGGCGCAGCTGCCGGTGGCGATCAGAAGGGCGCGGCCGGCGTACTTCTGCAGAACGCCGCGACCGCTGCGCGCGGCGGCGTCGCCGACCGCATCAACGCCAAAGCCTTCGACCGTCAGGGTCTCGGCGTCCAGCGGCAGCACCTGCCGCAGCAGCGGATCAAACGGGTCGCCGTGGCGCATCCGCGCAACGAAGCCCCGCGGCACCCGCAGCGGAAAACCGGCAGCGTCCGCTGGGATCTGGCTGGCCAGCTCACCCAGGCCCAGCAGCTGCAGCAGCTCGCCTGGGTCAGTGATCGCCTCACGCATGGCGCGACGCCAGTCGGCGGGCATCAGGTCGGACTCAGGCTGCGCGAGCAAGGGGCTTGCGGTTATCATTTCGCCTCTTTTGTCCGGCAATTGCTGGCCGGCGATCTGCCGGCAGTCGCCGAGAACCCACTAGTGTAGCCGCAGCCTGCGGCCCACAAACTTCCGGAGCATGCATGGCCACCTACGGTCTGAACGACGTCAAGAACGGGCTCAAGATCATTTTCGACGGCGACCCCTACGTGATCGTCGAAGCTGAATTCATCAAGCCCGGTAAGGGCCAGGCCTTCACCCGCATCCGCGTGCGCAACCTGAAGAACGGGCGCACCACCGAGAAGACCATCAAGGCCAACGAAAGCGTTGAAGGCGCCGACGTGGTCGATACCGACATGCAGTACCTGTACTCCGACGGTGAGTTCTGGAACTTCATGCAGCCGGAGTCCTTCGAGCAGTACACCGCCGATATCAACGTGATGGGCGACACCGCAAAGTGGCTGAAGGGCGAGGAAATGTGCGTGGTGACCCTGTGGAACGGTGCGCCCCTGTCGGTGGCGGCGCCGAACTTCGTGGAGCTGCAGATCGTCGAGACCGACCCCGGCGTGCGCGGCGATACCGCCTCCGGCGGCGGCAAGCCGGCCAAGCTCGAGACCGGCGCGGTGGTGCGGGTGCCGCTGTTTATCGAGAACGGCGAGAAGGTCCGCTGCGACACTCGAAGCGGCGACTACGTCAGCCGAGTCAAATAGGCACACGGCGACCCGGCCCTGAGCCGGGTCGCAGCTTTTGGGGTGGTCGTTCGGCCACGCCGCCGTTGTGAGGAATGAGCATGCGTGAAGTCGACCTGTTGATCGAAGCCGGCTGGGTGGTTCCGGTCGAGCCGCATGGCGCAGCGCTGGAAAACCACGCGGTGGCGGTTGACGACGGCCGCATCGTCGCGCTTCTGCCGATAAGCGAGGCGCGCAGCCGCTACGCCGCGCGCGAAACGGTCAGCCGTCCGCAGGCGGCGCTGCTGCCCGGCTTGGTCAACGTGCACACGCACAACCCGATGACTTTGATGCGCGGGCTGGCCGATGACCTGCCGCTGATGACCTGGCTGAAGGAACACATCTGGCCGGCCGAGGCCGCAGTGATGGGCCGCGAGTTCGTCAGCTGCGGCGTCGAGCTTGCTGTGGTGGAGATGCTGCGCGGCGGCACCACCACCTGCAACGAGAACTACTTCTTCCCCGACGCCGCTGCCGCCACCTATCGGCGGATGGGCTTCCGCGCCTGCGTCGGCCTGCCGGTGATCGACTTTCCGACCGCCTGGGCGCGCAGCGACGATGAGTACTTCGACAAGGCGCTTGAACTGCACGACGCGCTGCGCGGCGACGCCCTGATCGGCACCGCCTTCGTGCCGCATGCGCCTTATACGGTGAAGGACGCGAGCTTCGAGCGGATTCGCCTGCTGGCCGACCAGCTCGGCCTGATCGTGCACTGTCACGTACACGAGACCGCGCAGGAGGTCGAAGACTCGATCAAGCAGTACGGCCAGCGCCCGCTGGCGCGGCTGCAGCGCCTCGGCCTGGTGAACGCCCAGCTGCTGGCGATCCACATGACCCAGCTGACGCCGGCCGAGATCGAGCTGTGCGCGGCCCAGGGCGTGTCGATTGGCCACTGCCCCGAGTCCAACCTGAAGCTGGCCTCGGGCTTTTGCCAGGTCGAGGCCCTGCGCAAGGCCGGCGCGAATCTTGCGCTGGGCACCGATGGCTGCGCCTCCAACAACGATCTCGACATGTTCGGCGAGATGCGCACTGCCGCGCTGCTGGCCAAGGGCGTGGCGATGGACGCGGCCGCTCTGGACGCGCCCAGCGCGCTGCGCATGGCCACGCTCGGCAGCGCTCGCGCGATGGGGCTGGAGGACCAGATCGGATCGATCGAGCCGGGCAAGGCCGCCGACCTGATCTTGATCGACCTCAGCCAGCCGGAATCGCAGCCTTTTTACGGGGTGATCTCGCAGCTCGTGTACGCCGGCGCCCGGCAGCAGGTCAGCGACGTGTGGGTCAACGGCACGCGCCGACTGAAAGATCGCGAACTGGTCGACGTCGACCTGCCGGCACTGCTGGCCCACGTCGGTGAATGGCGCGCCCGCATTGCGGCGTCCTCACTGCCCAACTGACAGCGTTAGGTCGGCCTTGCCCGGCCTGCGTGGAAGCCTCCCATGAATCTGCCTGTCCTCTCCGACTCTCCCACTCGCAACGCCGATCCTGCGGAACTGGCGCGCTTTGGTGAACTCGCCGCGCGCTGGTGGGACCCGGACGGCGACGCGCGGCCGCTGCACGATCTCAATCCGGCGCGGCTCGGCTACGTGGCCAAACGCGTGACTCTGCGCGGCGCTCGCGCACTGGATGTCGGCTGTGGCGGCGGTTTGCTGTCCGAGGCCCTGGCCGCCGCCGGCGCTGAGGTGGTCGCGCTGGATTTGGCGCCTGAGGTGCTGGAAGTGGCGCGGCTGCATCTGTATGAATCCGGGCTCAAGGTCGACTACCGCGAGCAGGCGGTCGAGGATCTGGCGTCTGCGGCGCCGGCGAGCTTCGATGTCATCACCTGCATGGAGATGCTCGAACATGTGCCCGATCCCGGCTCGGTGATCGCGGCCTGCGCGCGCTTGCTCAAACCCGGTGGCCGACTGTTTCTTTCGACCTTGAACCGCACCCCGGCGGCGTTCGCGCTGGCCATTGTCGGGGCCGAATACGTGATGCGCCTGCTGCCGCGCGGCACGCATCGCTACGCCCAGTTCATCCGCCCTGCCGAACTCGCGCGCGGCGTGCGCGCCGGCGGGCTCGAGCTCGAAGACGTCAGCGGCCTGCACTACAACCCGCTGACCCGCAGCGCCCGCGTCGGCGGCCACGCCGCGGTCAACTATCTGGCCTGCGCGCGCAAACCGGAGGCGGCTGATGCGTGAGCGCGGCGCCGTTCTGTTTGATCTCGACGGCACCCTGGTCGACAGCGCCGAGGATCTGCTGGTTGCGGCGAACGCACTGCGCGAACGGCGTGGCCTGGCGGCGATCTCGATCGAGGCGTTCCGCCCCAGCGTGTCGCGCGGTGCGCGCTCGATGCTGGCGGTCTCGGTGCCCGGCTTCGCGGTTGAGGATGTCGACACCGTCAACGAGTTCTTGGCCGTTTACGCCGAGGCCATCGCCGCGCGCAGCCGCCTGTTTCCGGGCATCGACGGCCTGCTGCAGCAGATCGAGACGCGCGGCCTGCGCTGGGGCATCGTCACCAACAAGGCCGAGGCTCTGGCGCGCGCGCTCGTCGATGCGCTCGGCCTGGCGCCGCGCTGCGCGGTGCTGATCGGCGGCGACACTCTGTCGGAGCGCAAGCCGCATCCGCTGCCGCTGCTGGAAGCCTGCCGCAGGCTAGAGGCCGCGCCCGCCGCCAGCCTGTACCTGGGCGATGATCCACGCGATATCGAGGCGGCACTCGCGGCCGGAATGCGCGGCATCGCCGTGCAGTGGGGATACTTCGATCCTGAGCATCCGCCGCAGGGCTGGGGCGCGCACCGGGTGATCGATGCGCCCAGCGAGCTGCTCAATGAAGCGCTGTTCGGCGGCGGCGCGTCCAAATGAGCGAGCCCAGCGTCGAAGCGCAGCTGCGCAAGCTGCAGGCGCGCCGATCCGAGCTGCCCCTGCAGAGCCTGTTCCTGCCGCCCGCGCAGCGCATCGAAGTGGCCCTGTGGTATGCGCTGCAGGACGAAATCGAAGAGGCCTGCTTCGAGCTGTCGGAGCCGTTTATCGCCCAGACCAAGCTGGCCTGGTGGGCGGAAGAGCTCGCCCGCGGCTGTGCCGGCCAGGGCAGGCATCCGCTGGTGCAGGCGCTGTTTGGGCAGGAACCGGTCGATGCCTCCGACCAGTCCGCGCTGTGGCGGGCGCTGCCCGAAGCGGCGCTGCATCTGGTCGAGCGCGATCTCGCGCCCGCGTCGGTGGCCGAGGCGCTCGCCAGCCTGCAGCCGCTGGCCGCAGCGCTGGATGCGCTGGAGCGCAGCCTGTTCGGCGGCGCGACGGCGAGCGGGCTGATTGCCGTGGATCTGCTGCTGCGCCGCCAGCAGCGTGCTGAAGCCGGCCACTTCGCGCAGGCTCGGCTGCCGCGCAATCTGCTGGCGAGACACGGTCTGGCGCCTGCGCACTTCGCCGAGCGCGAGCGGCTGCCGGCGCGGCTGGCGTTCGTGCGCGATCTGGCGGGGGAGCTGCGCGCGGCACTGCCGGTCGTGGCCGAGCCGCTGGCGCGTCCGCGCGCACTGCAGATCGCGGTCGCTCAATGGCGGCTGGCGCGCCTTTCTCGTGAGGGCAGGGTGCCCGCGCCGCGCGGGTTTCCCCTGATGTTTTCGCTGTGGCGGGCGGCGCGCCACAGCGCGCCAATGCCTGTGCCCGCAAGCTCCGGCGGGGCGCTTGAGTGAAGGCTTGCTGCAGTGGTTCCGCGAAAGTCAGCGAATTCCCGCCTGCATCGGGCGCTCAGCCGGCGTGGGCTATAGTCGCGTCGGTTAGATAGGCCAGCGGCCGGCGCATCCAGCCTCCTGTGGCTCGGCCAAGCAGTCTCTTGCACGTGCTCGGCGACGCCCCGACCAGCGCCGCTCCGCCCGGCCGAAAGCCACAGCGCTGTGCGCCCGCAGCGGCCTCGTGCAGAGGGTTCGGCCGGCGAACATGCAGACGCTTGATCTCGCGTAAAGACTTGACGTGAAGGCGACACCCCCCCACATAAGGTGCTCGTGGACATTCCCATGACTCATCCCGAGGAGACCCAAGTGTCCCCACCGATTGCTGACAACACCGTGCGCGCCATGCCCGACATCGCCTCCGAGGCCAAACCTGCGGTGGCCGGCGTGCTCGACTGGGTCGGCATGGGCCATATCGAAGTGCCGGTAAGCATCGCCAGCGCGGATGGCTCCACCGTCACCAGCGGCGCCCGCGTGACCGCGTTCGTCAATTTGAAGCGCCCGGACGTGCGCGGCATCCACATGTCGCGGCTCTACCTGCATGTTGACAAGGCCCTGTCCAACGACACGCTGTCGCCCTGCAGCCTGCGCCGGCTGCTGAGAGATTTTCTGGAGTCGCACGCCGAACTCTCCGACCGCGCCCTGGTGCGGGTGGAGTTCGAGTACTTGGTGCGGCGGCGCGCGCTGAAGAGCGACAACGCCGGCTGGAAGAACTATCCGACGGTCATCACCGGGCTGATGGAGAACGGCCAGTTCCAGGTCGAGCTGTCGGTTCAGATCCCGTATTCCAGCACCTGCCCGTGTTCGGCGGCGCTGGCTCGGCAGCTCATCCAGGAGCAGTTCCAGACCGATTTCCCGTCCGAGCTTGAGTTCGACCGCGAGGCCGTACTGGCGTGGCTCGGCACCGAGTCGGGTATCCGCGCCACGCCGCACAGCCAGCGCTCGTCGGCCGAGGTGCGCGTGCGCCTGCTGCCCTCGTTCGCCAACTTCCCGATCATCGACGTGATCGACCGCATCGAAGATGCGCTGAAGACGCCGGTGCAGTCGGCGGTCAAGCGCGAGGACGAGCAGGCGTTTGCCCTGCTCAACGGCGAGAATCTGATGTTCTGCGAGGACGCTGCCCGGCGCATGCAGGCGGCTTTGAACGCAGACGAGCGCATCGCCGATTTCTGGGTGCGCGCCTCGCACTACGAAAGCCTGCACCCGCACAACGCAGTAGCGGTAGCGGTGAAAGGCGTCGCCGCGGGCTACAGCAACGGCTTTGACTGGATCGCGCCTTTGTCCAATCACCACTGAGTTCGCTGCAGCAGAACGCTACAAAAAACCCCGGCCTCGACGGCCGGGGTTTTTTGTTGTCGCGACACTGCGGTGCTCACCAATACGGGCGGTAGCCCCACCACGGTCCCCAGTAGGGCGAGCGCATCGGGTAGGCGTAGCGCGCGTCGGCGCGCGCTGAATCTTCCGGCCACAGGTAGACCACCTCGGCGGCGAGCTTCGGATAGCGGTAGTTGAAGGCGCCGATCTGGCGCTCCTCAAAGCCCTCGATGCGGCCGGTAAAGGTCACGTCGCGGCCCTCGGCAAACAGCGCGGGGTCGTAGAAACCGCTGCGACAGGCCAGGAAGCGGCCGTCGCTCTCTTCGCGTTTCAGCATGGGCTTGCCGCTGGAAGTCAGCGGTCTGGACAGGACCACGAAGCAGGTCTGGTCGGGCGCAGGCTCGACGGCGATCAGGCTGCCGCCCCAGCGCACGCTGGCGCCCTGGCTGCTCTGGCTGCGCACTTGGTCAGGGCTCAGCGCAGGAAACTCGCCGCGGATGGGGGCAGGGCCGCTTGCGCAAGCGGCAAGCGCCAGCGCGAGGCTGCAGGGAACAAGTACGTTGCGGATGCGGGACATGCGGACATCTCCTCGTTGTGTTGCGGTGACGACAGCGACGCTGCCGGCGCGGCGCGCGCCGAGTGTGCGGTATCAGCGGCGCGTCCGACTTACGCGGAAGCCTCGCAGGGCACGGATCAAGCTGGCGCGAGCGGCGGGATCGCGATCTGCACCGTAGCGCTGGTGCGTGTAACCGGCGCTGAGCTCGCGCAGCGTGTCGGCGCACTCCGGCAGCGCGGCGGCGGCGCGCTCGGCGTAGCGCAGAGCGGGCTCATGCGGCGCTCGCGCCGGGCCGCTTCGCGCTAAGCGCGCGCAGAAGCGCAGATAGGCTGCGACCAGCGGGTCGGAGGCTTTGGGCGCGCCGCGCATCACCAGCCACAGGGTCAGGCCGAGGGCGATCGCCAAGCCACCGAGCAGGGCCAGACCGAGCTGGCGCCAGTCGTTGGCATCGATACCGAGGCTCAGCAGCAGGCTGCGCTGGCGCGCCGAATTGAAGCCGAGCACGGCGCTGTTCCAGCCGTGGCGCAGCCAGTCGGCGGCGTCGAGCAGCGGGCCCAGCGCACCGATCCAGCCGCTGCGGCGATCGCTGGCCTGTTCGCCGCCGCTGAGGATGCGTTCGGCGGCGACGGCCGCGGTCGGGTCGATGCGCACCCAGCCGCGGCCGTCGATCCAGACTTCGCTCCAGGCATGTGCGTCAGACTGCCGCACCACGATGTAGTCGCCCAGCGCGTTGTAGAACCCGCCCTGGTAGCCGGTGACCACTCGCGCCGGCACGCCGGCCATGCGCAGCATCACGGTGAAGGACGAGGAGAAGTGCTCGCAGTAGCCCTCGCGGGTGTCGAACACGAACTCGTCGACGCTGTGCCGGCCGAGCGTGGGCGGCGTCAGCGAATAGCTGAACTCGCGGTTGAACAGCTGCAGCGCTTCGCGCACCACTTGATCGGTGTCGAGGCCGCGCTGCTGCCAGTCTGCGATCAGCGCCGCCGTGCGCGGGTTGAAGCCCTCCGGCAGCGCAGTGAAGCGTCGCTGCAGATCAACCGGCATGCGGGTGTCAAACGCGATGCCGGGTACCGAGCGTAGGCGGTGACGGCTGACCTGCAGCAGCGGCCGCCGTGCGATCAGGCTGCGGTCGCGATTGAGCCGAAGCTCGGGATCGGCTTCGCTGCCGGGCGGCTGCAGCGGGACATCCAGGCCCATCACCCAGCGCCGGTCGGTGGGCTCCTGGATCAGCTCGTAGTCGAGCGCCTCATCGGTCGGGTCGCGCGGCGCCGGCTGCAGCTGGCTGAACCAGGGCGAGACCGTCCAGCGCCGGCCGTCGAACTCGTTGAAGACCGGGCCGCGCCAGTAGAGGTCGGCGTTGGCCGGCCGCGCGCCGAAAAACTGCGCGCGCAGAATCGGCGAGTCGTCGATGAACAGCGACGAGATGTCGCCGGGCGCCATGCTGTCGCTGAGGCCGGTACGCGCTTCGCCGGCGTTGTCGGGCAGGCCCCACAGCGGCTGCGCCAGTCGCGGAAACAGCAGAAAGCCGGCGACCGCCAGCGGCAGCGACAGCAGCATCAGCAGACCGGTGGCGCGCAGCCGCGCCGGCAGGCCGGGCGCATCGGCGGGGGTCCCGCTCTCCATCTCGCTGGCGCGCGCCAGCGCCGACAGCACCAGCACCGCGGCCAGCAGCGCCAGCACCAGCGTGGTCGGCGACTGGTCGAGCAGGAAGGCGGCCATGATCCCGAACAGGCTGAAGCTGAGCAGCGCGCGGGCGTCGCGCAGCCGATGCGTTTCCAGCAGCTTCAGCGCGAGCATGGTGGCGAGCAGTCCAGCGCCGGTGTCGCGGCCGAACTTGAAGCCGTAGATGTAGAGCACGAGGCCAGCAACGCCGAGGGTCAACAGCAGGCGCAGCCACGCCGGTATGTGGGCGCCTCGCAGGCCGGCGAGGGTGCCCAGTAGGCCGAGCAGGATCAGTATCGGCCCAAGCCACCCCTGCAGCTGCAGCCCGAGCGGCAGCAGCGCGGCGATCGCGGCGGCGGCGCACCACGCGAACACCGCCCGCGGAAGCATCGCGCGCGGCCGCCGCACGATGCGACGGTGGAGTTCAGCCAGCAGCCGCGACGCCGCTGCGCTCATGGCAGCAGGGCCAGCGCGCGCAGGCCCGCGTGCAGTTGCGCTTCGCCGCGCCCCGGGCCGATTTGCTGCTCGGGAAGCCGCAGTACGGATCTCAGGCCGCGGCGTTCGGCTTCAACCAGCCAGCGCGCCAGACGCTCGATGCGCTGCTCCTGGGGCAGGCCCGCCAGCGCGGCGTAGTCGAGCACAACTTCGAGCCCGGCCGGGCTTTCGAACTCCCGCACCAGCGGCCGGCCCAGCTGCGCGCTGCGTTTCCACGCCATCAGCCGCAGGGGGTCGCCGGGGCGATACTCGCGCAGCCCGTGCACTTCTTCGCTGGGGCTGCGCTGCCGGCGCTGGGAGCCCAAGCCGCCGTCGCCGGGCAGCGGCGGTGCGTGGTCTTCGAGCCGCGGGTAGACCAGCACTTCGGCCAGCGGATTGAGCCAGCTCCAGACCACAAATAGGCCCAGCGGATAGCGCGTGGACAGCTTGATGCGGCCAACCGGATGCAGGCCGCGGCGCGCGGTCGGCATCGACAGCTCGGGGCTGGCGAAGCGCTCGGGCCGGCACTCGAAGACGCGCGTGGATTCGCCGCGGGTGAGGCTCAAGCCGCGCCGAGCACGTTTGCCTTCACCGACGAATCGCAGCCGCAGCTCGGCGTTCTCGCCTGCGTGCACCGGCGCGGCCGAGACCTCGATCAGACTCAAGCCTGACAGCCCGAGATAGCCGCGCAGCAGGGCGGTGTGAACGCTGGAGCCGATCAAAAAAACCAGCATCAGCGCCGGATTGTTGTTGTAGTTCAGCGCGCCCACGGCCATCGCAAACAGCAGCGCGCAAAAGAATGCGCCGAAGCCGCTGGGCAGCACGTAGATGCGGCGGCGGTGGATGCCGATCGGCAGCGGCTCCGGCTGGCGCAGCCGGGTCAGCGCCGGCAGGCGTTGCTCGGCCTGCGTCTGCAGCCACAGCCAAAGCGGCTCGATCGGGCGTCGAAGGAGGGCGCGGCGTTCAGGCACGGCGGCGTCCGCCTAGGCTTCGACCGCGACCGAGGCCAGCAGCGTGCGGGACAGCGCCTCGCGGCTGCCGCGGTCGGAATCGGGCACCAGCCGATGTGCGGTGACTTCAACGAAAAGCGCCTGAATGTCGTCCGGCAGCACGTGCGCGCGGCCAGCCAGCAGCGCTTGCGCGCGACCCACTCGCAGCAGGGCCAAGCCGGCGCGCGGCGACAGGCCCACGCGGATGCCGGCAAAGTCGCGGCTGGCCGCGAGCAGGCGCTGCACGTAATCCACCAGCGCGTCGGAGGCGTGCACGCCGTTCGCTGCGTCGCGCAGCGCGAGTACGTCCTCGGCGCTCAGCTGCGGCAGGCTGCGCTGGATCAGCTCGCGGCGGTCGGCGCCGGCGAGCATGGCGCGCTCGAATTCGGCCTCTGGATAGCCCATCGACAGCCGCAGCAGGAAGCGGTCTAGCTGCGAATCCGGCAGCGGGAAAGTGCCGGTCAGGTCGACCGGATTCTGGGTCGCGATCACGAAAAACGGATGCGGCAGCCCGTGGCAGACGCCGTCGATGGTGACCTGCTGCTCGGCCATGGCTTCGAGCAGGGCGCTCTGTGTGCGCGGCGGCGCGCGGTTGATCTCGTCGGCCAGCAGCAGCTGGGTGAACACCGGCCCGGGATGAAAGCGGAAGCTGTGCTGGTCGGCCTCGTAGACCGAAACGCCGAGAATGTCCGAGGGCAGCAGGTCGGCGGTGAACTGCAGGCGCTGGAAGTCCAGCCCCACCGAGGCGGCCAGCGCGCGCGCCAGCGTGGTCTTGCCGAGCCCGGGCAGGTCTTCGATCAGCAGGTGACCGCCGGCCAGCAGGCAGGCGAAGGCCAGCTCGATCTCGCGGGGCTTGCCGAGCACCAGCGCGTTGACCTGGGCCAGCGCGGCGTGGAGGGCGCTGCGGCTGGCTTCGGGTAGGATCGCGGCCGATCGGGCGGGTGCGGGCATAGGGGTGACCTTGAAGGTGAATTCAATGCAGGCGCAGAAGTGTAGACCCGGCCCGGTGAGTGCCGCATGCGCATAGGCGCAGTCAGCGAGGTCTCCGCCGCCGCGATGGCGCGCGGATTTTGGGCGCTTTGGGGCCTGCTGCTGCTGGCCCGCGTCGTGCTCGCGTCCACGCTGCCGCTGTTTGGCGACGAGGCCTTCTACGCCTGGGAATCCCGCCACCCGGCCTGGGCCTATTCCGATTTGCCCGGCGCGACCGCCTGGGCGATCTGGCTGGGTCGGCAGCTGTTTGAACACGAGTTTGGCGTGCGTCTGGTCAGCGTCCTGCTGGGGGCCTGGCTGCCGCTGCAGATGATGCGCATCGCCGACGCCGCCGGCCTCGGCGCACTGCGTTTTCAGGTCGGCGGCCTGTGCCTGCTGCTGCCGCTGCTGTCGATCAACGGCGCGCTGGCGCTGCCCGAGCCGCTGCTGCTGATGGCCGCCGCGCTGTGCCTGCATGCGCTGCTGCGGCTGCAGGCGCTGGGGCCGAACGCGCGGCTCGCGCTGGCGCTGCCGCTGTTCGCCGAGCTGCTGTGCGGGCTGGCGCTGGGCGCGTTCAGCCACTATCGCTTCTTGGCCGTGCTGGGCGCGGGCGCGGCGGCGCTGCTGTGGGTGCCGGCAGCGCGCGCGCTGCTGCGCGATCCGCGCCTGTGGGCGGTGACGGCGCTCGGCGCCAGCGCCTGGCTGCCGCTGCTGCTGTTCGACCTCGACGGCGGCTCCGCCGGCTGGCGTTTTCAGTTCGTCGAGCGTCATCCGTGGCAATTCCAGAGCGAAGCGCTGCGGGTGCCGCTGGAACAGGCGCTGGTGGCCACCCCGTTGGCCTGGGTGCTCATGCTGGCGGCCATTCCTTCGGCCCTGCGCGATCGCGCGCGAGCGCCGGGACCGGCGCTGCTGGCGGCGGCCGCTGCCAGTCTGCTGCTCGGCCTGTATGTGGTCGGCTGGTTTGCCGACCGCGATCGGGTGTCGTTTCACTGGCCGCTGGTCGGACAGCTCGCGCTGCTGCCGCTGCTGGCGATGCGCCTGCAGCGAGCGGGGCCGCGTCTCGTCGGCGCGACCTGGGCGCTGCTGGCGCTGGGCGCAGCGCTGACCTGGGCGCTGGGCTTTGCGCTGGCCTCGCCCGCAGCGCGCAGCGCGCTGGCCCAGCACAGCGGGCTTGCCGACAATTTCTCCGGCGCCGCCGAGGCGCAGGCGGCGGTCGTTAAGGCGCTGTCGACGCTGCCGCCGGGAACCCGGCTGGTGGCCGACAATTTCCTGCTGGCGGCCCAGCTGGTGCAGGCGCGCAGCGGCGATCAGAGCCTGGGGGTGATGGATCACCCTGCCAATGCCCGCCATGGCCGCGCGCGCCAGCTTGCCCTGTGGGGTAAGGACGAATCCGGCTGGATCTCTCAGCCGGACCCGGCCAGGCTGCTGCTGGTCGAGGAGACTGCGCTTGGACTGCGCGAACGGCTGCCCTGGCAGCACGCCCTGTGCGAGCGCCTGCCCGGCCTGCGTGCGCTCGCCGAGCTGCAGGTGAATGCCGGCGCCAAGCGGCTGCTGCTGTTCGTGCAGCGGCCGGGTGAGCGCGCTGGATGCGATTTCCCGGCGCTGGCTTATCTGGACGCTCCGGCCGACGGTGCGCACCTGGGTCGGCGCTTCACGCTGGCCGGCTGGGCGATCCAGGATCGGGTCGGGCTGGCCTCGGTGCAGGTGCTGCTGGACGGGCGGACGGTCGCACAGGCGCGCATCGATATCGATGCGCCGGGGGTCCGCCGGCAATGGCCGCAGTCGACTGATCCCCGCCATCCGCAGGTCGGGATCGAAGCGGTGGTCGAGGTGCCGAACGGGCTGCAGGGCGATCGCCGGCTCGGGCTTCGCCTAACCGGCGTCGACGGCCAAGTGCGTGAGCTGCCGATGGCGCGGGTGCGGATCTCGCCCTGAAGACTTCCAGTGTCGGAATTCCCTGAATATAGGGCGCGCCGGCAAGTGACTGGGTTCGCTGCGCGCCGTGGGTCAGACCGCTGCTTCGAACTGGGGCTGCGGCAAACGCTGCCCGTAGCGTCGCCGGATCAGCGCTTGCCGCGTCGCAGCGCCGCCGGTTCGCGGGCGGCCTGCTCGATGACTGCCTGAGTGACATCGTCAAGCTCGGCGCCGGCGCGCTCCAGCCGCGAGAGCTGCGAGGAAATCGTCTGCCGCGCCCGCGCCATCGCCGCTTCCGCATGCTTGAGCTCGGCCAAGCTGGCGCCTGCGCCATGGCGTGAGATCCACAGGCGATGCTCCAGCAGGTCGCGCAGCGCTTGCTGGACGCGCTGGTCGGCATCCAGCGAGGCGCGCGCAACCGCGCCAATATCGGAAGGCATGCGGCCAACCACGTCCTGCATTGCGGTCATCCGCTGGCGCGTTTGCTGCAGCAACGCTTCCAGCTGATCGGCGCCCTCCAGCAGGCGAATCAGCGCGCGCTCGCGGCTGGCGGCCCGGTGAAACGGCAGCCAAGCGATGAGACCGACCAAGGCAAACGCGGCAATCAGGGCAAGAATGATCTGCACGCCCACTTCCTACACCCGAAAAACAGGGGTCGAGTCTGCCCCAGGGGAAGTCAGGCGGCAATGAAGCGGGCTCTGGACGGGCCATTTCTGGTCGGGCCGCATGACCAGCCGAACTGCGCGGCTGGCTGCCGGCGGGATCGAAACCGCCTGCGAGGCCGCTGCCCGACATCGGTGATGCGGCGATTCGCTGAATCGTGGAATCGCGAAGCTAGCCGCAGACACGGCATCGCTGCCGTCGTCAGCGCTGTTGCGACGAACAGAGTGTGCCGGCGGCGCAGCGGCGCTACCGCGTCGACGTGCTCCCGAGGGGTTTGACGCTGCCGCGGTCGCCGCCTATCATGGACGGCTTATGTCCACGAACCTGCCCGAGACGGTCGATGCCGTGCGCATGCTGTCCGGACGGCGCTGCTTCGACGGGCGCCTGCCGATTGCGGCTTTTCCGCGTTTCGCGGAGGCCCTGCAGCGTAGCGAAGGCGAGGTCAGTTACGCCCTGGAGTTCGGTAGCGACGGGCTCGGCGTTGATTTCCTTGAAATCCGCGCCCAGTGCTCGCCCTGGCTTGTGTGTCAGCGCTCTCTGGAGCCCTATCAGCAGCCGGTGGAGCTTCTGCAGCGACTCGGATTGATCCGCCGCGAAACTGACGAAGCCGGTCTGCCGGAGGGCTATGAAGCCCTGCTGCTCCCGGAAGACCGCCATCTGAACCTGCGGGAGTTGATCGAGGACGAGCTGATCCTGGCGCTGCCGCTGATACCGGCTCGCGAAGATGTCGAGCTGCCGGCGCAGTACGTGGAAGACCCAGATGCAGTGGAAGCCGAACCGAAGCCCAACCCGTTCGCGGCTCTGGCGGCACTGAAGAAAGACTAGGGCGGCAGCGCCCAAATTGACCGCAGGCCCGCAGTTTTCATTTTGAATCAAGGGCTTGTCGAACCCGCAACACCCAAGAATTGAAGCTGGAGAATCACCATGGCAGTGCAGAAAAGCCGCGTCACCCCCTCCAAGCGCGGCATGCGCCGTTCCCACGACGCGCTGACCGCCAAGCAGCTGGCGACCGACCCGACCACGGGCGAGACCCATCTGCGGCACCACATCACTGCTGACGGTTTCTACCGCGGCAAGAAGGTGATCAACACCAAGGCGTCGGTCGAGGCCGAATAAGCCGCGGCTGCCCTCGGGCAGCCATGCCGGCGAAAATCTCACGCCAAGGCGGTGGATCGAAAGGTCCGCCGCCTTTGCTGTGGGCGGCTGTTGCCGTCGACGGTGGCCGCGGCGGGTTCGTCCGCCGATCGGGCGGAAGCCGACCTGCTGCGGCGGACAGGAGACACAGAAGCGGGCAATCCGGCGCTCGCTGGCCCTGCTGTCGCAATACAGTCATCATCGCGTGCGCCGGCCGGTTCCGATCGCGCCCCAAGGCTGAGGCCCACGCCGGGCCACGCAGCCGCGCACCCCTACCGACCTCAGGAGTCAGCCGATGGCATTCGCACGCATTCTCGGCACGGGCAGCTACCTGCCCGAGCGCATCGTCACCAATGAAGACCTGGCGACGCGCATCGACACGTCCGACGAATGGATCCGCGAGCGCACCGGCATCCGCCAGCGCCATGTGGCGGCCGAAGGTCAGACCACGGTCGATCTGGCCGAACAGGCCGCGCGGCGCGCGCTGGAGGCGGCCGGGATCAAAGCCTCCGAGCTCGATCTGATCGTGCTCGGCACCACCACACCCGACATCGTGTTTCCGTCCTCGGCCTGCCTGCTGCAGCACCGGCTGGGCGCCAACGGCTGCGCGGCCTTCGATGTCAACGCCGCGTGTTCGGGGTTCATCTACGCCCTGGGCATCGCCAACGCGATGATCCGCAGCGGAATGGCCAAGAAGGCTTTGGTCATCGGCGCGGAGACGCTCACCCGCATGCTCGACTGGAGCGACCGCACAACCGCGGTGCTGTTTGGTGACGGCGCCGGCGCGGTGGTGCTGGAGGCCTGCGATGAGCCGGGGATTCTGTCCACTCATCTGCACGCCGACGGCGGCTACGGACACCTGCTGCAGACCGATGTAGGAGTGTCGCGCGGCTTCAAGGAAAACGAGCCCAATGCCGGCCTGCGCATCCGGATGACCGGCAACGAGGTCTTCAAGGTCGCGGTGAAGACCCTGGACTCGGTGGTCGAAGAGACCCTGCAGGCCAATGGTTTGGCTAAATCCGACCTCGACTGGCTGATTCCCCACCAGGCGAATCTGCGCATCATCACCGCCACCGCCAAGCGGCTCGACATGTCGATGGATCGGGTGATCGTTACGGTGGACCGTCACGGCAACACGTCGGCGGCCTCGGTGCCGCTGGCGCTGGACGAAGCCGTGCGCTCGGGCAAGGTCAAGCGCGGTGAGCTGCTGCTGCTGGAAGCCTTCGGCGGCGGCTTCACCTGGGGCTCGGCGCTGATTCGCTTCTGACTTTTTCTGGCGCCTTGAAACGGCTCGATGCGCCGGCAGGTTTCAGCGGCCAGCGTGGGCTGCTTTAGATTTTCGGCACTGGCGCAGAAGGGGCAGTAATCCACGATTTCCCGAGCGTTGCGCGCGCCAGAGGCTGCGCGTGGCCGCCGCGGGACTGGGCCCTTCAGCGCAGTCTGCACGGGCGTCCGAAGCCCCTGCTCGGGCTCACCCTACGCCCCGGTACAGACGACTTGGCGGGGGCTTCCCGTATCATGCGCGGCCCGCCGACAGCGCTGCTGCTGGCTCTCCAAGGATTCCTGCGCTCGATGTCATCCCGCCTCGCCTTCGTGTTTCCCGGTCAGGGCTCACAGTCGCCCGGCATGCTCGCTGATCTGGCCGACCGCTATCCGGCTCTGCTCGACAGCTTCAAGGAAGCCTCCGACGGCGCGGGCGTTGATCTGTGGGCGATCGCCGCCGCCGCGGACGATGCGCACCTCAACCAGACCGAGTTCACCCAGCCAACCCTGCTCGCCGCCAGCGTCGCGGTATGGCGCCTGTGGCGCGCGCAAGGCGGCAGCGTGCCGGCGCTGCTGGCCGGCCACAGCCTCGGCGAGTACAGCGCCCTGGTGGCCGCCGAGGCGCTGAGCCTTGCTGATGCTGCGCGTCTGGTGCGCGAGCGCGGCCGGCTGATGCAGGCGGCCGTGCCCGCGGGCAGCGGCGCGATGGCGGCCGTGCTGGGTGTCGACGATGCCCTTGTCGAAGCGGCCTGCGCCGAAGTCTCCGGCAACCGCGTGGCGGTGCCGGCGAACTACAACTCGCCGGGACAGATCGTGATCGGCGGCCATGCCGACGCCGTCGACGCAGCGATCGCGCTGCTGGCCGAGCGCGGCGTGCGCAAGGCAATCAAGCTGGCGGTCAGCGTGCCTTCGCATACGCCGCTGATGCGCGAAGCGGCCGGGCAACTCGCCGAGCGCATCGAGGCCCTTGCCTGGCGGATGCCCAGCCTGCCGCTGGTGCACAACATCGATGGCCTGCAGGCCGCTGACCTTGCTGCACTGAAGTCCGCGCTGGTGCGCCAGCTCTACCTGCCGGTGCGCTGGACCGCCTGCGTGCAGGCGATCGTCGCGCACGGCGCGACTCGCATGATCGAGTGCGGCCCCGGCAAAGTGCTGGCCGGCCTCGCTAAACGGATCGACCGCAGCCTCGAGGCGCGCAGCCTCGGCGCGCTGGCCGACTTCGAAGAAGCCTTGGCCGCCGACCGCGCGCCTTGAGCCTCGCACTTCCAGGATTGGAGACTCCAATGAACATGACGCTGAAGGGCGAAATCGCGCTGGTGACCGGCGCCAGCCGCGGCATCGGTGCGGCGATTGCCGACACCCTGGCCGGGCTCGGTGCCACCGTGATCGGCACGGCCACCAGCGAGCCGGGCGCTGCGGCGATCGGCGAACGGCTGGCGGCGCACGGCGGCAGCGGGCGCGTGCTCGACGTCGCCGACGGCGCCGGGGTGGAGTCCCTGATCGAGGCGGTCGGCAAGCAGGTCGGCCCGATCAGCATCTTGGTGAACAATGCCGGGATCACCCGCGACGGCCTGCTGATGCGAATGAAGGACGAGGACTGGCAGGCGATCCTCGACACCAACTTGAGCTCGGTCTATCGCACCAGCAAGGCGGTGCTGCGCGGCATGATGAAAGCGCGCAAAGGTCGCATCATCAATATCGCCTCGGTCATCGGCGTGACCGGCAATGCCGGCCAGGCCAACTACGCGGCGGCCAAGGCCGGCATCATCGGCTTCTCGAAATCGCTGGCGAAAGAGATCGGCAGCCGCGGCATTACCGTCAACGTGGTGGCGCCGGGCTTTATCGATACCGACATGACCCGCGGCCTGCCGGAAGACGCGCGCAGCGCGCTGCTCGGGCAGATCGCGCTGGGCCGCCTCGGCGCGCCCGCCGACATCGCTCAGGCGGTCGCCTTTCTGGCCGGGCCGTCGGCCGCCTACATCACCGGCGAGACCCTGCATGTGAACGGTGGTATGTATATGCCCTGATGCGCGCTGCGCATTTGTGGCGCTTTTTTCGCAGCGTTTTCAACACCACCCGTCGGGCGCAGACGGGCCCCCGACCTGGCCGTGTAGTGCGGCCCGGCGGTTACCACTACAATGCGCCGAGTTTTACGGACAGGAATCGAACCCCATGAGCAGCATCGAAGAACGCGTCAAAAAGATCGTCGTGGAACAGCTGGGCGTCAAGGAAGATGAAGTCACCCCCAACGCCTCCTTTGTGGACGATCTGGGCGCGGACTCGCTCGATACCGTCGAGCTGGTGATGGCGCTCGAGGAAGAGTTCGAGTGCGAGATCCCTGACGAAGACGCCGAGAAGATCACCAGCGTGCAGCAGGCGATCGACTACGTGAAGACGCACGTCAAGCCCTGAGCCGCAGCCTTACGCAGAGCGGAGGGCGCCCGCAAGGCGCGCCCTCCGCGCGTTCGCGCTGAAAATCCGCGTCTGTCGGCGCGGGCGCCTGCAGCTGCAGAGGCCGCAGCCGCAGCCGCACACGTTCACGATCTGAACCGTCAGCGGCGCACGTCGCTGCGGTTTGTCACTCGCCGATGAGCCCATCGGCACGGAGCCCGCATGAGCAAGCGTCGCGTCGTCATCACCGGCATGGGCATCGTTTCGCCGGTAGGAAATGATCTTGCAAGCGCCTGGGACAACATCACCCACGGCCGCTCGGGCATCGGCCCGATCACCCATTTCGATCCCGCTGCGTATGCCACCCGCATCGCCGGCGAGGTTCGCGGTTTCGATCCCACCGCCTATATTCCCGCCAAGGAAGCCAAGCGGATGGATCCATTCATCCACTACGGCGTTGCCGCCGGCCTGATGGCGATAAAGGACGCAGGGCTTGAGATCCTTGAGTCCAACGCCGAGCGTATCGGCACGATCATCGGCTCTGGCATCGGCGGCATCCTCGGTATCGAGGAAACCACCCTCCGGCTCAGCGAGGGCGGCCCGCGCAAGGTGTCGCCGTTCTACGTGCCGAGCACCATCATCAACATGGTCTCCGGCCACCTGTCGATCCTGACCGGGATCAAGGGCCCGAATTTTTCGGCCGTATCCGCCTGCGCCACCGCCAACCACTCGGTCGGCATGGCGATGCGTTTGATCCAGTACGGCGATGCCGACGTGATGGTCGCCGGCGGCGCCGAGCGCGGCAGCAGCCCGACTTCGGTGGCCGGCTTCTGCTCGATGAAGGCGATGTCCACCCGCAACGACGAGCCGACCCGCGCCTCGCGGCCCTGGGACGCCGAGCGCGATGGCTTCGTCATGGGCGACGGCGCCGGCGTACTCGTGCTGGAAGAGTACGAACACGCCAAGGCGCGCGGCGCGCGCATCTACTGCGAACTGGCCGGATTCGGCGCCAGCTCCGACGCCCACCACATGACGGCACCCGCCGAAGACGGCGAGGGCGCCGCGCGCTGCATGATCGCTGCGCTGAATGACGCCGGTATCAATGCTGACCAGGTCGGCTATCTCAACGCCCACGGCACTTCGACGCCGCTCGGCGACCTCGCCGAGACGATGGCGATGAAGCGCGCGCTCGGCGATCACGCCTACCGCACCCTGGTGAGTTCGACCAAGTCGATGACCGGGCACCTGCTGGGCGCTGCCGGCGGCGTCGAGGCGGTGTTCAGCATCCTCGCCATCCACCACGGTATTGCTCCGCCGACGATCAATCTGGACACCCCTGGTGAAGGCTGCGACCTCGACTACGTGCCCAACGTGGCCCGCGAGAAGACGATCAACGTCGCGATGTCGAACGGATTCGGCTTTGGCGGCACCAACGGCACGCTGGTGTTCCGGCGCGTCTGAGCGCCGCGCACCGGGCCGCAACGGAGACCAGGGCTGACCATGCCGCAGCGCGCGCTCGCCTCCGCTGCGGTGGATCTGCTCGACCTGCACCGTCTGGCGCCGCAGCGCTATCCGTGTTTGCTGGAAAGCGCTGCCGCGGGCGGTCGCGCGCGCTTTGATCTGCTGCTGGCCCTCCCCGAGGGCGGCTTTCGGCTTGACGCCGACGGCCGCTGCGCGCGCCTGGACGGCAGCCCGCTCACCGGCGGTTTTCTTGCGCAGCTCGACTGCGCATTCGCGGCCGCCGGCGCGCTGCCGCAGGCGTCTTCGCTGCCGTTTTCCGGCGGCTGGGCGCTGCTGCTCAGCTACGAGCTGGCCGCCGAGGTCGAGCCACGGCTTGCACTCAGGCAGGCGCCCGCCGGGCTGCCGGTGGCGCTGGCTCTGCGCTGTCCGGCGGCGATCCTGCGCGACCGCCAGAGCGGTGCCGTCTGGGCAGTCGCGGAAGCCGATCATCCGCATTCCGACGCGCTGCTGGACCAGCTGCAGCAGGACTGGCAGCACATCGCAGACCGGCCCGCCGGCGCCGCCGCTGCAGCGCCGCTGCCGGCGCACCGGATCAGCGAAGCCGAGGCCTCGCGGTTTACCGACGGCGTGGGTCGGATCGCTCAGTACCTGCGCGCGGGCGACGTGTTCCAGGTCAATCTCTCGCGCGCCTGGCGGGTCGAGTTCGAACAGGCGCCTGCGCCGGCGGATCTCTACGCCCGCCTCCGCCATGCCAATCCCGCGCCGTTCGCCGGGCTGTTTGCGTTCGACGATTGGGCGGTGCTCAGCTCCTCGCCGGAACGTCTGCTGTCGGTGCGTTCGGGCCTTGCCGAAACCCGGCCGATTGCCGGCACCCGCCCGCGCCAGCCCGACGATGCGCTGGACGATGCGCGCCGTCGCGCCGAGCTGATCGGCCACCCCAAGGAGCGCGCCGAGCACATCATGCTGATCGATCTGGAGCGCAACGACCTCGGCCGCGTCTGCGTGCCCGGCAGCGTTGAGGTCGACGAACTGATGGGCCTGGAGAGCTACGCCCATGTGCACCACATCGTCAGCAACGTGCGCGGCCGCCTGCGCCCGGACGTGACGCCGGGGCAGGCGATTGCTGCGGTATTTCCCGGCGGCACCATCACCGGCTGCCCCAAGGTGCGCTGCATGGAGATCATCAGCGAGCTTGAGGAGGAGGGCCGCGGGCCCTACACCGGTGCGCTGGGCTATCTCGATCGCAGCGGCGACCTTGATCTCAATATTCTGATTCGCAGCCTTTGGCTGCGCGGCCGCCTGGCCGGTTTCCGCGCGGGCGCCGGCATCGTGGTCGACTCCGAGGCTGAGGCTGAGCTCGCCGAAACCCGGGCCAAGGCCCGCGGCCTGCTGCGCGCCTTCGGCGATCCGCAGTCGCCCTCAGCCAACGCGCGCCCGATAGCCAAGCCGAGCATCGCGCCGGCGCCAGACCGGGGAGCCGCGCAGGCCGCGGTCGGGCAGGGCGACTGATGCGGCTCGGCGTGCTCATCGACGGCGAGCGTCGCGACCGCTGTGAGGTCGACAATCGTGGCCTGAACTACGGCGACGGTGTGTTTGAAACCCTGCTGGTGCAGGCGGGCTCGCCGGTCTGGTGGGGCGAGCACCTGGCCCGTCTGCGGCGCGGCTGCGAGGCGCTCGGCATGCGTTTCCCGGACCCCGATCTGCTCGCCTACGAGGCCGACCAGCTCTGCGCCGGGCAGGCCCGAGCGGTGCTGAAGCTGGTGCTGGTGCGCAGCGGCGCCGGCCGCGGCTATGCGCCGGAGCCGGGCGCCCGCAGCCAGCGGATCCTCAGCCTGCATGCGGCGCCCGTGCCCATCGGCCGTGACTACGTCGAGGGCATCGAGCTGCGCTGGTGCGAGATGCGGATGGCGCTGCAGCCGCGGCTTGCGGGGATCAAGCATCTCAATCGTCTGGAGAGCGTGCTGGCGCGCGCCGAGCTGGCCGGCAGTGCGGCGCAGGAGGGTCTGCTGCTGGACACCGCCGGCCGTGTGGTCTGTGCCACTGCGGCCAACGTATTCACGCTGAAAGCCGGCCGCCTGCGCACGCCCTCGCTGCGCGCCTGCGGCATCGCCGGCACCTGCCGCGACTGGGTGCTGTCGCGCGTCGACGTGGAGATCTGCGAGCTGCTGCCGCAGGACATCGAGCGGGCCGACGGCGTGTTCTTGAGCAGCAGCCTGCGCGGTATCCTGCCGGTCGCCCGGCTGCGCGACCGGATCTATCGCCCGCAGCCTTTGATCGCCGCCCTCGTGGCGCAGCTCTGGAACGAGGTTCCGGCGCTGGCGCCGCAGGCCTGAAGGAGTTCGTCGCACGTGAGCAAAACTCCACCCAAGGCGCGCCCGAAGCGGCGCTGGCTGCGCTGGCTTTCGACCCTGCTGCTTCTCGGCCTGCTGGGCGCGGGGGCCGCGGCCTACTGGCTGTGGCAGCAGTACCTCGACTTCAGCGCTGCGCCCGTGGCCGGGCTGACTGCCGAGACCGAGGTGATCCTGCAGCGAGGCGACGGCCTGCGCCGCGTGCTGCAGCGCCTTGAGGCGGTCGGCCTAGAGCCCGGCCGCGAAGAGCTCTGGCGTCTGCTGGCGCGCGAGATGGACGTGGGCGGGCGCATCCAGGCCGGCGAATACCGGCTGCCGGCCAGCGCCACGCCGCGCCAACTGCTGCAGCAGTTTGCCGACGGCCGGGTGCTGCAGCGGCGCCTCACCGTGGTCGAGGGCATGAGCTTCCGCGAGCTGCGCCTGCTGCTGGCCGGCGCGGACGTGCTGGAGCAGACGCTGCCGGGGCTCGACGAGGCCGAGATCATGCGCCGGCTGGATGCGGCGGGCCTCCCTGCCGAAGGCCGCTTTCTGCCGGAAACCTACTACTACACCCGCGGCATGAGCGACCTGGACCTGCTGCGTCGGGCCAAGCGCGCGCTGGACCGCGAGCTGGCGGCGGCCTGGGCGACGCGGCAGCCCGACCTGCCGCTGAAGTCGCCGGAGGAGGCGCTGGTGCTGGCCTCGATCATTGAGAAGGAAACCGGGGTGTCCGGCGAGCGCCGCGAGGTCGCCGGCGTGTTCGCGCGGCGGCTGCAGCGCGGCATGCGCCTGCAGACCGACCCGACCGTGATCTACGGCGCCCGCGACAGCTACAGCGGCGTGATCACCCGCAGACACCTCGACACCGACACGCCCTGGAACACCTACACCCGCGACGGCCTGCCGCCGACGCCGATCGCCATGCCCGGCCGCGCCGCCCTGCGTGCGGCGGTCGACCCCGCACCCGGCGATACGCTGTACTTCGTCGCCAGCGGCGACGGCGGCCACGTGTTCTCGCGCACGCTCACCGAGCACAACCGCGCGGTGGCCCGCTGGCGCGCGCTTGAGCGCAGCCGATGAGTGGTCATTTTTCTTTGGCGCGCGCGATCGGCGCTGCGCGTTTCATCAGCTTCGAAGGCGGCGAAGGAGCGGGCAAGAGCACCGTCATTCATGCCGCCGCCGAGGCCTTGCGTACTGCCGGCAAGACCGTGCTGTTGACCCGCGAACCCGGCGGCACCGCGCTCGGCGAGGCGCTGCGCGCCGTACTGCTGAACGCAGAGTCGGGCGGGCTGTGCGCGGAATCGGAACTGCTGCTGATGATGGCCTCGCGCGCGCAGCTGGTGCGCGAGCTGATCGCGCCGGCGCTCGACCGCGGCGACTGGGTGCTGTGCGACCGTTTCACCGACGCCAGCTTTGCCTATCAGGGCGGCGGCCGCGGCATCGATTGCGGCCATATCGCTGAGCTGGAGCGCTGGGCTGCAGGCCTCAAGCCGGGCCTGACCTTCCTGCTGGATCTGCCGGTACAGGCCGGGCTGGCGCGCGCCGGCAGCCGCGCCGCGCCGGATCGCATCGAGCAGGAGTCGCTCGCCTTTTTCGAGCGGGTGCGCGCCACCTATCGCCAGCGCGCGGCCGCCGAGCCGCAGCGCTGGTGCGTGATCGATGCCAGCCAGCCCGCGGCGGCCGTTGCGGCGGCCGTGGTTCAGCGCCTGCAGCGGCACAGTGAGATCGCGCAATGAGTGCCTTCGCGCCCTGGCAGCAGCGCGCCTTCGAGCGTGCGATCGGCAGCCTGGCCGGGCAGCGCCTGGGCCACGGACTGCTGATCTGCGGCCCGGCCCGGCTCGGCAAGCGCGCGCTCGCCGATGCGCTGATCGCCCGCCTGCTGTGCACCGGCGCCGAGGGCGCTGCGCCCGCCTGCGGCGGGTGTCGAAGCTGCAGGCTGCTGGCCGCCGGCACCCACCCGGACCTGCGCCGCATCAGCTTCGCGCTGAACGACAAGGGCGAGCCGCGCAGCGTGATCGTGGTCGAGCAGATCCGCCTGCTCAGCGAGGCGATCGGCCTCAGCGCCCAGCTGGGCGGGGCCATCGTCACCGTCATCGACCCCGCCGACGCACTGAATGCCAACGCCGCCAACGCGCTGCTGAAAACGCTCGAAGAACCGCAGCCCGGCCGTTACCTGCTGCTGATCACCGACAGCCCGCATCGGCTGCCGGCCACCGTGCGCAGCCGCTGCCAGCGCATCGAGCTGCGGCCGCCCGACATCGATGAGGCCCGCGCCTGGCTGACGGCCGAGGGCGTGGCGCCCGCCCGCATCGACGAAGCCCTGCGCCTGGCCGATGGGCATCCGGGCGAGGCCCGTGCACTGATCGAAGCCGAAGGCCTGGCGCTGCGCACGGTAGTGGAAAAAGACCTGGCCGCACTGGCAAAGGGCCGCGCCAGCCTGAGCGCCACCGTGAAGGCGTGGCTTGCCGACCGACCTTCAGATCGGCTCGCCCATGCCGCCGCCTACGTGCGCGACTGCGGGCGCGCTGAGCTTGTATCCGGCAAGGCGCAGGGATTCACCGAACGCGCCGCCTGGTACGACCACGCCAACCGCGTCCGCGCCCAGCTCTACACGCCGCTGAAGTCTGACCTGCTGCTCGGCGAACTGCTGCTGCGCTGGCGCGAGGTGGCTTGAGCCGGCGGCTGCTGCTCACTCAACGCGGTTGCGGTCTGCTAGCCTTGCTCGCAGCTAGAATTCGCAACGCTACCGACGGAACCCACCCATGCAGGCAGCCGGAATGATGCGACAGGGCATCCTGTCGCTGGCGATCAAGGAAAAACAGGCGCTGTACCAGGCCTACATGCCTTTCATCAAGGGCGGCGGCCTGTTCGTGCCGACCCCCAGGCGTTACAGCCTGGGCGACGAGGTGTTCATCCTGCTCAGCCTGCTTGAAGACAAGGAGCGCCTGCCGGTCGCCGGCAAGGTCGTCTGGATCACTCCAGCCGGTGCCCAGGGCAACCGGGCGGCGGGCATTGGCGTGCAGTTCAATGACTCGGCCGAGGGCGAGACCGTGCGCAGCAAGATCGAGACGCTGCT
>Ga0105045_10000450_pt1 | contig 29470 bp, 23 predicted proteins | sample MAT02_FD_78089 | JGI IMG/M metagenome (GOLD analysis project Ga0105045, IMG submission 78089) | Freshwater microbial communities from Lake Fryxell liftoff mats and glacier meltwater in Antarctica - MAT-02 (megahit assembly) | ecosystem: Environmental > Aquatic > Freshwater > Ice > Liftoff... | reverse complement strand
TGCGATCAGCATCTGGTGCCCATCGTGAAGGAAGCGAACCGGAACGAAAGCTATGACCGCGAGCTGATGCGCGAATTCGGCAAGGCCGGGCTGCTGGGGCCGACCATCCACGGCTATGGCTGCGCCGGGGTTTCCTATGTCGCCTATGGCCTCATCGCGCGGGAAGTGGAGCGGGTCGACAGCGCCTACCGTTCGGCCTTTTCGGTGCAGTCCAGCCTCGTGATGTATCCGATCTGGGCCTATGGAACCGAAGCGCAGCGCCAGGAATGGCTGCCGAAACTGGCCAGCGGCGACTGGATCGGCGCCTTCGGCCTGACCGAACCTGACGCCGGCTCCGACCCGGCGGGCATGACAACACGGGCTGTGAAGGCGCCCGGCGGCTATCGGATCAGCGGCGCCAAGATGTGGATCACCAACAGCCCCATTGCCGATCTCTTCGTGGTGTGGGCCAAGTGCGACCTGGGGGATGGACCAACTGGCGAAGCCGGCTCCGGAAAAGGGGGCGAGCAGATCCGCGGATTCGTGCTGCTGCGGATGGACGAAGGCCTTTCCACACCCAAGATCGCCGGCAAGTTCAGCCTCAGGGCCTGGGTGACGGGCGAAATCGTGATGCAGGATGTTTTTCTTCCGGAAGACCGGCTGCTACCCAATGTCAGCGGCCTGAAGGGACCGTTCGGCTGCCTGAACAACGCGCGCTACGGCATCGGCTGGGGCGTAATGGGCGCAGCAGAATTCTGCTGGCATTCCGCGCGGCAGTACACGCTCGATCGCAAGCAGTTCGGCCGCCCGCTGGCAGCGACCCAGCTGGTGCAGAAGAAGCTGGCCGACATGCAGACGGAAATCACGCTGGGTTTGCTGCTCGCGCTTCGGGCAGGCAGGCTGATGGACGCCGGGAAACTTGCCCCCGAGGCCATTTCGCTTCTGAAGCGAAACAATTGCGGCAAGGCGCTCGATATTGCACGCGTGGCGCGCGACATGCACGGTGGGAACGGCATTTCCGATGAATATCAGGTGATCCGCCACGTGATGAACCTGGAAGCCGTGAACACCTATGAAGGCACGCACGATATCCACGCGCTGATCCTGGGCCGCGCACAGACCGGCATTCAGGCGTTCAGCTGACCTTGTCCCCCGAAAAATCACCCCGCAGAGCCAGTCTGACACCAGCTATGGTATCAGCACTTGCAGTGGTGCCAAGAAATTGTGATGAGAAAAAACACCATCGGAGGCGGGGTGCGGTGGCGGGAGCGCTGATCTGATGGGCCATTCGGCATCGGGATTGCAGGCGAGGCGGATCTGGCCGCTCTGGCTGCTTGCCGCTGTCGCAATCGCCTGGCTTCTCGCCTCTGTCCTTCCTGCCTTGCCCGGCTTGTTGCCACCCGGTCTGTTGCCATCCGGTCTGTTGCCATCCGATCTGGCAACCGGCCCGCTTGCTGCCCTGAACAGCGCGTCCGGCCTGTTTCCTTCGGTCATCATCCTGTTGCTGCTGGCGGCCTATCTGCCCATGGGCCGCAGGCCGCTTCAGATCGAGGAGATCGAAAAGCGGGTGGATGCGGCCATCCGTTCGGCAGCCGACCTCGAAGACGCGCTGGCCCGGATCGATTCAACGTTGGGCGCCTGCACCCAGAAGGTCGAGCAGTTGCGCGCTGCGGCTGCGGCGGACGGAGACGGCCTTGCAGCCTCCGCCCAGACGCTGGAAGTCGCGGCAGGCACCATGGCACTGTCGTCGGCAGACATGGGCAAGGCGGCAACCGCCCTGCTGGAAACCATGCCGGGCCTTGCAGCGCAGGCGCGTGATGCCGAGTCGCTGCTGCGTACGGCAGGCGGGCAAGCCGCGTTGCAGATCCAGTCGGTCGACGGAGCGCTCGCCGCAATTGCCGCCCGCAGCACGGATGCCGGCAACCAGGCCGAAACCAGCATTGCGGCGATGCAGAGACTGCTTACCCAGATCGATTCCACGTCTGCAGAGACAACCAAGGCGATCGCAAACCGCGCCTACACGCTGGATGCCGCCGTCAGCGGTGTTCTGGATCGCTCTGCCGCCGCCTTCTCGTCCATCGGCGAGACCTTGCAGGATTACACCCAGCGATTCGAATCCATGGTTGCCGGCGCGCGCCAGGACGTGGATTCCTTCGGCAGCGAGGGTACCCGGGTGATCGGCCAGCGGCTGGATGTTCTGCTGGGGGCCGCGAACCAGCTGAAAGCGCAGATCGCCGACCAGCAGACGCTGAGCGACCAGTTGCAGGACCGATCGCTCGCCAGCATCGCCGCCATAGAAGACCGTCTTGCCATGCTGCGGAGCGGACAGGAGGCAACAGCAGACACTGTGCGGGCCAATGTCTCCGCAAGCCTTGCCACGATCGAAATGCAGCTCGGCGAACTGGGCAGCCGGCAGCAGGCAGCAGTTGCCCTGCTGCAAGAGCAGGCAATTGCCCATGTCGGTTCCATGGACGCGAGACTGGCTGATCTCAGGGTTCGCCAGCAGGCAGCTACAGACCAGATCGAGGAGCAGCTGGCAGCGAGTATCGCAGCCATCGAAGCGCGGCTGGGCAAGGTGCGCGCCGGCCAGCAAAGCGTGACCGACGAACTCCGGCATCAAATCGAGGCAAGCATCGAGGCGACCGAAACCCGGCTCGGCGAATTGCGGCTGGGGCAGACCCGGATCACAGACCAATTGCAGGGCCAGCTCGCCGAAGGAGTTGCATTGATCGAGGCGCGCCTTGAAGCGATGCGGGCGCAGGGCGAATCGAAGCTTGGCGAGACCAGCGAACGTGTGGCCCGCACGATCGCGGACATCGACGGCGTGGGCGCTGCACTTTCGGCAGGTCAGCATGCAACCGCCATGCTGGAAGCGCAGGTTTCGAAGCTGTTGCCGATGCTGGCGGATTTCACCTCGGCCGCGGATGCAAAGCTTCCCGGAGTGACCACATCGTTCGATGGCGCAGCCGAACGGGGGCGCTTGATGATCGACCAGCTCGACGCGCTGCGCGACCGTATCGAAAGCCAGGTTGCAGTGCTTCGCGACAGCGCCGCCGCCTTCGAGCGCGACCATGAAGCGGTCGTCGGCCTTTCGGAAACACTGGCGGGCCATTTCAGCCAGGCGCGTGGCATCGTCGGCGAAATCCAGGCCAGTACGGAACAAACCGCCATCGCGGCAGCAGCGCGAATGGTGGAAAACGTCGTGCAGGTCCGTCAGTCAGTGAATGCCACGGCATCCGAAATCCGCGGGCTGTTGTCGGATGTCGTTTCCGAGGCAGAACAGTCGCTCGACAATTTTGCCTCCACGAAGGCCGAGGCCGCCTTCGGCGCCCCGATCCGCCTGCAGATCGCATCGCTCGAAGATGCAGCCGTTCGTGCAGCCGAAGCGGCAAATAGCGCATCGGAGCGGGTTTCGGTTCGGCTTGTGGCGCTGATGCGCACCATTTCCGCAACGGAAACCCGGATCGACGAAGTCGACACCCGCATGGATATCCGCGCGCGTGATACGCTGGCGGGACGCTCGATCAAGCTGGTGGAAAGCCTGAACAGCGCCTCGATAGATGTCGCGCGGCTGCTGTCCGTCGATGCCGGCGACGATGCCTGGGACCGCTATCTGAAAGGCGACCGGAGCCTGTTCGCCCGGACCACGGTTCGGCTGGCCGACAAGGACAGCGCGCGCAGGATTTCCCGCCATTTCGACCATGACGAGCCCTTCAGGGAGGAGGCATCCCGCTATCTCGACCAATTCGAGACGCTGATTCGCCGCGTGCTGAAAGACCCGGACGGCGAAGCGCTGGGGCTGGTGATGCTCTCATCCGATATCGGAAAGCTGTATGTGCTGATTGCGCAGGCGCTCGGCAGACCCATCGCGCGCAAGCTGGATTGAGATCGGGCCGGCTGCGCCAGAGGCGCAGCGTCCCGTCTCGTGTGCCAGGCATTGCCCATCAGGCGAGCGGCCAGTTTTTCCACGCCCACCAGATGGTTCCGCCCGCAATCGCGACCGCATAGGGCAGCGGAGCGCCGGCGTGGAAAATCCGGGGCATGCGGTCTTCGGGAATAGTGGCCATACGGCTCCCGGCGCGGGCCAGAAGCAGCACGAGCGCCAGCATCCCGCCCGCTATGGCAACCCCGGCGAGCTGCATCAGCAGGCCCTGCAAGCCGACCCAAGCCGCTGTTCCGGTCAGTACCTTCACGTCGCCGCCGCCCATCCAGCCGATGCTGAACAGCAGCGCACCAAGCCCGAACATCAAGACCAGCGCAGCACCGTGCATCAGCCAGGGAAAATCCGGCTGGGTGAACCCAAACGCGATTGCCAGCGCAATCAGCGCGATCGAAAGCGTATCGGGAATTTCGAACCGGGTTACATCGGCAACAGCTGCAGCCAGCAGGCAGAGCAACGCCAGGGCGAGGATCGTTTCGGCAAAGGTCATTTCGGTGGCGCCTGCGTGCGGCCGCGTCCGGGTGCGATGGTTTCCAGATAGGCAAGATTGGCAGCAGCGGTTCGGTCGAACTGCCCATTGATGTCGAGCGCACGCGCAAAATAGCTTTCGGCGAGCGCATAGTCGCCGCGTGACATGGCAGCAAAACCCACGATGTTGAGATCGCGCGCCAGATCGTCCCGCGTCGATCCGAGGAAGGCTTCGGCGTATCGGCCCTGCATCGCGCGGGCGAGGCGCAGGTTGGTCTGCGCGGCCGCAAGGCTCCCGTCGATCTGCAGCGCGCGCAGCAGATCGGCCTCGGCTTCCGGATTGCGGCCCTGCAAAAGCCGCGCATAGCCGCGGTTGTTGAAGGCAACCGAAGAGGCTGGATCAAGCGCGATGGCACGGGCATAGCTGGCTTCGGATGCCTTCCAATCCCGGCGGCGATCCGCCAGAACCCCACGCACGATCCAGCCGCGAACCAGCCCGGAGTCTTGCGCAAGGGCTTCTGTCAGCGCCTGGGCGGCATGGGTCTCGCGACCGGCGCGCAATTCAGCGACGGCTTTGCCGACACCGGCGCGTGCGGAAACCGCAGCTTCGGTATCCAGCGCCTCGAAAGCGGCCAGCGCCTGGGTCAGGGCTCCCGATGCGAGCAGCAGTTCGGCTTCACGAAGACGTACGTGCGGATCGTCGCTCTGCGCCCGTGCGCGGGACACAAGATCCTGCGCCGCCTGAAGCCGGCCTTCGGCAAGCGCCTGGTCGATGAACGAAAGGAGGGACAGCGCAGACGCCGGCTGCACGCCCGGTTCCGCAACGGCATCGGGACCGGCCGCAATCGGCCCGGAATCAGTCGGCGCGGAAACACCCGGCTTTGCCGCAACGGGTGAGGCAGCGGGCGAGACAACGGACGCGACAACGGACGGGGGCTGGGCAGCCAGCTGACCAGCGGGGAGCGCCAGCAGAAAGACGATGAGGGCCAGGCTTGCGCGCGGACCGGCCGGCCTGAACATCACGCCGGGGCTCGATGCGAAAATATCATGGCGTTCGGCCCGGCAGCTGATGCGCGGGGAGCGGGTCAGCCCGACGCCGACCTCCGGCGCGTTCCGCCCGAGGCTGCCCTATGGGCAGGAACGTTGCGCCTGGCTGCCTTGTGGGCAGCAATGTTGGGCCAGGTTCACGAGGTCTCATCACGCGGACGCGGTATCAGGCCGGCCGCGTACGGTCGATCAGATCCTGGAGCAGGGCCAGCTTCACCGCGACAGCACCTTCGTCGGCCTGCGTCTGCCCATGCAGTCGGGCGGCAAATCCGTTCAGGGCTTCCAGATCGCTCTGGAACGGCGAATCGAAGCTGCGCTTGCGGGCTATCGGCTCGGCCGCCGGAAGTATGCTTGCCATCGTTGGGCGGGCGCTTGAACGCTGCACCAGCAAGCCCGCTGGCAGGATCGCAAGTCTGGGCCCATTCCGGTCTGCCAGACGCTGTTGCTTCGAGACGGAACCATCCGTCTCCGCCAGCACGTGGCCGGGAAGGGCCGCTATCCCGCCGATGGTATCAGGCGTGACAAAGCCGGCAAAATCCATCGAATCACCGGCCGCGGGAATCCGGGGTACGGCCAGCATGGCCTGCATTTCGGACGGCAGGATCGGCTCGCTCGGTACTGCGGTTTCGCGCTGGAGTTCGGCGAGCCTCTGCACGGCCTCAGCGCGAACCAGCCGCTCTTCCTGCACGAAGATCGCCTGCTCCTCGGCCTCGGTAAAGCGTGTGACGGGGGCGGCCACAGCAGCAGCCTCCGCGCCGAGCGATGCCAACATCGTCGGCGGCGCCTTTATACCACCCAGCATCAGCCGCTGTTCGTGGTTGCTTGTCCGCACAATCCGCGGCCCTGTCGCGTCGGCGTCCGCGAACCTGCTCGCCTGGGCGGGGGACGTTCGTGCAGGCATCGCCCGGGCAGGCGGGGCCCGTGCAGTGGCTGTGTCGATCCGAGCCAGCAGGCGCAGTGCGGCGTTCTCGACTGCGGTATCCCCGGACGTTGCTGCAAGGGTCAGAAAGCGCCTGGCGCCTGCCAGATCGCCCTGCAGGAACAGCGAATAACCATAGTTGTTGAGCAGCATGGGGGACTGCGGTTGCATCCCCAGCGCGGCTTCATAATAAGCGCGGCTCACTTCAAACTGGCCCAGCCTGTCATAGCAGACTGCGATGCCGTTCATGGTGTCGATGTCATCGGGCTGGCCGGCCAGCGCCTGCCGATACTGTTCCAGCGCACGGACGGTATCACCGCCCTTCAGATAGGCGCGGCCCAGTTCGGCGGCTTCGGTCGTCTTGCCATGCTGGCCTTCCCCGCTTTGGCGCAGTCCATCGATTTTGGCCATGCGGGCGTCAGCGGCAGATGCGTCGAACAGCGCACAGCCCAGCGCAACCGGCGCAAGCGCTCCGAGCGCCGCAAGGTTCTGGCGTGCCTTATTCACCGAGATCCATCGACTGCATCGAAATCACGGCTGGCAGCATCAGCACACCGATCATCGATGGCAGCAGGAACATGACGAGCGGAATCGACAGCAGCACGGGGAGCTTGGCCGCCTTTTCCTCGGCCCGCATCCGGCGCCCTTCCCGCATTTCCAGCGCATAGACCTTCAGCGCCTGGCCGATGCTGGCCCCAAGCTTGTCGGACTGGATGACGAGGGTGCAGAAGGATGCGATTTCCGGAACGCCGCTTCGCCTGGCCATGTTCTTCAGCGCTTCTGACCGGGGCCGGCCAGCGCGAAGCTCCAGAGAAACGGTTGCGAACAGCTCCGATAGTCGGGGGTGAAGATCGATGATTTCCTGGCCAACGCGCGCAAAGCAGGCATCGATGCCAAGTCCGGCTTCCACACAGACCAGCATGAGATCGAGCGCATCGGGAAAGCCGTTCAGAATCTCTGTTCTGCGGTCGCCAGCCTTGCTCTTGATCCGGATGCTTGGGTAATAAAGACCGAACGCTGCGACGCCACCAAGGGTCAGGTAAAGCTTCATGGGCGTCAGCACCGCACCCATCAGGTTGATGATGAGGTAGGCGATCGCCGGCAAGGCCAGCGTGAGCACGATCCTGATGAGCACGAAAACACGCACGGCATGTGGCTGTGCGTAACCCGCAAGCATGAGCTGGTCGGTGAGGACTGCGCCCTTGCTGTCTTCCAACGATAGTCCGCGCCGTTCCACTTCGGCCACAAGCCGCGCCCAGGGGGAACTGGTATGGTCGGTCCTGAGCATCTGCCCGCCGACGGCAGCAACGCCGCCGTTCGGCGTAGTCGAGAGCCGGGCCGCCATATCGACCTTCTTGCCGAACATCGGGGCCACTGCGAGCACCGCCATGACAACGGCTGCAAAGATCAGTCCAAGGACGAGATAGGTGGAGAGTTCGCCGCTCATGGGATCATCAGACTTTCAGGTCAATCATCCGCCGGATGGAAACAATGCCCAGAATATACAAGGTGCTGAGACCGAGGATCCCGGGCAGGAAAAGGGGTTCATCGGCAACATCGAGAAAGAAGCTGGGATTGGTCACGAATATTCCCGCGAACGTCAGCAGCGGCAGGGCACCCAGCACATAGCCGGTCATTTTGCCTTCGCTCGACATGGCCCGAACCTTCAGCACCATCGAGGCCCGTTCCCGGATCACGCGCGACAGGCCCTCCAGGATATCCGAAAGATTGCCGCCGGTTTCGGACTGGATGGCCACGCTCACCCCGAACATCTGCACGTCCGTCGTTTGAATACGGTTGGCCAGATTGTTCAGCGCGTCCCGCAAATCATAGCCATAGCTGATTTCGGCCACGACCATCGCAAACTCGGACCCGATGGGATCGGGCATCTCCTCGACCAACAGATCGAGTGCACCCGTCACCGGGTGGCCGGCCCGCAAGCCGCGAACGAAGATATCGAGGGCGACGGGGAACTGTTCTTCGAACTTCTTGATCCGCTGGGTGGCCTTGCGGTCGATGAGTGTGAGCGGAAGCACGACCCCGACGCTGACGGCGAAGATGACAACGATAATCACCGCCGAGATGGACGTGATCATCTCCATGAAGCCCAGCAGAAGCGGCATTGCGACACCGATCACCAGCGTGGCCACCGCCATGCTCATCAGCAAACGCTCGGCTGTCATGCGCATGCCGGCCTGGGTCAGCTTCAGCTCCAGCTTGTTCAGCATGGATGCACCGAGCGACTTGGTCCGCTTCTGGGCGTTGCGGACCAGCGAGGCCTGGATTTCCTCGGCAAGGGCGCCAGATTTCAGCATTTCCAGCCGCCGGTTGACCCGCGTGCGCGGCGCATAGACATCGCGGTAGTAAAGGAATGCGCCCTCCACCAGCAACACCACCGCAAAGAACAGCAGGATCAGGAATATGATGGCGCTTTCGGAGGCTATCATGCAGCCGTGTCCATCCGCCGATAGGGGTCGAACAGGTGCGAAGGCAGGGTGATGCCGCGCGCTGCCAGATATTCCATGAACTTCGGCCGGATACCTGTCGGCTTCAGTTCGCCAAGGACATTGCCTTGGGCATCGATCCCCTGCCGGTCAAAGCGGAAGATTTCCTGCAGAAGCACCGTCTCGCCCTCCATGCCGGTCACTTCGGCCACAGAGGTGAGGCGGCGCTTGCCATCGCTGAGCCGTTCGAGCTGGACGACGACATGGATGGCGGACGCAATCTGGGCCCGTGCGGACTTCGGCGAAATATCGATGCCGCTCATGCCGATCATCTGCTCGAGCCTCGACAGCGCGTCGCGTGGCGTGTTCGCGTGAATCGTCGTCATCGATCCGTCGTGGCCGGTGTTCATGGCCTGCAACATGTCGAACGCCTCGCCTGAGCGGCACTCCCCCAGAACGATCCTGTCAGGGCGCATCCGCAGCGAGTTCTTCACCAGATCGCGCTGCGTGACTTCGCCGCGACCTTCCATATTGGAGGGTCGCGTTTCCAGCCGCACGACGTGGCGCTGCTGCAACTGGAGCTCGGCCGAATCCTCGATGGTCACGATCCGCTCGTGGGTGCCGATGGACGCAGACATCGCATTCAGCATGGTTGTCTTGCCAGATCCGGTGCCGCCCGAAATCAGCACATTGCGGCGTCCGGAGACCACGGCCTGCAAAACCTCGGAGCACGCCTGCGGCATGGCCCCGAACCCGACGAGCTTGTCCATGTCGATCGGAATCTTGGCGAATTTCCGGATCGACAGGATCGGCCCGTCGACAGCAAGCGGCGGGATGATCGCGTTGACACGGCTGCCGTCGGGTAGGCGCGCATCGACCATCGGCGAGGATTCATCGATCCGGCGACCCATGCCGCTCACGATCTTGCCGATGATCCGCAGGAGATGCTTGTTGTCGGCGAATCGTGCACGCGTTTCCTCGATGCGGCCTGCACGCTCCACAAAAACGATGTACGCCGTGTTCACCATGATTTCGGTGATGTTCGGGTCCTTGAGCAGCGGCTCCAGCGGCCCCAGTCCCAGCAGTTCGTCGAGGATATCCTCGACCAGCTGGCGGCGCTCGGCAAGGTTCAGCGCGTGCTTCATCTCCTTCAGCATTTCGGAAACGATCTCGCCGATGTCCCGCCCGACCTGCTCGCGGGTCATCGTATCGAGGGCCGTGAGGTTGATCCTGTCCAGAAGCTTCTGGTGCAGGTCTACCTTCAGCTCGGTCTTCATGTCGCCGGGTGAAAGCTCGATGACCGGGGGTGGCTTTGCCGGCGCAGGCGCGGCCGCGCCTGCGGTTGCCGCCGCCGAACCGGAGGCTGCCGAAACTGCTCCGGCTGTCACGCCCTGTTTTCGATTGGGCCATATCATGGTCGTGCTGCTCCTTCGGTCGCAATCACGGTCGACAGCGCATCCACCAGCTTGCCGACATCCTTGACGACACGGCCGCTTTTCCCGCGGATGTCGAGAATGGTCCGGCCCTGGTCCAGTGCGGCGCTGACGGTCTGGTAATCATTGGCAATCGTGTGATCGATCCGTCGGCCGAGTACCGCTTCGGTCTCCGACAGGTCGATCCGGCCAAACATCTTGTACTCGGCCCGGTTGGCGATGATCCGAAGCTTTTCCATCAGGTTGTTGGCTTCCAGGATTTCCAGCTGGCGGCGTGCCTGGTGGATCCCCGGCACAGACATGTTGGTGACAAGGCAGACAATATCGGACCGGTCCAGCACGCGGACCGACCATTCAGTCCAGGCCCGTGGCATATCGACGATGACGATATCATAGGCCTGCGTCGCCATGCGGAGAATCCGCTCGACAAAGTCGCTGGAAACAATGTCCAGCGGCATCATGTCGGCCGGGCTGGCGATCACGTCGAGGCCCGATGAATGGCGGACCGCAACCGACTGCAGAAGCTCGGAATCAAGCCGCGCTTCGTCCTCGATCAGGTTCCCCAGCGTCAACGAAGGGCGGACGTCCAGATAGAGCGCCGCATTGCCGAACTGTACGTCCATGTCCAGCAGGCAAACGCGGGCATTGCCCGCCCATGTTGCGCCGATCTGGGTTGCCAGCGCCGTTGCCCCGACGCCACCGAGCGCGCCCAGCACGCTGATGACCCGGCCGTGCCGGACGGTTCCAGAAGGCCTTGCCGCCGGACGGACAGTGCGGCGCACCGGCTCCACGGCCTGCTGCAGTTCCTCGACCGTGAACGGCAGCGGCAATACATCGATTGCGCCGGCCTTCAACAGCGTGCGCGTATCTGCAACCGTAAGCCCCTGCACGGCAGCCACGATCGGCAGCCGGTCTGCCGCCAGATGAACGAGCCGGTCGAACGCCTCGATCTCCGCCGGGTGCCTTGGAGCCACTTCGATGACAAGGGCATCAGCCATCGCGAAAAACGGCGAATCCTCGGCCAGTTTCGCGATGTCGGTCACTTCGTGGTGCACATCGAGCCCGGCGGCCTCGAACGCAGCGCGGTCCGGGGCCTGGCTCTCGCCATTGCGCATCAGCAACACGATCCGCGGCCGCTGGGGCGCGGGCCCGCGCTCTTCGTTGCGGCGCCACAGGGCCGGGCCGTTCACGGCTGAATCTGCTGCTGGATTGACAGGATCATGGCGCATCAGTTCTGTGTCGCGGCAGCGCCGCCCTGCGAACCGACAGCAGCAGAGCCGTCGACCTTGGCCAGCGGCCTGATCTTCCCTGTCTGGTAGCGCCTGACCGCGGCAACCGTTCGCTCGCCCAGCCCGCCTTCGATGATGGCGCCCCCATAGCGGGGGTTCATGTCCACCGTCTGGATCGCGACATTGCGCCGGACAGAGGCGCCGAAGTCCGGGTCGGATGCAAGGGCGGGCGAACCAGCGCCCACCAGCAGGATGGCAGAACCGATCAGTATCAGATTACGCATGGTCACCTCACGATATGGCCGAATTCACCGTCGATTCCGCCGGGCTTCGTGCCAACCGGTGCCGGTGGCGGTCCCTTGCGCTCTGTCTTGCCCAGCAGGAACAGGTCTGTATCGCTGGGGCGCAGCACGCTGTCGGTGGGCAGCGCAATGTCTTCGGGCCGAACGGGCCGCACGATTCGCGGAGTGACCGTGATGACCAGCTCCGTCTCGTTCTGCTGGAACGACGTGGAGCGGAACAGCGCCCCAATGATCGGGATCTTGCCCAGCAGCGGAACAGCACGAACGGTATCCGCAAAATCGGTGCTGATCAGGCCGGCTATCGCAAAGGATTGCCCGTCGCGCAGCTCGAGCGAGGTCTTTGCGCGCCGCACCTTCAGGCCCGGAACCACGATACCGCTCAGCTGGACCGACGCATCGCGATCCAGAGAACTGACTTCGGGGGCGACGACCAGGTTGATCAGCCCGTCGGACAGCACGGTCGGCGAAAAGGCCAGGCTTACGCCGAACTGCTTGAATTCGATGCTGACCTGACCGTTCTGGCTGATTCCGGTCGGAACCGGGAACTCGCCGCCGGCGAGAAAGCTCGCGGTTTCACCCGAAAGGGCAACAAGGTTCGGTTGCGCCAGCGTCCTGACCAGACCCTGACGCTCGAGCGCTTCGAGCTGGATGTTGATGTTCGGGCCGAACAGCGTCAGCGCCGCCTGGAATGGCCCGCTCTGAATGTCGCCGGGGCGAGCAATGCCGCCCAGGCTGCCGCTGCTGTTCCAAGAGAAACTGTTGATCCCGAGCTGCTTCACCGTCCCTCGCGACATCTCGGATACGCGCACTTCCAGCAGCACCTGCTGTGGCGAGCCCACCGACATCAGGTTCAGCACCTTAGCCGGAGCATAGGTTTCCGCCAGCGCCACGATACGCTCGGCCACCATCGGGCTGGAAATCTGGCCTTCCAGAAGCACATTGTCGTTCGAATTGGTGATCTTTACCGCCTCGCCCGGGAACACATCGGAAATCTGGCGCTTCAGGCCCAGCACATCGGGCCCGACCACGACATCGACGACGGCGATCAGGCCGCCGCGCCGATCATAGAGGGCAAGGTTGGTGGTTCCCGTGGCGCGGCCGAGCACGTAGACGCTGTTGACGGTCAGCGGCATCACATCGGCGATTTCCGGGTTGCCGACCATCGCCTTGGAAAAGGCACGGTCAAGCTTCAGAACCTGGGATTTGTTGACGGCCACAACCATGACCGCGCCGGAACGATGATCCCCAACCGACGCGACCTGGGCATGCGCCGGATGAACCAGCGGCCCCACGCCGACAGCCATGAAGGCAGCAATGCTGGCCGCGATGGCCGCACCTTGTACGGTGCCATATGAAAGGCTGAACACGCTAGGACGGGGCACTCCGGGACGGCGCACTGCGAATCGGGATGCAATACTGCGCATCAGGCCATCATTGCGTACCATGCTGCCAACTCCGCGCATTATCGTGCCACCGGATAGCTGGTGGCTACCGTACCCCGAACGATCGTGACCTGCGGCCCGCGGATCGGCGGGGGGCCGGCCGGTGCCGCCGAAGCAGCCGGGCCGGTTGATTGGGGTGCCGGCGCTTGCTGCCGCCCCGCCCCGCCGAAAAATTCGAACGCGCTGGTTGTCGTGGCAGGCAAGCGCGCTTCATCCCCCGTCGGGCGAAGCGCGAGCGTGATCGTGCCGATGTTCTGCGCAAGCGCGATCCGCTGGGCTTCGGCCGGCGTCACTTCGAGTGTAGCGGATTTCACGATGACAGGATCGGCCTTGGATGTATCGGCGATTTGCCCGACCGCCAGAACGCGCGCGCCCTGCACGATCACGGTCGCATAGGCAGCGGCATCATCCATGGTGCGCGTGAGAAAGACATCGACCCGGTCGCCCGGGGCCAGAAAGCCCCCTGCGCCGGCGGTTTCGCTGACGGGAACGGCGACTGCGCGCATGTCCTGGCCCAAAAGCGTTGACGAGGCCATCCGGCCCTCGCCGCCTGTGATGGACATGGCAAGAAGCAGCTCGTCGATCTTGATATCGCGAAGCGCGGTGCGGCTGCCATCGCCGACGGCATCCCTGATGGACGGGTAGCTGCCGCTGGGCAGCGCTCCGGGAAGATTGACAATCTTGAGCTTGTCGGGGGTCACCACATCGCCGAACTTCATCGGCTTGCCGACGACAACGGCGGTCACGGTTGGTAGCTGTTGCGCAGCGGAGCCATCTCCGGGCTGCGGCCCAAGGAAGGACCGGGCGGCAAGGACCGCGAGCAGCCCCAGAAAGACTGCCCCTAGCAACAGGAAGATGGACGATCTGCGCATGGTCCCCGGCGACTTTCGTTTCGGCAAGCCTGGCTCTTATTGCGGGCCTTGGCGTTGCCGTTGGTTATGACCACTGGTTAACCTGTTTGATTCGTTTGGCCAATCGGTTTTTTGGCTCTGATTGTGGCGCTTGTTTAGCACATGTGCCTTTTGGGGCACGGCCCTTTCGTGACATGGTCTGACTTGAGAGGACGTTCCCGCTCAGAAAAAATTCGGGCGCGGATAAAAACTCAGGCCCCGAAAGGAGTCCGGGCCCCTCACCTGGGAAGGCAAGAGGCCCGGAACCTGGTTCAGCGTGACAGGCTAGCCGATCGCGGTGGCTGCCGAACTGAATTTGCCGTCGATCGCGACGCCGAGCTGCGTAGCACCAAGGATGATGGCGACGCCCACGAGGGCAAGGATCAGGGCATATTCAGCTGCCGAAGCGCCGCTCTTGTCACCCAGCATCTTTTGGAAAAAATTCTTCATTGCGACATCCCTTGTCTATTTCCGGACTGCGCCGGAGTTCTAGAGCCCCCAAGCCCGGTATTTGGCCTGAAGTCGGCAACACTGGCTTCGTCGAATTTTTCGCGTTCCCTTTGTTTCCGCCGGGGCTGCAATCGTTCGGCCTGCACCGTGTTCCTGAGTGTTTGGTAACCATGTTCGTTGCAGGGTGCAATGAGAAAAATACGGGAAAGCCTTCGGAAAGGTGCATTTTTTGCATTTGTTAACATTTCGGCAACACCTTTGCCGGCGAATCTGCAAGGCTCCCCACCATGAAATTAATGCGACGCTCGCACGCCAAAGCCCCACCATCCTCCACAATCAATGGCCTGAAATGCACGCTCCATCGCGACAGACCCACTATATATGGATTGATAGCCCGGCAGGGATATGCGTGCAGACCAGCAAATAACAGTCCTGCATCCGTGATCCGATGAAATCGGGGCGACTGGATCCGAGAAGATTCCCGCTTTTGTAATAGAAAGCCGGTCCGCTCAATCAGTGCGTGCCGTATCCGGGCTTCAAATACTTGATTGTCGGGGTTGCTATCGGTTGCGCCCGCTTTCCCGGAATGCGCGCTGTTCCCGGCCCTGTCGCCATTCGCCGCGCGGCCGATGCCGCGGCTGACATCGCCGCCATGGCGCCCACAAGAAAAGGGCCGGCGCTGCTCGCGCCGGCCCCCCCATTCGCTACCCGACCAGGCGGGACATGCCGTCGCCGAGCCGCCCGATGCTGGGGCATTTCATCACGATGACGATGTCGTCGAAATCCCTGTCGGTCCAGGCCGGGTCGGTCCATGTCCCTTTTTTCCCCGACTGGCCCGGCGGCCTGTCCTCCCAGCCGAAGTACATGAACTTGCCGGGAAGGCAGGGGGCGCTGGTTGGCGTGACCGTGCGATCCTTGCCCTTGGGAATGATGTTGCCCGGTTTTTTGGGATCGCATTGGTTGAGACTGTCACACCGGATGGTCTCTACCATGTTGCCTGTTAACGGGGTCGTGGAAGTGTTCCTGCGAATCCTGAAGACTTCTACGCCGTTCACAATCTCCGTGTCGGTGTAATAGTTGAATTCGGGCCGGCCGTAGGGTTGCGAATTCGGATTCGCCCAGAGCGCCGGCTGGTTCTTGGCATGCCGGATGTTGCGCATGCGGAAGCTGATGCTTTCACCCTTGCCGCATTCCGGCCAGACCAGTGGGCTCTGCGGCACGGCGTTGATAACACCGCCGCTGATGGCAATGATATTCTGGGCACCCATGTTATTTGAAATAAGCGTCATCTGCGAGCGGCGGGATGCAGGTGTGCCAGTGCCCGCATACTTATAGCAGTATGCGTATATCTCGTTGAAATCGCCGGCTTCGGCATCAAGGTCGGTCCGCTCGGGCGGGAGATACTGCACCTGCAACTGCCGCGCAGCGATGGCGGTCGCCGCGATGGCTGTGCTGCGGGGACCGAAGATCCCCGACAGGACCTGCGGCACGGCATTGCCGCGTGCATCCGAGCGCGCTGCCGTAACCCTGACGGCATTTACATCGGAACCGGTGCTGACGACGAAGCTCTTGTCCTCGTCGTTGAAGATGCCGATCGCGATGTCGCCTGCGGTTGCCACCGTACCGAAGCTGGCGGGCACGTTTCGGGCGGCATAATCAACACCTTCCACGATTGCGGCCGATGGATTGTCGATCCGGCCGACAGCCGCCAGCGCGGCTGCATCGGCCGCCGACTGCAAGCGCCCATCGACATATCGGTACATCGAGATGTCCACCGCAAGGGCCCCTGCGCCCACCAGGACGGGAACCGTAAGGGCGAACAGCACGGCTGCAACGCCGCGCTTGTCATGCCGCAGCGCTTGCGCGCGGCACCGGGCCTTTTGAAGCATGGTCATCGTCAGCTCCCCGGCTCGGAGAAGGGAAGCTCCTGCTTCATTTCGGTTTCCGTTTGCAGCATCATGTCACCACCGCGGGTGAAGAAAGGCATGATCGTTGCCTGCTTCGCCGGAACCGACATCCGAAACGTGTACACGTTGGCGGCCGGGTTGCCGGGTGCCGACTGGAACACGGCCACGGAAACATCATCACGCATGTAGCGCGGCACGCGCAATTCGGCCTCGTCCTGCGCTGCCTCGATGCTGATGGTGTTTACGGCGACCTGGCGCGCCAGATCCCGCGATGCAGCCTGCATCGCGCTGTACGAGAAGAACAGGGAGCCATACTCGATGGTTCCGAACGCTATCGCGGACATGAGCGGGACAATCAGCGCGAACTCGGCAGCGACCGCCCCCTTGCGGCAACGGAACAATGTCACAACCCTGATCCATGAGACCGGAGCTGTAGAATGCACAGCCAATTCATGGTGTTTTCCCTCTTTGTTTACGCCGTGTGCAAACTATGGCGCGAAGATGAACGCCACATTAACAGGGCTATTCCATGAGGCAGGGTTCGAGGTGTTGTCGCAAGTTAACAAGTGTAAACTCTTGTAAATCATTCATATTGACCAATTTTATTGTTTAACCTTCATTAATAGATTGTGCATCCTGGTCCCGGTGGATCGGCTCCACTGGCCCCTCAGGCCCGAGTCGATTCAGGATCACGCGCGGCGTTGTTGGAGCCTCTCCGCAGCGCAAGGCCTATGAGCCCGAAGCCCGAGACCATCATTGCCCAGGATGCGGGTTGCGGCACGCCCGACACGGCGGTTTCCAGCACCGGGGGTTCCGCCGGGAACGCCCCCGGCCTGGATCCGCCGCCGCCACCGATGATCGAGGGCAAGGAAACGCCACCTCCACCGCCTGCCAGCTGACCCTGCGCCAGCAGGCTTGCTGTTGGCGAGGCTTCCATCGGCACCATGGGCCCAAGTTCGGCCAGGCCGCCACCCAGTGATGAAACTGTCGGGCAATCGATTGCCGGCGCCTGGCTTACAGGGCGCGGCGCGGGGCGATAGGGCTTCGCCTTTGCCGGCTTGGCCTTGACCTTGGCTTGCGGGGCCTTTGCCTGCTGCACGGCGACCACAGAACCAGCGCCCATGCTGCCCGCAATCAGCAGCGCACAAATTTCCTTGAGACCAACCATAACCCGCTCCATATCTTACGATCAGGACAGTTATTGCCGTTAATGAAGTTTCTTCAGCAGAATTCACATTCAGCAATAATAATGTCATTGATGACTTGAAGTCACCACAAAGACATGCTTCGGTACGGACGCAGATTCAAGTTAACGGACTTTAAGTCTTACAGTGCTTTACACACACGGGAGAGAATAGTAATTAATCTTTATTGATACGGGGTTAACGTACGGTCTCCAAATAGGGCAGAGCCTACGCGGACACAGGTGGCACCAAGGCGGGCGGCCACATCATAGTCCCCGCTCATTCCCATGCTGAGGCCGGGCAGGCCATGCCGGAACGCCAGCTTGGCGAGCAGTGCAAAATAGGGCGCAGGGTCCTGCCCGGCAGGGGGAACCGCCATCAAGCCCGATATCCTCAACCCGGCAGCCGTAGCCTCCGCCAGCAGACCGGGAAGCCCGGCAATGGCAACTCCGCCCTTCTGTGGCTCCTCGCCGATGTTCACCTGCACATAGAGATCGGGGGTGCGCCCCTCTGCCGCGCAGGCCCGCGCGAGCGCGCCCACCAGCGATGATCGGTCCACGCTGTGGATGGCGTCGAACAGGCGCACGGCTTCGCCCGCCTTGTTCGATTGCAGCTGCCCCACAAGATGCAGTTCGATATTCGGCGTTTCGGCAAGAAGCGCAGGCCACTTGGCGGCAGCCTCCTGCACCCGATTTTCTCCGAAGCAGCGGTGGCCGGCAGCAATAAGCGGCCTGATCGCCACTGAATCGAACATCTTGCTGATCGCAATCAGTTGCGGAACGGGGTGCCCGCCCTCCTCCGCTGCCTGCGCAAGCTGTGCGTTGATTGTCGCGAGACGCTGCGCAGGCGTTCCTTCCGGCGCAGCCAGCGGGGGTGCAATGGACTTTTTCATGCCGGCTGCGTATAGCGCCGCCATGCGGCGGGCAAGGCAAGGCAAGGGTGCGGGGCTGCCATCCAGCTGGCTGTTCACAGACGAACGGCTGGGCGGGTTGCACCCCGCAGACCCGCTGTGGCGCGCAATCGCGAAGTTGCCGCGCGGAGGCGGGATCGTCTTTCGCCATTATGGCTGGCCCCCACAGCAGCGGCGGCAGCTTCAGGACGCGATCGCCTTGGTCAGCAGAAGGCGGCATCTGCGCCTTGTGGGCAGCCGGATTGCCGGTGCGCCGGATGGCGTGCATCGCCCGGCCTTCGGGCGGCGTGCAACGGCGCGCGGACTGAAAACCGCTTCGGCCCACGGCGCGCGCGCGCTGGCAATGGCCTTCCGCGAAGGCGCCGATATCGTCTTTCTGTCGCCCGTGTTCCCCACGCAAAGCCATCCCGGAGCGCCTGCGCTGGGCCCTGTCCGTTTCGGGCTCATGGCGCGTGGAGCGGCGGGGCCGGTGCTTGCGCTTGGCGGAATGACCCCGCAGCGCGCACGCCGGCTGCAACCCCTGGGTGCCGCAGGCTTCGGCGCAATCGATTTCTGGACTGCCTAGGGCGAGCCTAAGTCTGACTGCATCAGAACGGCCGCTCTATGTCAGTGTTTTCCCGCATGGGTTTGCGAGGCAGGTGATTCCACCAGCACGAACCCTGCTTTAAAGGCGCGTGCCCTCCACGACCGCCGCAGACGGATGCCGGCGCTCAAGATGTGTGATCACCACCCGCAGGTTCTTGGTGTTCGACCGGTACACGAAATCGAAGAGATCGCCGACGACGGGAACCGATCCTATGGCCACGTCCATTCCGACCCGCCCCATCATCCGGGTGCACGCCCAGCGCGACAGCCCTGCGTTGCGCGCTTCCCATACCAGGTAAGTCCCGATCATGGCCGAAACCACATCTCCCGCCACCGGGATAAAGCCGATGAAGGCATCGAGCCCGATCCGCTGGTTGCCGGGAAGGCGAACCAATCCCTCCAGCACGCGCTCCAGCAGCATCAGGCGGCTGCGGATCGCGCACGGATCGCGCGTCTGACCGAGTTGCGCCGCAAAGTCTCCGAACGCGGTTGAAGAAACGGTAGCCATGGGGCAGCCCAATTCCAGAAAAAAAAGGCAGCCTCTGTGCTGCCGCAGCGCAAAGATGGCCCCGGCTGCGGCGCGTTCAAGAGGTCAGCTCCCCTAGGCCGGATTGCACTGCCAGTGGCGGGCTTTCAGCCGGGTATCTCCAGCGCGCGCTGCTGATAGGTCAGCCGCCATTCTGCCAGATCGACCAGCATGATGGCCGCTGCCGCATTTGCGATGGCAGCGGTGCGCGCCAGCGTCGGGTGCGTATCCAGTTCGGCGACCATTGCAGCGAGCGCGTCTGCGGTCGCGGCCGAACGGGCGGAGCTTCCGGCAAAATCGCCCTGAACCCGAAGGCCATAGGCCGCAGTTCCGAAGGCGGGCAATGTGGCGGTCGCGACCGTGAACAGCAGGGCTGCCTGGTTCACCGTTTCGCTGTTGAGAAACGCCGACGCCATCAGGAACCCGATGCACAGCAGCACCGTTGCAATGAAGCAGATGGAGCCAAACTGGTGCAGCCGGTGGTTCACATGCGCCATCCGATGGGCATTGCGATGATGGTAGCTGATTTCCGGCCCCATCTCTTCGTTGCGCACCAGCCCGATCAGCCGATCCAGCTCGGCCGCATCGATGGTGCCACCCGGCATCCCCATCTGGCGCCAGATGGCGGCCGCATACCAGTCTATCCAGCGGCGATTGCCGGTGCGGCTGCTGGCGCTCACCGCGGGCGGCCGCGCCACGGCCAGCAGCTTCAAGCTCCGCATCGGGCGGAGGCGCTCTGCGAGCTGGCGGTAATCCAGCCATCGCTGCTGCCAGGATTCCGCCCGCCCCACCCGGGTGTTGGCAACAATGGCCGCAATCAACAGCAGTTCCAGGGCCACGAACAGGGTCTTCAATGTTCCGCCGAACAGAAAGCCGAACAGCGCCAGGGCCACGGCAACGGCGGAAAAGGTGAAGTTCACGACATGGCCTGACCGGAAGAACTGGGCGAACCGGTTGGCGAGATTGTCGGCCCAGGCATAGCCCTGTTCCAGCCGGGCAAAGCGCAACGGGGCAATCCTGCCCTCGACGGCGGAATCGAACCGCTGCCAGTCGTTCCGGGTGGTGGGCAGATAGGGCTGCTTGCGCCACGCACCGGGGCGCAGCGGCTGTGTGCCGGTGACAGCCAGCAGGATCGGGTATTCGATCCGCCGGATCAGCAGATTTTCCTGCTCCGCGAAAAAGGCAGACAGGGCGACATGCTCGCCCGGCTCGTCCGGCGGAAGCAGCACGGAGCGCAGCGCTTCTTCCAGGTGCGACTTGTCGAACGGTTCGGCCGGCGGCTCCAATGCGCTGTGCCAGCTGCCGCCCGCGGGGCCTTCACCCGGCCACAGCAGCCGGACATGGCCGGTTTCGTCGATCGGGATATGCACAACCGGCTTGCCCATGGCGAGCGCGGTCGCGACCACGTCGCCGGTGCCGCCACGGCCGCCGCTGCCTTCACCGTTCCACACCGCAATCAGAATATCGGATGCGGCCAGAATTGCGCCACCCACCAGCGAATAGGCGCTATCTTCTGCAGCGCGATCGCCAGGCAGCTCCAGCAAGGTCGACGCGCGCGCCTTGAACCATTCGAACGATGCGCGCGAAACAGGATCGGGAAAATCCGCTGCATACACAGCTGCCGGAAACGGCAATGCAACGTCGAGAAGATATCCCTGCTGCAGCGCGGCATCGGCGCAGATCCGGTCCGCGCCCTCTGCCAGGGCCGAAAGCAGCCGCATTTCGGGTGGCTTGGGGGCAAACCAATGCCCGGCGCCGGCCCAGGTACCGGTCGCCACTTCGGCAATGTCGGCGAGCGCCGCATTCGCGCGCAGCCGCGCAGAGGCCGCGCGCTGCGGCGTTAGCCGGTTCATGCGATGGCCGGTAACCCCCACTGTCAGCACGAACCGCGGACGCGGCGGGCCTGCCCCTTCGGCAAGTTGCCCATCCGGGTGGGGCTGCTGCTGGTCAGGTCTGGTGTTCAGCACAATCGAATTCCCCGCTTTCTGCCGTGCCATGGCATGCCATGGCGTGATACGGGGCCCTCTGACAAGAGCCGCCCTGCCACATGCACCACGGGCACGCATCCTTGCCGCAGCACTTTGCAGGAGGCTTGCGAAAAGTCCGCCCCGGGACTAGGTTCAGATGCTCTACCGGCCACCCCTCGCGGGGTGGCCGTTTCTATATCGATTTTGAAGGATCGTGCCATGGCCATTTCCCCGAAGCCGCAAAAGCAGGCCCAGCCTCTGATGCCGCATGCGACAGCCACATGGCTGGTCGAAACAACGGGCCTGACATTCGCGCAGATCGCCGCCTTCTGCCAGATCCATGTGCTCGAAGTGCAGGCCATCGCCGACGAAACCGCCTCTACCAAACTCACCCCGCGCGATCCGGTCCGCGCCGGTGAACTGGCGGTGGACGAAATCGAGAAGGGCCAGAAAGACCCTTCCTACCGGTTGGTGATTTCCGCTGGGCCGGCCCAGATTCGCCGGACTTCGGGCCCGCGTTACACGCCGCTCGCCAAGCGGCAGGACAAGCCGGACGGCATCGCCTGGGTGATCCGCAACCACCCGGAGATCACCGATGGCCAGATTTCGAAGCTGATCGGCACCACCAAGACGACGATCCTCGCGATCCGCACCCGCGAGCACTGGAACATCGCGAACATCACACCAAAGGATCCCGTCACGCTGGGCCTGTGCTCGCAGCGCGAGCTGGATGCGCTGGTTGCAGCAGCCGCGAAGAAGGCTGGCGTGGTTCCGCAGGAAGACGGCCGGCTCGGCGCGGACCGCGATGCCATGATTGCCGAGTTGCGCGCCGAGCGCGATGCCCTTACGAACGATAGGGATACGGCGGAAACGCCACGCGAGCACACTGCGGAAACGCTGTTCCGCCCCAATCCGGCCTGAACCCGGCAACACGCCGTACTGTCAGCGCACAGGTTGCTGTCGCATCCCGATCACTGGGGCATGTTCCATCAGGGGGATTAACCTGATCGAAGCAAGCCGCAGCCTCCAGACCACCTTACAGTGCTGCGGCCAGCAGGGCTGAAATCTCGCTGTTCCGGTTCACCCCAAGCCGCCGGTGCACCGCGGCGATGTGGTTGCGCGCCGTTGCCGATGCGATACCCAGGGCGTCGGCAATCTCGCGGTAACTCGCGCCGCCCGCACACAGCTGCGCAACTTCCCGTTCACGTGGCCGCAAATCGTCCGCAACCACCCGCTTTCGGATCAGCAGCAAGCTGACATCATGGCCATGCCGAACGCTCAGAACGATCTCCCTGCCCAGATGCCGGCACCCCTCGGGCCCCAGCAGCAGTCCGCGCACAGCCTCGGGCAGCAACGGGCCCCGCCACCCCGGCCATTCAAGGCGAAACAGCGTCAGGAATCCCTCCTGCGCGGCTGACACAACACCATGATGGCTGGCCGCCGAGTGGCTTGAAAGGCCGGCGGCCACTGCAATTTCGCGCCCCAGAGCCCGGATCTGGTTTTCCGACCAACAGCGAAGCAGGTGCCCGAAGCCCGCCTCCATGAACCGCTCCGCCGCGGCATCGAACGGAGCCGCCGTCTTCGCGCCCAACAGCACGATCCCGCTCGCCAGCCCCAGTTCAGCGTCGAAAAACGCCGTCGACATGATGTGCTCCAGGCCATAGCGTGCCATCTGAGCCTGCATGATCTCGGGGTCGGCGGCCGATACGCTGTAGGCGACACTCCGCCCCGGCGAGCCCAGTACGCTCAGCAGGCGCGGATCTGCCGATGCTCCGGCCTCCACCTCCGCGATGGCGGTTGCAGGCAGGCCGGTCAGCACCACTTCCCGAAATGCAAGGCCCGTGCCGATCGCAGCGCTGCCCCAGATCGCAGCAGTAAACGCGATATGTCCCTGCAAGGCCTTCAAGGCCGCCTGCCGGAAGTCCGCAGGCTCGACCCTTTCGGTGCATTCAGCCAGCTCGGCCATGAAGGCGCTGAAGTCGAGGATGTCTCCATTGCTCATCTTGGTCCGATTCTTCTAAAAGATGGCCATAACTGTCGTTTCCATACAATAATTTCCGATAAAATCGTCTTATACTGGCATCTTCATTGATACATATGCACTATTGAACCATCAAAGCAAATAATTGATCGATCTAACATTCTGCACAAAGGGCAGTTGCTCCCAAATTGACCTGTTTGCATCATTGTCAACGCCGATACCTTTGTGAAGACTCTCGATTGCAGCCGGCTTTGCTTTCAACATCGCAGCAGTTCGTGCTGCAGAAAAAACGGCCGGCACGGAAGATCGGCACATTCAGTGGCACCACGGGCATGGTGCCGGACAGAAAAGGCAGGGCCATGCACGCATACGCCAATTTCATCGTTCGCAACCGGAGGGTGGTGCTGGCTCTCTCACTCCTCATCACCTTGCTGCTCGGCCTGCAACTGCGCAACCTGGACGTCATCGTCGATGCCGATGAACTTCTCCCCCGCGACCATCGCTACGTCCAGGTGACAGAGCGTGTGCAAGCGATATTCGGCAACCGCTACACCGTCGTCATCGGGATCACGCCGCGATCGGGCGATGTCTTCACGCCTGAAACGCTCGGCAAGGTGCTCGCCGTTACCAATGCGCTCATCGCCACGCCCGGTGTCACGCACGGCAACATCCAGAGTCTGGCGGCGCCACGTGCCAAGGATATCAGCGGGAATGCCGATGGCCTCTCTGTCGAGCGCCTGCTCGATCACGTTCCGGCCAACCACACCGAAGCGGTGGCGATCAGGGACCGGCTGGCCGCCAATCCGCAATATCGGGATGTACTCGTAAGCAATGATGGCCGAACCGCTGCAATCTATGTCGAATTCCAGAAGGACCCCAGGGGGTTCGGCCATGTGATGCAGCAGGTCGAAGCCGCGGTCGCCCCGGTCCGCGACAGCGGCACCCGGATCGAGGTGGCCGGCCAGCCGGTCTTCCTCGGTCTCCTGGAAAGCTTTTCCAAGCGCATGGCCTGGCTGCTGCCGATTGCCATCGTGCTTATCGGAGCCATCCATCTCGAAGCCTTCCGCACGCTCCAGGGCCTGCTCCTGCCGCTGGTCACCGCCATTCTCGCGCTTGTCTGGTCGCTCGGCATCATGACACTAGCCGGCATCCATCTCGATCCGTTCAACAACATCACCCCCATTCTCATCCTTGCCGTTGCCGCAGGCCACGCCGTCCAGATGCTGAAACGCTATTACGAAGCGTATGACCGGCTGCGCGCAGACCCGGCCAAAAGCCCCACATGCGCCAACCGCGAGGCCGTCGTTACCTCGATCATCAAGGTCGGCCCGGTGATGCTTGCCGCCTGCACGATCGCATCGCTGAGCTTCATGTCGCTGGCCTGGTTCGATATCCAGGCAATCCGCACCTTCGGTATCTTCTGTGGCCTCGGCATCATCAGCATCGCGGTCGTCGAACTCACCTTCACCCCGGCGTTGCGGTCCATGCTTCCCGCGCCCAGGCTACGCGAAACCAGCGCCCAAAACGACTACACCATCTGGGATCGCCTTGCCGCCCTGCTCGCCGCGCAGGTCAGCACCCCGGCCGCGCGCCGCCGTGTCTTCATCCTGGCGGCTGCTGGCACGGCCGTTCTCGCGTTCGGCGCATCGCGGGTGCACATCGACAATTCGCTTCGCAGCTTCTTCGGGTCCAGCCTTGCCGAACGACACGACGACAAGACCCTCAACGCAACGCTGGCCGGCACCAATACCTTCTACGTCCTTGTCGAAGGCAAGACCGATGATGCCATCAAGGATCCCGCCGTGCTGCGAGCCATGGAAAAGACCCAGGCCTTTCTTGCCGCGCAAGATGGTATCGGCCACACGGTTTCGGTCGTCGACATGCTGAAGCAGATTGATCGCGGCATGAAGGGCGGCGGCACAACGGCCGGAACGCTCCCCGAAAGCGCAAATCTCGTCTCGCAATATTTCCTACTCTATTCGATGTCGGGAGAGCCCGGCGATTTCGACGGGCTGGTCGATTACCCCTATCGCAATGCCATCATTCAGGCCTTCGTGAAGACAGACAGTTCGGTCTTCGTTGCCGATATCAACAAGCGCATCCTGCCCATCATCGAAGCCAACTTCCCCGATACCGTCACAGTCAGGCTTGGCGGAAGCATCACAACGCCAACCGCGATGAACGAGGTGATGGTCTCCGGGAAGATCCGGAACGTGTTGCAGATCTTCGCCGTTGTCTTCGCTGTTGCTGCGGTGATGTTCCGGTCGGCTCGGCTCGGGGCGCTGATCCTGGTGCCGCTGGCGGCCACGCTGCTCGCCGTCTTCGGCGTCATGGGCTTTGCCGGCATCCCGCTGCAGATCGCCACCTCCACCATGGCGGCGCTGGCGATCGGCATCGGTGCCGACTATGCAATCTATCTTACCTGGCGTCTGCGCGAGGAACTGCAACACAACCCCGACGAAGCGTCTGCCATCTATGCAACCTATGCCAGCGCCGGCAAGGCCGTGCTGTTCGTCGCGTCCGCAGTCGGAGGCGGCTATGCGGTGCTGATGGTGTCGCTGGGCTTCAATGTCCATCTGTGGCTCGGCCTGCTCACCAGCGTCTCGATGGTTGCTGCGGCCTTCTCCACTCTCACGCTTTATGCAGCGCTGCTGCTGACCTTCCGGCCCCGCGTGATCTTCGGCCAATCCGCCAAGGCATCGGTGCGGGCACCGAACGCTGGCCTCGTCACGCGCCCCGCTACCCTCGTGCTGGGCTTCATGCTGGCCGCCGCGGGCATCGCCCACCAGTCTCCGGCTGTTGCCCGGGCCGCGCCGGCCGCCATCACCGCCCCCGCTGCCGCCCCCGCTCCCGCATCATCCGATGCGGCCCGTCTGATGGCAGAAAGCCTGAAGGCCACCAAGCCGCAGCGCTCGGTTGCCGTCGGGCGCTTCATCCTGATCAACCCGGCCGGTCAGCAACGGATACGCCAGACGACAAGTACGACAGACCTGAAGCCCGATGGGCTCTACAACCGCCGAGTCACGCGCTTCAGCGCGCCAGCCGACATCGCCGGCACGGCCGTCCTCACGGTCGAAAACAGCGGGGACGATGATATCTGGGTCTATCTCCCGGCCCTGAAAAAGGTCCGCCGCCTCCCCGCCTCAAACCGCCGCGACGCCTTTGTCGGCACCGATTTTTCCTATGGCGATGTCCTGGGCCACTCGATCGACGAATGGACCCACCATTTTGTCCGCAAGGACAGCATCGATGGTGCCGCCACGGTCGTCATCGAATCCCGCCCGCGCGATGCCGGGGTCAGCGCCGCCACTGGCTACAGCCGCCGCATCACATGGCTCCGCGCGGCAGACAATGTGCCGCTGAAAGCCGAATATTATGGCCTTCAGAAGGCCCTGCTGAAGGTCTATTCCGCGTTCGATATCCGCCTTGTCGATCCGGCGCGCCGCTGCTTCCAGCCGATGCGCCAGGTGATGAAGAATGTTGTCACCGGCCACACGACGGTGATCGAATATTCCAGCTTCAAGACCGATGTCGCCATCGCGGATGGCCAGTTTCAGCCCCGCGCCCTCGAACACGCACCGGCACGCACCCCGGACCGCGGTATCTGAACGCCATGAACACCGCCGCCACCGTGGCGATGCTGATGCTGGCATCCCCCGGCCTTGCCCAGCCCGGCCCCGAACCTACCCGGCCCGCCGGTTCCGACCCCGGAGAAGCGCCCGAAACCGCGCCAGGTTCCGGGCCTATCGAACGCTCGACCCTCTCCGATGCGCTGAGCCTTTCGGCATCGCTGCGGGCGGGCGCGTGGACCCATGATCGCGACTTCGGCCCCGAAACCCTGACAGCCATCGGCGGCCTGCGCGCCCGCATCGCGCCCTCGATGGGTGGGCTCGACGCGTTTGCCGAAGGCTATGTCCACGCTGACAGTGCCGGGGGCGCCGATGCCGATCTCGTCGAAGGCTGGCTGCGTCTTACCAGCGGTGATGTATCCTTGAAGGCAGGCCGCCAGATCATCGTTTGGGGCCGTGCAGACGGACTCAATCCGTCCGACGTTCTGGGCTCGCGCGATTACACGTTGCTGGTCGCCAACGACGAAGAGCAACGCCGGGGCACCACCATGCTCCAGGCCCGCCTCGGGCTCGGCAAGATCACCATCGATGCCTATTGGCTGCCGGAATTCCGGGGCAACCGGTTCCCGCTCGACCGCAACCCCGCAGGCGTGGCCATCGTTGCCGACGAACAGGTGGACGACAAGAGCCAGTTCGCATTGAAGCTCGATCGCAGTGGCGGCAGCATCGACTGGTCGTTGGGCTGGTTCCACGGAACCGACCGCACCCGCGATTTCGTCCGCGTGGCGCGCCCGCCGGGCAGCCCGCCGGGCATCGTCGCCGGCGTGCAGCAGCGCTTTGCGCAAGTCGATGTCCTTACCGCAGATGCCGCCGGAACCGCCGGCTCACTTGGCCGCATCGGTTGGCGCGCCGAAGCCGCATGGAGCTGCTATCGCGGTGAAAGCACCGTTTTTCGCAAGAACGACAATCTCTGGCTGGTCGCCGGCTTAGATGCCGATGTCGTCGGTGGCTGGAACCTGAACCTCCAGTATAGCCTGCGGCACGTTTTCGATTTCGTCGATCCGCGAACGCTCCCCGGCCCCATCGACCGGGCCATCGCCAGCCAGACTGCAGCGGTCAACAACCAGCTCGATCGCACCCAGCACGGCATGACCGCGCGTATTGCCCGCAAGTGGCTTCAGGATACGCTCGATTTCGAGCTCGCAACCCTTGTCTGGTTCCAGACCGGCGATGCCGCCATCCGGCCAAAACTATCCTACACCATCAATGATCGCCTCAGGATCACCGCCGCTGCCGATATCTTCGTCGGCCCGCGCCTCAGCTATTTCGGCCGCGTCCGCGACCTGTCAGGCGGCTACCTCCAGCTGACCGCCGGGTTCTGAATACAGGGTGCCGATGCTGTGCGCCCGCCTCTATTTGGAGGCACATTGCTGAGTGAAGGTCAGCCTCCGGCAGAGCGGACCGGAAGAGCAGATGGGGGGCGCGGTGTACATGCCCGCCGGCAATGTCAGCGGTTCGTCGGTTGCCGCTTCGCATAGCCTGCGGGCGATGCGCCGCGCGAACCGCTTTTCGTTGCAGTTAAAGTGCCGATAGGCTCTTGTCCGAAGGGACCGCGGCTACGGAGACGCCCTTGCGCATCGCGATATTGCTGTCGATCCTGCTCTTCGCTGTTCTGGGGGTGGGGTTCGTGCTCCGCATGCTGAACCCATTGCCCTCGCTCAAGGGGCGTCCGGGATCGACCGCGCTGGCAGATACGGCGGATACGAGGCTCGGCCGGGCGATCACGGCCGATGCACTGGCCCATCCGGGCCTGTCGGGAATTCTGCCCCTATCCGGCGGGCGGGAGGCGTTTGCCGCGCGCGTGCTGCTGATCCGCGCCGCAGATCGCTGCCTCGATCTCCAATATTACATCTGGCAGAATGATATTGCGGGGAACCTGCTTCTTCACGAAGCCCGCAATGCCGCCGACCGGGGCGTGAGGGTTCGCCTGCTGGTGGACGACAACGGAACCGCCGGTCTCGATACGGCCTTGGCCGCGCTCGACACCCATCCCGATATCGAAGTGAGGCTGTTCAACCCCTTCACCATCCGACGCCCCAAGGCGGTCGGCTACATCCTGGATTTTCGCCGGCTGAACCGGCGGATGCACAACAAAAGCATCACGGTCGACAACCAGGTCACCATTGTCGGCGGGCGCAACATCGGAGATGCCTATTTCGGCGCCAGCGAGGATAGCCTGTTTGCAGATCTCGATGTGCTGGCGACCGGCGCAATAGTGCCGTCCGTTTCGGCCGATTT